>Ga0209542_10007052_pt1 | contig 21555 bp, 22 predicted proteins | sample RifCSPhighO2_01_FD_184028 | JGI IMG/M metagenome (GOLD analysis project Ga0209542, IMG submission 184028) | Soil microbial communities from Rifle, Colorado - Rifle CSP2_plank highO2_0.1 (SPAdes) (version 2) | ecosystem: Environmental > Terrestrial > Deep subsurface > Rock core/Sediment ... | reverse complement strand
GCGATAATATCAGAAGATAAAAATCGAGTGCATGCCCACGCAAGAAGCGACGATTGATTGAAACCATTTCTGCGAATTCTTTCACGCGATGCTGGCACTGGGCAAATGATCAATGATTTAATAGAGTGGTTATATAATTTTAATGATTCGGTAGAATCATTATTAATTTCTAATAGTTGGACAAGACGCTTAGAGATATAATATGCAAGATATTCTGCTAATACAGAATCCTCGTGAGTTTTTAGATAACGGATTATCTTTTTCATTTCTGGAGTACGATATGCAAAACATGATACAAGCCATGAGTAAGGGGTTTCTGACGCAAGCTGGCATTTTCCAAGACACTCCTGATGTATGACAACAGATGGTTGCTTGCATACAACACAATGACTCGGAAAGAGAAATTGTAATATCCGACGCAAAAATAACATACATATCACAGTCCTCATTGATGTGATTTTAATAGTATAACATATATTGCATTGTTATTATATGATATACTATATAATATGTTTGACTTTTTTAAGAAATTTGTTTCAGGCGCTAAAAGCGCTGGATTATCAAATGTGTTTGGCGGTAAACATAATAGTATAGTAGGTGTTGATATAGGTTCATCATCAATTAAAGTTGTTGAAATGAAGAAAGAGCATGGCAAAATAGTGCTTACTACATATGGTGAAATTGCTCTAGGACCATATCAGAGTAAACCAGTAGGTTCTTCTGGCTCGCTTGACCCTGATATTACAGCAAATGCTCTAATTGATTTATTAAAAGAAGCACATACAACTACTCGTGATGCTGTTGTGGCGATACAATCATCAGCCAGTCTTATTTTCATGATTTCATTGCCAGCAAGCGCTGAGAAAAAATTAGATGAGGTTATTCCAAATGAGGCGCGTAAATATATTCCCGTTCCACTTTCAGAAGTTACATTAAATTGGATACAAATTCCAGCACACATTACTCAAAGTCTTCAGAGAAGCGATGACAGCTTTGATAAAGGGAAATTAGAGTCAGACCGTATACAAGTATTAGTTGTTGCGTTACGTAATGATGTTGTTGGTTCGTATAAAAATGTAATTGCTCAAGCATCGCTTTCTGCGCATCAGTATGAGATAGAAATGTTCAGTGCGGTGCGTTCAAGTATTCATAATGAACTTTCTCCAGTTATGATTATTGATTTTGGCGCATCGCAGACACGTTGTGTTGTTGTGTGTTATGGTATGATTTTTAAATATAATGCGTTCAATCGTGGCGGGACATCAATAACTGACAATATTGCAAGGTCAATTAGTGTTAGTTTTGAAAAGGCAGAAGAATTAAAGCGAAATGAAGGATTAGTTGGTAAGAATCATCCTGATGTAGCGCATATTTCTCAAACAATGTTGTCATCATTAGCTATAGAAATACAGACAACGATGCTTGATTTTCAGAAGGAATATAATAAAGCAATTGATAAGATAGTAATGATTGGTGGTGGCGCTCGTATGGAAGGTTTGTCTGATTATATTCAACAAACACTAGGTGTGCCGACAAGTGTTGGCGACCCATTTGGTAAGACAGAACATCCAGAATTTCTTAATCAAGTATTATCAAATGTCGGACCGGAGTTCTCTATAGCGGCTGGGTCAGCGCTATATCAACTTGAATAATTTGCTTTTCATGCGCCTCTAGCCGTATAATATATAGAATAGAAGTATTATGGATCCTCAAGTACATACAACATTTATTCCAAAGCAAACACTACCACCGTCACCAATGCGTAGTCCGCTTGAAGTAACATCGCCTAGAATTAGTCGTTCAACGAGTATTCTTTCTGTACTTGCGATGCTTGCATTATTCGCAGCAATTATTTCTGTTGGTGGTTCGTATTTGTATGAACATTCACTTCAGGCGCGTATAAATCAAATGCAACAACAGCTTACAGCGTCAGAAAAACAATTTGAACCGGCGTTTCTAGAAGAATTGCATACTTTAGACAGACGTTTAACATATGCTTATCAGGTGCTTCGTTCGCATCGTAGTGTTGCCCCACTTTTCTTTGTTCTTCAAAATATAACACTTAAATCAATACAATATGATGATTTCCGTTTTGATTATAAAGATGAGCAAGGTGTTGTCCAGATAGTTGGGCAGGCGAGATCATATCAAGCAATTGCTCAACAATCAGAAGTATTTTCAAAAGAACGTCTTATTCGCGAGCATGTCTTTTCTGATTTTACATTACAAGAAAATGGTCGTATTAATTTCAATCTTGTGATTACATTATCGCCTGAACTGCTTCTTTTTGAACAAAGCTTCCCACTTTTCAATACACCGCAGAATAATGCAAATCCTTCTTAACATATGATGAAATCAATTATTTCAATTATTATACTTGTCGCATCAATCATAGGAATTGTTATCTATGCTGCCCCTCGCTATCAACATGCGCGCGAATTACAAACTAATGTTGCAGAACTTGAAGATGCATTTAATAAGGCAACACAGTTGCGCGCGATACGTGAAGAACTTGAGAATAGATATAATGCATTTAGCGATGGTGATTTAGATATATTGTCAAAAATGTTGCCTTCTTATGTTGACAATGTACGACTTGCAACTATTGATATTAATGATCTCGCCACACAATATGGTTTAATTCTAAAGGATGTAAATACAGTTGAGCCAGAAATTGTTACAAAAAATACGGAGGACGCGAATAATCCTATTGGGAAAATGAATATTGAATTTACTCTTACAGGATCTTACGATAATTTTGTTTCTTTTCTTAACCATCTTGAAAGAAGCGCGCGTATTATTGATGTACAGTCCGTTAGTTTTGATGTAAATCAGTATGAACTTAAGAAAACATCAGTTGATAGATATGATTATAAAGTCATAATCAGTACTTACTGGCTTCGTAATGAGTAATTCTTGTATTAATTTATATGCCAAAAAAATCAAACAAATTTAAAATAATTATTATCATTTTGGTGGCGTGTATTGTGCTAGCTTTAGTTGTAACACAAATAGGAGGTAGCTCTAAAGAAGACACAACTCAATCAACAGGATTAGTTACTGTAACTGCTACTGGCGCGCCTGTAAATCCCGGAGTTATTGCTAATACGGATGCTCCAGGGCAATCATCTGAACTTGTTTCTTTACTTAAAAATGTATCGTCGCTTAAATTGAGCAGAGATGTGTTTTCTAGTCCTGTATTTAGTGCTCTTGTTGATATCAGCTCCCAAGTTCCAGAGGATCTTAATCCCGGTCGTCGTAATCCATTCCTTGAAATTGGGAATGAACCATCTTTAATTGACCAAACATCTCTTTTGCAAGATGACGCGTCAGATGTAGCAAATGGGGCAGATTCTGATGGTAATAATTCATTAGATTTGGTTGGAGATGACGCGTTAAATACTTTTTTAAACAGTGGAGCGCCTAATACACCGTAGTAGCGCAACAAGTAATGTACAATTTATTCTATGAGTTTTCTTGAAATTCTTGCACAACAGAAAATAATAAATCGCTATCAGATGGATGATATATTAGAGAAAGCTGGCGAAAATGATGGGGACATTGATAGTGCTCTTGTTGCTGTTGGCATTGACGAAGACCTTATAAGACAGGCCAAAAGTCAGTATTTTAACATTCCAGAAATAGTTTTAGAACCGGATAGTATACAAGGAGAGGCGCTTAAATATATTCCAGAAGACGCAGTGCGTCATTATAGAGTTATTCCTTTTAATACAGACGAAAACGGTACGGTGCAAGTTGCTATGGTAGATCCTAGTAATGTCCAAACGCAAACAGCATTGCAATTTATTTTTTCTAAAACAAAAATGCCATACACGGTTTTTGTGATAAGTCTTAGTAATTTTAATAAAGTAATGGAAAGTTACAGCAATTTTGGGCAAGGTATTGTAAATGATTCTATCGGAACATATGATGACTCTGCGATATACAATCTTGAAGAAGACTTAGATGGCGCGAGTGGTGTGGAACAAAATTTTATTGTTGAGGATTCTCCAATTAAAAAAACAGTTGCGATTATAATTCGTAATGCAATTGATGGTGGCGCTTCAGATATACATATTGAACACTCAGCTGATAATGTTAAGGTGCGTTTCCGCGTAGACGGTGAGTTACACACAAGTTACACATTACCGAGAGAAGCACACAATTCTATTATCGCGGTGATTAAAGGTTTGGCAAAGATACGTCTTGATGAAAAGCGCAAACCACAAGACAATCGTTTTTATGCTAGTGTTGATGGACGAAAAGTTGATTTTCGTGTTTCAACATTTCCTACGTTTTTTGGTGAAAAGGTCGTGATTCGTATTCTTGATGCTGAAAAAGGAATAAAAGAACTTGAACAGACCGGAATGAACAAGGGACATCTTGAGGTTGTGCGTCGTACAATGAAACGACCCTACGGCATTATTCTTATTACTGGTCCAACTGGGTCAGGTAAATCAACGACAGTATATTCAATGTTAAATGAAATGGACCGCGAACACCGCAACATTGTTTCACTTGAAGACCCTGTTGAATATAACATTATAGGTGTTAACCAATCACAGGTTAGACCAGAAATTGATTACACATTTGCAAATGGTTTGCGAAGTATTCTTCGCCAGGACCCAGATATTATATTCGTTGGGGAAATTCGTGATAAAGAAACTGCGCAGCTTGCAATTCAAGCTGCCCTAACAGGTCATTTGGTGATTTCTACACTTCACACAAATACAGCAATTGGAGCGGTACCTCGTCTTATTGATATGGGCGTTGACCCATATCTAATAGCACCAACACTTATATTAACGATTGCTCAGCGTCTTGTGAAATGTATTGCCACTGACGCCGGGCACCAAGTTCCTATAACAGATTCTATCCGCGCGATGCTTGATAAACAATTCGTTGACCTTCCTTCTGATGTTCGGTCGGCGCTTCCTTTAACTCCATATATATATGAGGCAAATATTACAGCTGGAGCCCCGGGTGGCACACATGGACGTATGGCAGTTTACGAAGCTCTTGAAATTGACTCTGAAATACAGCGTATGATTCTAAATAAACCGAATGAACAAGATATATATGAATTTGCGCGCGGTCGTGGAATGTTAACAATGAAAGAAGACGCTCTTCTCAAATGTATGCAGGGGCTTATCCCATGGAGTGAGGTGAATACGTTGTAATTTTAGTATAATATTTTAATTATCTTGTCTATATTATATCGCGCCTGGCGCGATAAATAATATTAAATTGTTTTTATTTTATATGTGTTAGGTGTATAATAGATAAATATGATTGAATCACTACTTGATATTATAAAAGCGGAAGGAGCATCGGATTTACACTTGTCAGTTGGACGTCGTCCATGCATACGTGTGAATGGAGAATTAACCCAACTTATGAACCAACAAGTTCTTGACCAAACATCAGTTCTTACAATGCTTGTGGAATTAGTTGGAGACGCGCGCGCGCGTCAGGTATTAGAGCATACGGAACTTGATTTTTCATACGATTACACTCCAGCAGGGATGCGTTTTCGTGGTAGCGCATATATTCAAACTGGACATGTTGCCGTAGCATTGCGTTCAATTGATAAAATAAAAACACTTGCAGAATTAGGGTTGCCAGAAGTATTAGCTGATTTTGCGCGTCGTGAACAAGGATTTTTTCTTGTTGTTGGCCCAGTAGGACAAGGTAAGTCAACGACATTAGCCGCGATGATTGATTTGATAAATACAGAACGCAAGGAACATATTGTTACAATTGAAAATCCAATAGAATATATTTTTGAAGAGAAAAATTCAATTATTGAGCAACGTGAAGTTGGAATTGACACACATTCATTTCAATCAGGTCTTGAATCATCTTTCAGACAAGATGTGAATGTTATTATGATTGGAGAAATGCGTAACCCAGAAACTGTTAGTACAGCGGTTACAGCCGCAGAAACTGGTCATTTAGTCATATCAACACTTCACACTAATAGCGCCTCACAAACAATTGACCGTATTATTGATCTCTTTGACGGATATGAAGAAACGCAGATTCGTAATCAATTATCAAGTAGTTTAATAGGAATTTTTTCGCAACGACTAGTAACAAGCTTAAAGGGTGGTCGTGTCCCTGCGTACGAACTTTTAATCAATAATCCTGCTGTTTCTAATCTTATAAGAGAGGGCCGTACACATGAAATTGACTCTGTAATTGAGACAAGTGCGGGTGAAGGTATGGTAACTATGAATCATTCATTGCTTGAACTTATAAGGCAAGGTCATATTACTTTAGACGACGCTATGAGACACTCGCTAAATCCTGAGGGGTTGAAAAGGTTAGTTAGCTAGTATTTGTTTCTTATTCGGGATATAATTACACTATCTATGTTATTTAGCTACCGTGTTATTGATGAAAATAATAAAGAAGTAGAAGGTAGTATTGAAGCGATAAGTCGCGATGTTGCTGTCCAGTCACTTCAACGACGTAAATTCGTTGTTATTAGAGTTGAAAAGAAGGATGAACGAAGTTTCGTCAAAAAATCGCTTCCTTTTTTTGATAAAGTGCCGCTTAAAGATGTTGTTATCATATCTCGCCAATTATCAACATTGTTTGAAGCGCAAGTCAGCTCTGTAAAATCATTTAATCTTCTTTCCGGAGGGTCAACTAATCCAATTATGCGCGATACACTGCAGAGTGTTTCGCAAGACATTCAGGGTGGAATCACTATTGCACAAGCAATGCAGAAGCACCCAAGTGTTTTCTCAGATTTTTACGTTAATATGGTAAATGCTGGAGAAGAAGCAGGGAAGTTGACGGATACATTTATCTATCTTGCGGATTATCTTGAGCGTCAATATGAAATAACATCAAAGACCCGCAACGCTCTTGTGTATCCTATATTCGTTATTACTACATTTATCGTTGTGATGATACTTATGTTGACAATGGTTATCCCACGTTTATCAGAAATTATTATTGAATCGGGTCAAGCAATACCATTTTATACAAAAGTGGTGATTGGTTTAAGTGATTTCTTTGTCAATTATGGTGTTTTTGTTCTTATTTTTGTTATTGTAGCTGGCGTAGCAATGTGGAGCATGTCTAGGAGCGAGAGTGGGAAAGAAAGGATGGATTCTCTTAAATTAAGTTTGCCATATTTTGGAGATTTGTATAAAAAAATATATCTCTCACGCATATCAGATAATATTAATACTATGTTATCAGCGGGAATACCAATAACTCGCACACTTGAGATTACGGCTGGAGTTGTTGATAATAAAATCTATGAACATATTTTACAACAGACGCTAGAAGGAGTTAAAGCTGGTAATCCTATGTCTGCGACACTATCTAAGTATAGTGAAGTCCCTTCCATAATGATTCAAATGATACAGGTTGGAGAGGAAACCGCGTCAATAGGTAAAATTCTAAAAACGTTAGCGACATTTTATAAACGAGAAGTTGATAATGCTGTTGATACATTAATTGGTCTTATTGAGCCAGTTATGATTATATTGCTTGGTGTTGGTGTAGGATTTCTATTAACTGCTGTTCTTATACCTATATACAACATTGCAAGTAGCATACAGTAGGATATGCTATAATATGTGTAGTTATTATAGTCATTAAAAGCTTATTATTTATATTATTATGAAATCACTTAAATTAAACACCAAGCGCGGTTTTACTTTGATTGAGTTGCTTGTTGTTATTGCCATAATTGGTATTCTAGCCGCAGTTGTTCTTTCATCTCTTGGAAAAGCGCGTGATCGTGCGAAAGACGCCGCTGCAAAAACGGAGATATCTAGTATGCGTGCTGATGCGGAGTTAATTTCACTTGATAGCGGTGATTATTCAACAGTATGTGATGTAAATACCTCTACAGGTAAATTGTTTGCAAGCGCCGTTGAAGATGCTGGCGCCAATTCTGGTACGTCAGATTGTATATCTACTGCTGATGCGTGGGCGGCATATGTTACATTGCATAGTGATTTAATTTTCTGTGTTGATTCATCAGGGCAGTCCATGGAAGCCGCTAATGTTGCTATCAACCAGGATACAGAGTGTGCAATATAGGCGCAGAAACTAATTTATTTATTTTATAACAAATCCACGGCGTAGCCGTGGATTTGTTTATATATGGTATAATGCTTATATATGAGTCGTGTCTTTATGTCATTTCCAATATATATCAAACGAAATAAACGCATCCAAAGTGGATTTACTATACTTGAACTTCTTGTTGTTATAGCAATGATTACTATTTTATTGGTAATTATGTTTGCAAGTTTTGGCAAGGCAAAAACAAAAGCGAGTGATGATGTTAAGATTAATAATTTAAATATTGTTATTCTAGCACTTGAGCAATATCACACACAGTGTAAGGTATATCCTATGACACTAGATTTAACGGCTAATAATGTCTATCCAACAAGTGGTGGTGTTATTGCTATGTCATGCTCTCAATTCAGCGAGTATCTTCGTTCAAATATAGATCTTTCAATGTTTCAGTACGCGTCTCTTCGTAATGCAAATATTCCAACCGGATATTGTAGCGCGTATCATATATCTATGCAATTAGATAATCATGAATTAAATAATGGAAAGTTAGCGGAAGATAGTGATTGGGCCGGTTCTTCATCATTAACAAAATGTGGTAATTCTGGCCCATCTGTTGTGCCGAATGATGATACACAAGGGTATTATGATATCAAACATCCTTAATAAATATGTGGCTAACTTTTATAATAACAGGGTTTCTTGGTCTAATTATTGGCAGTTTTATTAATGTTATTATTATTCGTATGCGTACAGGTAGGTCGTTTATTACTGGACGATCAAAGTGTGTGACATGCAATCATACTTTAGCATGGCATGATCTAATACCAATTTTGAGTTTCTGTATTCTTAAGGGGCATTGTAAATATTGTAGGGCGCCACTTTCTTTCCAATATATTATTGTTGAAATTATTACATGTGTGTGGTTTCTCGCAGTTTTTTATATATATGGTATATCAATCGGTGGAATAATTACAGCGTTAGTAGGAATTTTTGCAATTATAATTGCGATATATGACCTTAGGCATAAAATTATTCCAGATACACTTTCATACATATTAATATGCTTAGGGATTATTTTGGCAGTTGTTGGGGTTTCAGTCGGTTGGAATATAATATTACCAGCATACGCTTTTATAGGCATACATACAATTATTGATTATCTCATTGCTTGTATTGCAATACCGTTGCCATTTTTTCTTCTTTGGAAAGTGTCAGGCGGACGTTGGTTTGGTCTTGGTGATGTAAAATATATGATTGGTATTGGTTTAATATTTGGGTTCCTTTCAACTCTTGAAATTGTAATGAGTTCATTTTGGATTGCTCTTGTCATAGTTATAATTCTGGCACTGTTTGAAAAAGTAGCCAAGGTCTTTGGCTTTGGAAGGAATAGGATAAGCGAAGAAGGGAACATACTTTCATTTGGTAGAGAAATACCGTTTGGGCCATTTTTATCAATCGCACTTATGTTAGAATTATTAGATATCCATATTTTCCAATTATTGTTTTTTTAGTATTTTCAAATTATCTTATTTTATATTTATTTTTTATCATGATGCATAATAAAATATCCACAACATTCTCTGATACTTCAAAAGAACGCGGATTTACATTCATAGAGTTTATTGTCATCATGAGTATTTTTGCGATAATGTCTACTGTTGTGTTATTTAATTTTAAGGGATTCCGTAGTTCGGTTAGTGTTAGTAATCTTGTATATGACTTAGCTCTTGAGATTAAAACTGCTCAAACTTTAGGAGTTTCTGCTCCGGGCGGTATTAATTCAGTTATTAATGCCGAGCCAGTTATTACAGTATTATTTGATTATAGTAGTGGCGCATTTACGAATAGTTTTATAACATTTCGTGAAATGACTGGTGGGTCTCTTGGTGAATATGACCAGAATAATGATGTGATGATACGTCAGTCCACTGTAATGGGCGGAGTACTTGATGACATTTGTATACAACAAGGACAAGGCCAAAGCTCGTGTTCTTCATTATCTGGGCCAGTATATATATCATTCCGTCGTCCTGATCCAGAGCCAATCATAACATCACAATCATGTGGTGGAGGGACTTTGCCAGGTTTCTCATTTTCTACTTGCACTGGTCGGCTTAAAATTAATATGCACGCAAAGGATGATCCGATGCGAGCATACTCAATTATTATTGAACCATCAGGCCAAGTACATGTTAGTAGTGTATAATAGTAATGTAAAGAAGCGGTTTTTATACTTATTATGAATAGAAAATTTCATTCCCCACAAGGTTTTACATTAGTTGAAGTAATGGTGTCTGTTTCAATATTTGTTTTGATAACGACCATAGGTATTGGCGCATTAATGAATATAAATAATGCGTATAAACAATCGCGCTCGCAACGTATTGCTATTGATAGTTTAAATTTCGTTCTTGATTCAATGTCGCGACAAATAAGAACTGGCTCACAATATTCATGCGACCCATCATCTCCACTTGTTGAATGTTACAATTCATCAGGTTCATCGTCATTTTACTTTGTTGATCAGAAAAAACGTGAGATTACTTATCGCTTTGTAAATAATGCGATAGAACGTATTATTGTTGATAGTAACGGAACCGTAACTACAGAAGATATAACAACTCCTGATATCATAACGTTGGCAAATGTAGTTTTTCGTATGAGAGGCGCGAATACAAGTCAAATTGGTTCAACCCAAGATAGTATTCAACCATTTGTTGTTATAACTATTAATGGGGAGGCGCATTATATTGGCAAGACAACACCAATAGCATTGCAAACATCAATTACTCAAAGATTGCTTGATATACCTTCTGGTTCATAAATATATACACAAAATATATGATTACTTACTCACCACAAACACCAGAAAAACACCATTCTCATAATCAGAGAGGTTTTACTCTATTAGAAATGCTTGTTGCTGTTTTTATTTTTTCTATTTCACTTGTGGCGCTAGCAACTATTTCATCTCGTGGTATTGTCGTTACTCAAAACGCTGTTCGACAAACAATAGCTCATTTTCTGGCGCAAGAGGGAATTGAAATGATTGAAAGTTACAGAGATGATACATTCTTAACTCCAATAGGAGCGAATTTATCATGGCCTATGCGTATTTCTGATTTATCGCCATGTATGACATCTGAAGGTTGTTACGCTGAGGCATTTCAACCATCAATCAATTCCGGAGATAGTTTACAGTTTGACCAGTGTTCTAGTGGTGGATGTCCTATACTTTTGCAAAGCGCAAGTGGTATGTATGGGTACACATCTGGAGACAAGACACCATTTATACGCACAATATGGTTGTCAGCAGGTTCTTCCACAGATAATAATATGATAGTTATTAGCCGTGTTGAGTGGAAACAGGGCGCGACAACATTTTCTGTAGAAGAAAGAAAGAATATATTTAACTGGTTTTAATATATGTTACAACTTACTCACAATAGAAAAGTTAGCAATATTACGGTTCATAATAATACTGTAAATTATAATAGCGGATTTGTTATATTATTTGCTGTTGTCATTTCATCAATCATTGCATTAATAGGAGCTGGTATTTTCTCAATCGCTTTTAAAGAAAGTATTTTAGCTTCTACGGCGAGCGAATCACAAGTTGCTCTTTTTGCCGCGGACTCTGGAATGGAGTGTACTTTATTTAGAGAGCTTAAACAGACAATCTCAAGTCCAACATTAACATGCGCTGGTCCAAATTCTATTACTCCAACACTTTCAACACCATCAATGACTAATAATACTGGCGCAGTAAATCTATCAACCGAACCAGATTATGAGTTTCGTTTTGCATTTGATGGTATGACAAGTTGCGGATATGTGACTGTTACTCATAATCAATTACCTCCAAGTAGTGTTAATAGTGGGGCAACAGTTATATATGGCACATTAATTATATCTCGTGGATATAATGTATGTATTGGTGATATGCCTAATTCACAAAGTCAATTCTTGGTAGAACGACGTCTTGAAGCGTGGTATCCTAACCCAAGTGTTGCTTCTGTTCCAAATACTAATACTAATACTAATACTAACACCAATCCAAATACAAATACGAATACAGGCCCTAACACTAATCCAAATACAGGTCCAAATACGAGCTAGATATTTATGAGAATATAGATGTATTGATATGAATAGTACTGCAATACAAAAACGCATGGACAAATTAGCTGGTCTAATTGAACACCATAGCTATCAATACCACACACTAGATATGCCGGAAATTTCTGATGAGGCATATGATTCTCTTATGCATGAATTAATGGATTTAGAGAAACAATATCCAGAGTTTAGTAAACCAAATTCTCCTACAGCGCGAGTTGGAAATGTTGTTATTGACCATCTTGATAAATACAAACATGCGCATGCTCAATTATCATATGACAATGTTTATACATATGAGGAACTCGTTTCGTGGCACGAACGACTCATGCGTTTATTAGAAAAAGAAAAAGATAATATATTTTATACCACCGGAGGCGGTAAGAGAATTGAATATGTCGTTGAATTAAAAATTGATGGGCTTAAAACTGTTTTATACTACAAAAAAGGTGAATTCATACGTGGTGTTACTAGAGGAGATGGGCATATTGGAGAAGATATTACTCACACGTTGCGTACTATTAAAAGTATTCCATTACGTCTTGCACAACCAGTTGATATCATTGTAGTTGGTGAAGCATGGATGTCATTTTCTGATCTTGAGCGGATCAATGCTGAGCGTGCAAAAACAAATGAACCACTATATGCGAATCCACGTAATCTTGCCGCAGGCACACTTCGTCAATTAGATTCAAGCGTTGCGGCAGAGCGCGCTCTTCAAAGTTTTGTATACGATATTGATGATATTAGTGTTGGCTATGCCAACACTCTTCATTCTGAAGAACTTGATTATCTCCGTGTGCTCGGTTTTTCTGTGAATACGGAGTGGGGGATTTGTTCTTCCCCTGAAGAAATTCAAGAATATTATAAATCATGGGCTAGTAAACGACGTAAGCAAGAATATGGTATTGATGGCATTGTAATCAAATTAAGCAATAAGGAATTATGGCCTATTTTAGGTTATACAGCTAAGTCCCCACGTTTTGGGGTAGCGTATAAATTTCCAGCAGAAGAAGCAACAACAACGATTGAAGATATAACGGCACAAGTTGGTCGTACAGGAGTTCTAACACCAGTAGCAGAATTAAAACCAGTATTCATAGACGGCTCTATGGTTTCTCATGCTACGCTTCATAATCAAGATGAAATTGACCGGCTTGATATCCGAATTGGCGATACTGTTATACTTAAAAAAGCTGGAGACATCATTCCGAAAATTATTCAAGTAGTGCTTGAATTAAGAACGGGGAAAGAGAAGAAGTTTAATATAGAAAATTATTCTAAAAAACAAGGTTGGAATATTCATAAAGAAGAATCTGATGGGGGGGAATCAGTCGCTTGGTATCTTTCTGACACAGACGCATTTGATATACGTCTTTGTCAGATGATTCATTTCGTTAGCAAACACGCTTTTGATATTGATGGAATGGGAAAGAAAATAGTTGAAAAACTTATGCGTGCGAATTTAATTCACGAGTATGCCGATATATTTACTTTACAAAAGAAAGATATTCTTAATATAGAAAAAATGGCGGACATATCAGCGCAAAATCTTCTTGACTCTATTAACCAATCTAGAGAAACTTCATTTGAACGATTTATATATGCATTAGGCATACGCCATGTTGGCGAAGAAATTGCATATCTTATTAGTAATCATTTCAAGACGCTAAGGGCGCTCCAACTTCCATCATGGGATGAACTGCAATCTATTGAAGGAGTGGGTGCTATTGTTGCACGTTCAATTGAAGAGTGGTTTGAAAATGATGATAATAAAAAAATACTCAATAATCTTTTAAAAGAAGTAAAAATTATTTCGCCGAAGGCGAAAATTATTAGCGTTTCTTCTTCTACTACTCAAAAAATAAAAGATAAAGTATTTGTATTAACAGGAATATTATCATCACTATCTCGCGATGAAGCAAAAGCCAAAATTAAATTATATGGTGGTTCAGTGACAAGTTCAGTTTCTCAAAATACAGATTATGTTGTTGTTGGCAAAAATCCTGGTTCTAAATATGATGATGCTAATAAACTTGGTATTACTATTCTTTCTGAGGAGGAGTTTACTGGTTTATTCTAATAATAAAGAAAGCCCCCATAAATCAATTTTTAAGGGGGCCACTTCATTCAGTTTTTTGGTGGGCGTGCTGAGGCAATTCCCATTAGTTTGTTACGATTGTTGTAATCAAGACTAAAATGGGTAAGTAACAGTCCGCCCTCATCAAATTTCCCCACCTCAACATGATGGCCATCATCAGAAACAGATGATGTACGCAACATATAATTTGGCAAAAGGTAGACCCCTCTTACCTTTTTATACATTATCACTGCCCATGCCAACTCTGCGACATTCGGGATATACTCTGGTTGTCGGACGAGTGTTTTTTGCTCCATCCAATTTTTGTGTTTTGAATGTGGCACTTCTCTCTTTCTAACCATTAACCAGGATGGTTTTACCCAGTCATTTTTCCCAAACCATTCTCCTGTGTACCAGTACTGGTTACAGAATAATGTTTTTTCCATAGAATGACGAATCTGCAGTAAATTCATGTCATTTGGCGGGCCAGCCACTAACATGAAACCATTGTTCTTGCACCAGATTATATTGTCATAATCAGGCGGGTGATCCATGAAATAAATTAATTGTTGCGGCGAATATTGTATTCTACAAGTAGCACTGATCTCTTCTGGAGTAATAAAATCTTCCCCAAGAACTTTTTTTACATTTTCATACCACCCAGAAAGACCATCGTCTGTCTCACTATTTTTGTTGCAACAACATACAAAAACAAGAGCTAAGAAAAAGAAAATATTTTTTTTCATGATTTTTAATTTTTTTATTATATTACCACATCTCTCTATATAATGCTAGTTTTTGCTAATCAAACTCAATAATCAATTGAAATACTTGTATTTCAATTGAGCTACTTGAATTACCATAGCGAATACGTGTATACTAGCGGATATGATTACTCGTCAAGATGTGGACAATTTATGTGTTTTGGCTCGTATCGGCATATCTGATGCAGAACGTGATGAACTAACAAGTGATCTAGAAAAGATATTGGAATATGTTGAACAGGTCAAATCAGTTACTATGCCCGCAGAAGGTGATATGAATATCTCAAAACATATATCGCAAGACGAGAACATATTAACTAAAAATGTCACTCGCGATGACACAGACGCTTACCCATTTAAGAAATATACTGATGTTATCATGAATGCGCTTCCTGACAAAAGTGATGGATATGCGCGTGTTCAGCGTGTTCTTGGTGTTGGTGAATAAACGAAAACACGTTCCCTCGCCAAAGACGAGGGAATATAATGATAATTATGAATTTAGAAAATCTAACAATATTACAAGCTCGAAATCTTCTTGATAATAAACAGATAACTGTTCGCACATTAGTTGACCATTATCGTCGTGTTATTTCTGAAAAGAATCATGAAATTAACGCATATATAGAAATTTTTACTAATACAGATGCGGAGATTGACCGCGCTCAAAAAATGATTGATAAAGGAGAACAAAAAACATTAACTGGCATTCCATACGCATTAAAAGATAATATTCTTTATAAAGACCATCAAGTCACATCAGCGTCAAAAATTTTAGAAGGATATGTCGCATCATATGATTCTCATGTTATTGAGTGTTTAAAAGAAGAAGGAGCAATTCCAATTGGTCGTACAAATATGGACGAATTTGCTATGGGTTCTTCAACAGAATATTCTGCTTATGGCCCCACCAAGAATCCTCTTGATGCTTCATGTGTACCGGGTGGTTCATCAGGAGGTCCTGCCGCCGCAGTGGCTATGGATAGCTGTGTATTTGCACTTGCGTCTGATACAGCCGGGTCTATTCGTCAGCCAGCAAGCTTCTGCGGTATTGTTGGTCTATGCCCAACATATGGAGCTGTCTCGCGTTCTGGGTTAATATCGCTTGGTAGCAGTCTTGATTGTATTGGCCCACTAACAAAAACGACCGAAGATGCACAAATAATATATAACATAATCAACGCATATGATTATATGGATTCAACATCTGTTCCACTAGAAAAACGTAATATGCAATCGCGCGCTTTTCATAAACCAAAGAAAATAGGTATTCCAAGAGAATTCGTAAATGACCCAGGTATAAGTAGCGATATGAAAGCATCATTTGATAGGGCAGTGAGTATTTTTATTGATGCAGGATATGAAATTGTTGATATTGAAATTCCGCATATAGCATTATCATTGCCGGTCTATTATATTATCTTGCCAGCAGAAGCATCATCTAATCTCGCTCGTTTCGACGGTGTTCGTTATGGCATAAGAGAGAAAGGGGAAGATTTATTAGAAACATACATAAAAACTCGCGGAGAAGGATTTGGCAAAGAAGTAAGACGTCGTATAATTCTTGGCACATATGTTTTATCAGCTGGGTATCGTGATTCATATTATGGTCAAGCAACACGTCTTAGGTCGCTTATTCGTGAAGAGTTTATCAATGCGTTCAAAAAAGTTGATGTAATAATAACTCCAACAACTTCCGGAGGAGCATTTCGTTTTGGAGAAAAATCAGATCCAGTTGCAATGTATATATCTGATCTTTTTACTGTACCAGCGAATATTGCTGGCATACCTGCAATATCAGTGTCTTTTGGAAAAACAAAAGATGGAATGCCTCTCGGAATGCAAATTATAGCATCGCATTTTAATGAAGATGCACTTTTTGTTCTTGGTAAAGTTCTTGAGGATAATAAATAGTTTTTATGGACCCATTTACACCTACAAAAATTCTAACGCATTCAATATTTGAAGATATAATTTTATGGATTCAATATGGTATTGATTCTATATCGCAAAAAGTTTCTAATACTGTTGACCCAACATCACCAACTCTTACAACATCATTTAATATCTTTCACACATCGTTATTCAAATTCATATTAATTATAATTGTTTTGATACTATGCGCTGGGATTATTTATGTTTTAATACGTATGCGAGAATTAAAGCATGCTGACGCTAAAAAATATAAAGAATATTTTATACGTCCGTCTCCAACGGCACAGACAAATAAACGATGGCAGAATGTAGAAGCTCTTTTCCAATCTTCTAATCCTAATGACTGGCGTGTTGCTATCATAGAAGCAGATACAATGCTTGATGATTTGATAACATCATTGGGTTATAAAGGTGAAAATCTGGGTGAAAGGTTAAAGAGTATACCACCAGCCACATTCCCAGCGCTTCAATTAGCTTGGGAAGCTCATAAGATTCGTAATCGTATTGCTCACCAAGGTATTGATTATCCACTTCAGCCAGGCGAAGCGTGGCATGTATTTAAGCTTTTTCAAGCGGTTTTTCGTGATACGCATTATATATAGGCCTCCCCCCTAGCCCCCCTCCGAAGGAGGGGGGTGAAAACATCATTCATTTGTATTATTCAAATAGAGGCCTCCCCCCTAGCCCCCCTCCGAAGGAGGGGGGTGAAGGAAGAACCGCTCTCTTTATTGTCTTTTCTGTATATTTGATGTATAGTTCCATTATACGTATAAAATAAATATACGTTCATATAGTCGCGGGGTTGAGTAACGGTAGCTCGTCGGGCTCATAACCCGAAGGCCCTCGTTCGAATCGAGGCTCCGCAACATAATACAAAAACTCCGCCATATGGCGGAGTTTTTGTATTAAGAAAAATCCTCTTCCTCTTTCTCTTCATCTTCTTCCTCTTCAATCAATTCTTCTTCTGCCGGTATGTCATCTTCAACTACATCAGAGCCCTTATCTAAATTCTCATCAGATCTTTCGTCTAACTCGCTACCGCCCTCATCTGTTCCAGTTCCATCATCATTAGACAAAAGAAGGATTCCAAATTCAGACGCAATATCAAATTTCATAGATAAATATATACAAAATAGTATTTATAATATAATACGTTGTGCCATCGATTGACACACAATTATTCTCTCATATTAGTGCTTATTTAATCAATACTTGTATATATGTGCTGTGTATAATTAATGTAATAGTAAGTTGGTTGTATTGGGCGCGAACGACGGGATTTGAACCCGCAACCTCCCGCGTGACAGGCGGGTGCTCTAACCAATTGAGCTACGTCCGCAAAAGTGGGTTATCTTTTGATGATTTAACATTACAAGGACTTTCCGATTGTAACATATGTTTTATATTCAGCAAGATATGTTCAACGTTGCCCACCGTGCGATATCATTTATTTTGAAAAATAGTTTCTAGTGTGGTATAATAATATCAGTTGCCGATTGGCTGAGCTTCCAATAGTATATAACCGTGGCTCTCCTTTTTGCAATCGCTTCAGTTTCAATGAATTGATACTAGTAATTCTAAGAAGCCAGAAAAGCCAGATTCTGCGAATCAACTTTGTTCGTCTGTCTTTATTTTTTTTTGATTAAGTGTCTCGCAAGATGTTAAACTATTTCTATGAATCCGTTTGAAAAATCTCTCAAATCCGAAATGCCGAAACTTAAAAGCAAAACTTTCGACATTTCCCCAAAACAACAAAACACCGAAAAACAGGTTCTGTCTTATGATGTTGGAAAAGACAAGAATGGCAACTGGGTTTGTCCGAACTGCGAAACAATCAATCAAGAAAATTATTGCGAAGTTTGTCAATTCTCTCTTTTAGAATTTAATAAAATCAAAGAAGAAGCCAGTAAAGACGAATTTAACTCACCAGAATACGATTGGATTGAAAATACAGCCGACACATTTGACAAACTTTTTCTCCGCGAACTCTATCGTTTTGAACAAAAATTTTTTCCAAATGGTTATGAACAAAACACTATTGATTCACCGTTTCAAAATTGGTATCAATCTTTTAAACAAGACAATCAGTATTTATTAAAACACCAACTGGAAGAAAAAATCAAACAAGCAATCAAAGAAAAACTTTACGCCTATCTTTTTAAAAGCTTAGAAGCTTATTTAAAAACCAAAGACGGACAAGAATTGAATAAGTTTATTTTAACAAAATGGGAAAGCAAAGAAGTTGTTAATAAAATAACTAATGAATTAGAACGTCTGCTTAAAGAAGGCGCGGATAAGAATAATGTCGCATGGGGCTTGGCAGGAGTGGGCACTCCTGAATCCATGGCTTTGCGTGAGCGTCTGCTTAAAGAAGGCGCGGATAAGAATAATGTCGCATGGGGCTTGGCAGGAGTGAATACTTCCGAGGGATTTGATTTCCGAAATAAATTTTTCAGTGATAATCCGACTACGGAGGCATTAAGTTTTAGTACTGGTCGGACAGTCATTGATGGAGTCATCTGTCGTTATGGTTATGAATCCGGCTTTTAAGTTCCTTATTGGTGTGGTTATATGATTCCGCTCGAACCTATTTTATTAAAAACTGATAAATGTATTCTCTAGCGTTCCCCGCGTGCTAAAGCACCTCTGTGCAGTAGCACAGAGCTTTCTCAAAGAGAAAGTGCGGGGAAACGCTAAACGGCTCAAATACCACCAAATGAGCCGTTTAGGAAAAATGGACTCGGTTTTGCGAAACTAAATTGCGGGAGGGAGGATTCGCAAAACCGAGACTTATTCTTTTTGAATTCGGCGGGATTGTGTTTGGGTTTCCGTCCCGCAGGAGGGTGCGGGAGGAATGCGGGGCGGGGATTTTGGATTTTTAAACAGGCGGGAAAAACTAATGAAAATTAGCTCTCATTCTTGAGGCAAGAGAATTGAGTTTTTGTGTTTGTTCTGAAAGAATACCTAAACTTTTTCTTAGCTCTTTTCTTTTTTCTTCCATTTTTTCATCAGCAAGCTCTGGTCCTAAATTTCTTCCAGCTTCGTCGAGTGAAGCAGAAAAAGTTTTTGCGCCATAAGCTAGTTTCTCTAAACTCTGAGGATTATCTCTAACTCCACCACCTGTATTTTTAGGATTCATACTTTCAATCAATCTACTAATTTTTTGAATATTCTCATTAATTTGGTCAAGACCATTTATATCAAATTTGCCATCAAAATTTTTAATACTTTTCAAATGACTAACAATACCTTGAAACTCATCAGGGTTTTGTAGTGGTGTAAATTGTTGTTGCTGTCTTTCGTATAAAGCATCAAGCATTGTTTTTGATTTTGTCGAAATGTCATCAATAGCACTTCTCAAATTTCCCTCAAATCTTTTTATATCTTCTTGAGATTCTTTATTTACTTCTGGTTTCTGAATATTTCTTTCTAAATTAGTTTTTTCTTGATTTAATTTATTGATTGCTTCTTCTTCATTTTTCATAGATGGTGGAATTTCATTTGACGGAGGCAATCCAAGTCCATTTCTAATCTCATCAATTTTATTTTTTGTATCTTCAACAATTTGGTTTTTCTTTTCAATTTTTTCATTTACATCAGACAAAAGAGCAGAATCCTCTTTTTCGACAGGTTTCTCTGTATTTCCATCTTTTTGTTCAGGATTTTTCTTTTGTTGCTCTATTTCTTCGGGAGTGAGCTTTTTAGGTAACTCTTGATTTTCCATATAATCATTTTAACACAAAATATGATAAAATTAAAATACTTTAGTTGGTATAGATAAATATGGAATAAAGTGATAAAATATAATAATGAAACTAGAAAGACAATTTGAAAAAGAGCTAGCTGGGGATTTGCGTCAGGAAACAGCAAGCAAGTTACAAGAAGCTCGTAAAAAGCCCGCTAATTTTAAGGAGTTAAAACAGGAAATAGAAAATAAGAAAGAATTACCTCAAGATTACGAATCATGGAATTCAGTAAAAGAAGGTTTTGAAATTTTAAAGAAAAATATTATTGGAAAAATTTTTAAAACCGAAAAATATAGAGAGCAAGAGTATTTATTAAGTGAGATATTAAAAACAAAAAAAGAAGCCAGCATCAAAGAAATTCAAGAAGAATATCAAGAAAAGTTTAATAAAATTTTAGAAGATTGTCCATTATCTAAAGCAGAAAGAGAGAAATATTTATCAACTGAATCAATGGAAAAAATGTCGCTAGATGATTATTTGACTCTTTTAAAGAGATTATCTGGTGAAGCTTTTTATCATGTGACAAGATATGGAGTTCGTGAAAATACTTTTATGTCTACTGGAGGAGGTCATACCGAAGGAAAAGGTAATTTTATCAATAGCTTTAATCCACTATTAAAAGATGGCAATATTAATTCTTTTGTTTCTTCAATAACTAGGGATTCAAGTCGTGCAAAGTCTCTCCTTGATGACAATAAAGAAGCAATTGAAAAATTAAAAAAAGAAGGTAAACCAACAGAGAAAATAGTAGATGAAATAATGGGAAGTCTTGGGAGTATGTATTTTTTAGACCGAGAATCAACACATTTTTCTTATGGCAAAGACCTTCATCGAATGTATGGAGGTGAAAAAGATTATA
>Ga0209542_10007051_pt1 | contig 21555 bp, 27 predicted proteins | sample RifCSPhighO2_01_FD_184028 | JGI IMG/M metagenome (GOLD analysis project Ga0209542, IMG submission 184028) | Soil microbial communities from Rifle, Colorado - Rifle CSP2_plank highO2_0.1 (SPAdes) (version 2) | ecosystem: Environmental > Terrestrial > Deep subsurface > Rock core/Sediment ... | reverse complement strand
TAAATAACCAAGAGATTATTACAAAGTGCTTGTATGTGAAGCTTGCAACTTTAGGAGACTTAACCATTAATTTTCCTGTCAGCTGGGATTTTAAACGCTCGTCTAAATTTGTCTTGCATTTCCTAAATGTGACCTTTCTAAGAACACAGTCAAATGCTTCTTTTGCTAATGGCCTGTATGAAGCTGAAAATATTGCAAGGACTCCGAAGATAATTAAAGCTATAAGGCATATCATTGTAATTCACTGTCTATTACTTTTTTGAATTCAGAGAATGGCTGGGCTCCGACTAATTTTTTTCCGTTTATGAAGAATGAAGGCGTGCCTGTAACACCTTTTCTCTGGCCTTCCAATAAATCATTTCTTACTATGCCTTCTTTTATGTCAGAGTCAAGGCATTCGTTAAACTGCTCTGCGTTTAATTCTAAATCCGAAGCATACTGTTTTAGGTCAGAAACTTTTAAAGCATTCTGATTTTCAAATAATTTATTATGGTATTCCCAAAACTTTTCCTGGTCACGGGCGCATTCTGAAGCTTCTGCTGCTTTCTGCGCGAAAGGATGGGCTGGCAATGGGAAATGCTTGTAAATAAATTCTATGCTGTCCCCATAAGTTTCTTTTATTTGTTTTACAGTAGGATATGCCTTGCCGCAATAAGGGCATTGGAAATCCGAGTATTCTTCTATTATAACTTTAGCCGTTCCAGCACCATACCTATTGTCTATAACAGGCGTTTCAGGCTTCGCTATTTTATATATTGCAAAAATTAATATTACGAGAATTAAAGCGCCGAAAAGATATAACTTAATTTTTTTTGAGGATTTTGCTTTTTGCTCTGACTGAGACTGCTTTAAATCCTGCTCCTCTTTCAATTTTCTCTTCAGTTCTTTTTTTTCATGCGAGGTTAAATCTTCTTCCATTACAGCCACTTTCCGTGTTTTAAATCAAAACCACCATTTATATAATTTACGCATTAAAAAAATAAAAACAAATTTAGGTTTTTTAAGCATTATTAATTAATCTTCAGAGTCGCCATCATCCCCAACATTATCTTGGTCTTCGTCATCTCTATCATCAAATTCCTGGTCGTCGCCATCGTCTCCGCCATATAAAACCGGTTTAAAGATTTCTTTTTCCATAACATTACCTCCATAGTTTGTTATTTCCTTAGAAGTATTCATCATGCTTAATGGTATTAATTCCATATTTTATTTTTTAGCGTTAAATGGATTTATATAACTTTCTATTTTAGCATTAGCTTGCCTTTCTGGTAATCCTGTATTATCATCCTTGCCACAATTTCTGTATCAGGGACAGCATGCTTTCTTAATTTCTTTTTTGCAATTGCAATTAACTCCAAGGTTTTAAATGAAATTTTATTCAGCTCCACCCCATATTTTTCATTTATTATACCTTTATTTTTATTGAATATTGATTTCAAGATGTCAACTGCTACTTTCTCAGGATCTTTTATTGTCTGCAATGTTTTTGATGACGATAGAACAAGCTCTGTTTCTGTTTTCTGGCTTGAATAAGGAATTACGCCTGGGGAATCAATCAATAAAATATTTTTAGAAGCGCGAATCCATTGCTTTGCCTTTGTGAAACCAGCCATCGGGCTTGTTTTTGCCGCATGCTCTCCTTTCAAGGCATTTATTATCGAGGATTTTCCTGTGTTTGGATAGCCTATAACTCCCACCCGTACAGGCAGTTTTGTTGCATACTGCATTATTTTTCTTTTTAGAATTAAAGTCCCAAGATGCTCTCTTGCAGATATAAATATGCACGGAAATTCCTTTGAAAATTTTCTTTTGATATCTTCTAATTCTTCTTTTGAAGCAAGGTCGCATTTATTTATCACTATGATTAATTTCTTGTGCCTTCTTATTGTATAATCTTCTATGAATTTATTTCTTGTTTTTTCAGGCATTCTGGAATCTATGACTTCCAAAATCATGCCTGCTTCATTTATTACATTAAACACTATGTCCCAGAATTTTTTCATGCATTAACGAAGTTAGGAAGGTTTAAATATATTTAGTTTTTCAATAGGCTATGACAGATTTAATCGCTTGTTTAAGTTCCGGTAAAGGCACATGGGGGCATGTGAATAGACTGATTTCCGACGGAGAATGGGGAAAGATTTTTTTGATTACAAATGAATTTGGAAAAGAAAATTTCTCCAATGAAAAAAATGCGGAAATGATTGTCATTGATGAAAGGAAAGGGCTGGAGGATTTAAGGGATGATATTTATAATATTTTAAAAGACAAGGTTAAGGACGAGGTTGCCATAAATATAATTTCAGGTACTGGGAAGGAACATATGGCGATGATAGCAGCTGTTTTAAAATTAGGCGTGGGATTAAGGTTTATGGCTTTGACCAAAGACGGGATTAAAGAAATATAAAAAAAATAAAAAAATTATTTTTTATCCCATGCAAGTATTCCTATTAAAACTAAATTTACTATAGGAATTAATGCAATTAGTATTCCCCACCAGCCAGGCCTTTTTCTTATCTCTGCTATTTTCCACCAAAGCCATGCCCATACAATTACAAAAGCTATTGAACCGAGCACCGGTATAAACGGCAAGATAATAGACAGGGTTACCCAACCAGGAACTTTTGCAATTTGCGTTGCCAAATAAATATTTGCTATCGGTATCCAAGCCAGCCATGGATCTTTTGTATTTGTTCTTTTTGCTATAGAGCTTAAAGCTAAAGCCATATAGATATACAATGCTATTACAAAAATTACGAAAAGAGCCATAAAACCTGCTATCATTCCTAACAAACCGGTTTGTAATAATGCCACTTTTTCACCTCCTTTTTTTCTTTTTTATATTATGATTTAACAAACAATGAACACCAGCATTCCCCATTGTTCTGCCAGGTCTTTTGCACCTTAAAATTGCAAGGGCATATCAGTTTTAAATCTTCTTCTTTTCTTCCAGTTGTCAGCCTGCACGGGCAGTACTTCAAGCCGTGGTTCTTTTCGTTGGATAAAACACCTTCCGCCAATTTTATCACTTTTTCTTTTGAAGGGTTCAATTTAAAGGCATCCCTGCTGTTTTTTTGGTTTTCAACAAATTTTTCCCATATTTTTATCAAATTATTTACTTCTTTGCCCATTTTTTTAATCCCGAATATGATGATTCCCCGCAAAATGCCTTCTTGCCCTTTTCATCTATGAAAGCTGGAACGCCAAATTCACCATCGCAGGCTTTTCTTACCATATTCTCAAATTTTCTCATTTTCTTTGCGTTTTTTTCATTGTGCCAGACTTCCAGTTTTTCTATTTTTACCTTTTCTTCCTTTTCCAGCTTATCAGCCAAAGGCAGCATAACATGGCAATGAACGCACTCTTTCCCGTAAAATAAGAGAATCTTTTTCATATATATAGCCATTTCTTCTTTAATATAAAGTTTTGTTTTCACCTGTTGATTAAAAACAAAGGTTTATAATTTATTTTGTCATTAGATTAACATGGCTTTATTTGACAATATGACAGGGGAGAATTTATTTTTGAACCCTGTATTTTTGGACTATGACTTTCAGCCTAAATTAGTTCCTTTCAGGGAGAACCAGCAGCACTATATAGCAGGATGCATAAAGCCTTTATTCCAAAACAGGAATGGAAAGAATTTATTAATAACCGGAAAACCAGGGGTTGGGAAGACTGTTTCTTTGAAAAATGTCCTGATAGAACTGAATGATAAGACAGAAGATATTTTTTGCATTTACATAAACTGCTGGAAGAAAGACACTTTTTTCAAAATTATATGCGACATATGCAGCCAAATCGGGTATAAATTCATACAAAATAAAAGGGCTGATGAGCTGATGCAAGAAGCTGCCAAAATACTCAATGAAAAATCAGCTGTTATTGTCTTGGATGAAGCTGACAAATTAGAAGACCAGGGAATAATCTATTCTTTATTGGAGGATATAAACAGGAAATGCGTATTTTTGATAACAAATGAAGATGATTTTTTAGTTAATTTGGACAGCAGGGTTAAGTCAAGATTAATGCCTGAATTAATGGAGTTCAAGCCTTATAATTTTGAACAGACTAGGAATATATTGGATAAAAGGGCGAATTATGCTTTTGTGAATAATTGCCTGGAGAAAGATGCCTTTAATTTAATAGCTGACAAATGCTTTGAATTTGGGGATATAAGGACTGGATTGTTTTTAATGAAAGAGTCAGGGGACTTGGCTGAACTGGAAAATTCAAACAAGATATGATTGAAGCATGCTGAAAAAGCGATCAATAATATTGCTTTGTTCCAGAAAAGAAGCGTTAAAAGCTTTGAGGAAAGCGACAAGTCAATTCTTGATATTATAAAAGAAAATTCCGGCAAGACAACTGCTGGAATATTTGAGGATTACAAGAATTTAGGCGGAAATAAAAGCTACAGGACTTTCCAGAGAAAGATCAAGGATTTTGATAATTCCGGGCTTATAAGCTTGGAAGAAAATATGGCTGGCGGAAAGAGCAATATTGTAAGATTTGGGAAAGTTGAAATATAGTTAATTCTAAAAACACCCCTAAAAAAACCACGCCCTATAAGCCGTATAAGTGCGCGACACGCGACAAGTCCGGGCAAGCTTTATATACTAAAAAATAAAAATGACTTCTGAGGTGATAAAAAATGGATTTCAACATAAGATTCATAGCGAATTTATTCAGCAAACAGATAAGCAACCTGCCTTTGGAAAGGCCTGAAATTTCTTTTAAAAAGAAAAGGAGGGATACATATGAAGCCTATTAAAAAGAATAAGGATCAAGAAGGGAATAATGCCTAATTCTAAAAAACTTTGCCATTCAGCTGCTAAGGGTTCACGAATTCTCCTCTTTAATTGCCTTTGGCAGCTTTTTATTATTCAATAGATTTTTAAATATTAAATTTTTAAAGATTGGATGATATCCATAGTCATACCTGCATGCAATGAAGAGAATTATATTAAAGATACTTTGGAGTCTATTAAAATGCAGGATTTCAAGAATTATGAGATTATAGTTATTTGCAACGGATGCACAGATAATACAGAGCCTATAGCCAAGAAATATACAAAGAATGTGTTTAATTTAAAAGAAGGCGCTGTTCTTAAGGCTAAGAATTTCGGGGCTGAAAAAGCCAAAGGCGATTTGATAATTTTTTTGGATGCTGACACTAAATTTGAAAAAGAAAATACCTTGAATAATATTATTAAAAGCGAAATAAAATTAGGGAGCTTAAAATTCATTCCCGATAAAAAAGAATTAAGATTCAAATTATTTGCTGTTTTAAAGAATGTATTCACTTATTTTATTGGCGGGGCTAATGGCATTTTAATATGCAGCAAAGAAATTTTTAATAATATAAATGGATTCGACCTTGATATTTTTCCGAGAGAGAATTATTTTTTTGTCAAAAAAGCAAAGAAATACTCCAAATTTGTTTTGTTAAAAGATTATGTTATAACATCAATGAGAAGGCATAAAGAAATCGGATATTTAAAATTGACAAAATACTGGCTTGGCGTTACATTTTCCAAGAAGAAAAAAGAATATGAGGTTATAAGGTGAAAATACTTGCGTTCAGCGATTTGCACGGGGATTCCAAAGGAATAATAAATATAATAAACAAAATTGAAAAAGAAAAACCTGAATTACTAATTTGCACAGGAGACATAACTGATTTTGGAAGAGGCTTGGACAAGATAGCCTATAAATTGAATAGTTTCAACATACCTTTTTTTATTATACCCGGCAACCATGAATTTGAAAAAGAAGTCGGAGCATTAGCTAAAAAATATAAAAACGTTGTGTATTTGCATAAAAAATTCCATAATTACAAAGATTATTTATTTTTAGGGTTTGGCGGATACGGCTTCAGCATGAGAATACCTGAATTTGAAAGTTTTATCAATAAGAACAGGGAAAAATTCAAAAATAAGAAAATAATATTTTTATCCCATGCGCCAATTTACAACACAAAGCTGGATTTTTTGAAAGGTGTTGGGCATAAAGGCTGCATAGATTTCAGAAAGTTTATTGAAGAATTCAAGCCAGTGCTTGTTTTATGCGGGCATTTCCATGAGAATGAGAAAAAAACTGATTACATTAAAAAAAGCAAGATTGTTAATCCCGGGTTTGACGGGATGATAATTGAAGTTTAACCTTATTCATATTTGCATTTTTAGGGACAGCCAAGATTACTGTTGAAACTTTCTGCCGGTTTATTATTTTTAGACCAGCATGTTTGCATAATTCTTTTGAAAATTTATTTAATTCAAAAAAAGAAGGCATTTCCGCATAAGTCATCCTGTAACGAGCGTAGCCAACAGGCATTGCCGACTTTAACTCCAGGAAATTAAATTTTATCGGCTTTAATAATTTTCCATATTTTTCAGGAGAAACCAGATTCATATTCTTAGCCAATGTCAAACGGATGCAGCTTCTTTTAAAGTGCTTCAATAATTTCAAGGACTTTATTATATTTTCCCAGCCATTCTTTATCAAAGGAGAACATGTCTTTTCGTAAGTCTCTTTGTCCGGAGCTGGCAGCGTGATATATATTTGCGTCGGCTGGTGCTTAACAAGCTTATTAATCATTTTTGGATTTGTCCCGTTTGAAACCAGAAATGAAGTGAATCCTCTTTTATTTATTTCATCAATTAATTCCGGAAGATAAGGATAAAATGTTGCTTCGCCTGTCAGGCTAATCGCGAAGTGTATTGGCTTCATCGCTTCTTCGAATATTTTTTTCTTTGTTTTAGCTTCGCCTAAAAATCCCTGCAGCAATTCCTTATGCTCTTCTATGCATGAATTTATAATATCCTTTGGGGAGTCTAATTTCAACGGGAGCTTTTTTCCTTTATAATCTATATCACGCCAGCACCATCTGCATTTTAAGTTGCATAAGTCCAGAACAGGGCTCATTTGAACGCAGCGCCAGCTTTTAATGCCGTAAAACTTATGCTTATAGCAAGTTCCTTTATTTCTTAATTTGTTTTTAGCCCAGAGGCATACCTTCACAACAGAATGATTCCCCGCAAGCCTGTAGGCCTGCTTTTCCAATTTAGCTTTTCTTGTTTTTGTTATCATCTTAAAAATTAATAAAGAAACAGTATTTAAAATTTATTAAAAATAAAAAAAAATAAAAAAATTTAAAATATTTATCTTTTCTTTTTTTTAGCTACTTTTTTCTTTGCCATTTTATCACCTCTTCCTCCCGGAAATTTTAATATCAGATAGCTGTGAATAGAAGGAGTTTTCATGAATATTTTTTATTATAACCATACTATTCTAGCTATTTTTTGGTTTATATAGTTTACGATTTGCTATTTTAAGAAAATTTTTTGAAAATTTGAAAAAATTATTTTTTCAGCTTCTTCATATTCAATTTTTTTTATTTTTGAAATTTCTTCAACTGATTTTTTTACATTTGCAGGCTCATTTCTTTTTTCTTTTATCGGGGAGAGATATGGCGAATCTGTTTCTGTCAGCAAGCGCGTTGACGGAATTAATTTTACCAAAGAATGAAAATGCTCGAGCCTTGCTATCACAGGAGGTATTGAAAAATAACATCCAAGGTCATGCGCTTTGTTAACTAATTTCATATTGCCTGAAAAACAATGCAGAATTGCGTTTTTTATTTTTGCTGACTCCAAGATTTCAAGAACATCCGCTTCCGCCTTTCTTGTATGGAGAATCAAGGGCTTTTTTATTTTTTCCGCCAATTCGATTATTTTAATAAATATTTCTTTCTGCATTTTTCTATCTTCGCTTTCCTGATAATCCAAGCCGACTTCGCCGATTGCAATTATGTTATTCTTGTTTTTCTTTATATATTCCAATTCTTTTTCCACATTCAAACTTAAAGCTTCTATTGGGTAAAGACCGAATGAAGGCTTGACTATGTCATATTTTTTTGACAATTCCATGGATAATTTATTTGATTCTGAAGAAGTTCCTGAATTTATTATTGTTGTTACGCCTGCTTTTATAGCTCTTTCTATAACATCATCTAAATCATTTTCAAATTCCTTGAAGTGCAGATGCGCATGTATATCCACTAACATTGCAGTAATTATTTAATTTATATGTTTAAAAGCCTTTTCAAAGCAATGCTATCAAAGGCTGGATTAAAAAAGCCAATAATTTTATTATATATGGAGACAGGTTTATGAATATTAATAACAAGCATATAAGGGTTGCATATTGGTATGCTTTCTTTGCTTTTTCCTGTTTTTTGAAGATAAATAATGAAGCTGAATAAAACATTCTTCCGCCATCAACAGGCCCTAAAGGAAGCAGATTAAACAAACCAACACCAAGGCTTATCGCATACACCCAGAACACTAATTTTAGAATCCAGAATAATGCCAAAGGAGTATTGCCAAATATTTTTTTAATAGAAGGCTTGATGTCCGCTTTTGCATAGCTTATAGTCACACCCATTATCGGAAGGGATTTATTTTCCGGATTTGAGCTTAGCTCCACAGGGATTATTTTATCCTGCGTCTGTATATTTAATATATCTCCAGGCTTATGCGACTTTATAATACTTGAAAAATGCGTTTGGTTTATTACAGTTTCATTGTCTATTGCTAATATTTGGTCGCCTGATTTTAATGATGTTTGGGCTATTGGCAGATCTTTATTTATATCCACAATTTGTATTCCATTTAATTCCAATATTGAAGATGTTACCGGAGCGATTATGAAAATTCCTATCAAAAAGAATACAAATGCCAGAACTATATTTGAAAATGGGCCTGCTGACAAAACTGACAATTGCTTATGGGTGGATTTCTTTGCCAATTGCTTTTCATCCGGCTCCACAAATGCAGCCAATATCGGGCCTAAGAAAGCAAAGCCTGATGATTTTATTTTTACCTTTGCAAGAGAAGCATATACGCCGTGGAAGAATTCATGGACTACTGCTGTAATTAATATTGCAATAATCCAATGCCAGAAGGACAAAGTTGGAACGCCGGGTATAGAAACACCAGGCAATACCGGAGCCAGAACCGGGATAGCATTCGGAATAAAAATCATATTCCATACGCCTTTTATTAAAAACAAGAAAGTTATAATCATTCCTATAAATCCTATCGTGATGCTGAGATAACTTATGTAATGAAGAATCCTTGGAATTTTACTGCTTAACTTATTCATTAATTTTATGCCTAATTTAGTTTTGTATAATACAAAGATTTTATTCTGCACTTCGAATTTATTCCTGTATTTCACAAACAATAAAAAAATAATCCCGTAGAAAATTAATGCAAAGATTAAATCCAGGTTCATTTTTTAGCCACTTTTTTTATCGGCCTATATGACTTGCAACCGCATTTTTTGCATGTTAAAGTTTTTGACAAGATTTTTTGGTATGATGCCCTTATCTTTGACTTGCACTTTCTGCAGACGAATACGTTTCCAAATAATCTTTTTGTTGCTTCCGGGAATTTTACCATTTTTATTTAGCCTGCTTGAACACTTTCTGGTCCATAATAATCCAGTATATTATTTGCGAACCTTCCTGAATATTATTCTTTTCTTCTTCCGGTATTTCAAGATCAAATGTTTCATATGTCTCCATATCCATTACATTTGCCTTATTTCCCGTAATTGACAATACCTGAGCGTTTTTCTTTCCTATTATCGGGATTAATACATTATCGCCTGACGGATGAACTTCTATTATTTTCTGCTCATCTATCAAAGACACAGCTTCTACCCTGCATTTCATAGACCCGTGCTTGCCTGTCTTGGACAACTGTATTGACTTAATAACGCAAGGCTTATCATTTAAAATCACGTAACCGCCCACTCTTATGCTTCCGTAATCTGTCTGTTTTGTCTCGGCCATGTTTTAAGCTGATAGCGATTTCTTTATAAATATTTTGTTTTGTATTATATATATGGAAAAGGTTAAACATGTAGATATTAGCAAAGGAATGAAGATAAATGATTTAGTCTTGGAAATGAAAAAATCAGGTGTATTTACTGCTGGAAAGTTAGCTGATGCAGCTGATATCTGCGAAAATATGGTTAAAGATAAAGATTGTGTTGTATTTTTAGGATTAGCCGGAGCTGCTGTTCCAGGCGGAATGAAGAATGTTATTTCCGGCTTATTGAAAGAAAAATGGATTGATGTGTTTGTTACTACAGGGGCTAATTTGACTCATGACTTGGTTGAAGCTTTGGGGCATTCCCATTATAAATTAAATGAGAATGTTTCTGATGAAGAGCTGAACAAGAAAGGATACGACAGGATTTACAATGCTGTGATGCCAAATAAGGTTTATGAAGAGCTTGAGAAATTTTTCAAGGATAAAATTTTTCCTAAAATTGACAAGGAGATTTCTATCAAGGAATTTTTATGGCTTATTGGAGAAAATATTAATGACAAGAATTCCATTTTAAGGGTTTGCTATGAAAATAAAATCCCGATATTCTGCCCTGCATTGGCTGATTCAGGAATCGGGCTGATGATATGGGGAAGATTGGCTTCCGGAAAGAAAATAAATATTGACGGATTTTCCGACATGAAAGAGATAATTGACATTTCCTGGGGAGCTAAAAAGACAGGAGTAATATATTTAGGAGGAGGCGTTCCTAAGAATTTCATACAGCAGTCCCTGCAATTCAGCAAAGGCGCTGATTATGGCATACAAATTACGATGGACAGGCCTGAGCATGGCGGAAGTTCCGGTGCTGAATTAGTGGAAGGCAAAAGCTGGGGAAAATTAAAATACAAGGCAAGATACGTTGATGTAATCTGCGACTTTACAATTGCCCTGCCGATAATTTATTCTTGCTTGAAGGATAGGGTTAAATAAAATGGTTAAAATATTTCAACTTTTTTTTCACTTCCTTCATATTCTATATCTCCTTTTTTAATGTAATGGTAACTTAAATAAAAAACTACTAAAAGCGGTAGAATTAGTATTATTAACAAAATTATTAAGAATATGATCTTATACTTATCTGATACATTAGAAAATGCTTGATAACCAAAACTTCCGACTGGTGCTAAAAAAACAAGGTATCCAAGCATTAAAAGGTAAGGTTTTGGTGTTCTTTGCCACATATATCTCCAACCTCTTTTATTTTCAAGATTAGCCTCTGCTACTTGTTGTTTTTCTAATACACCTAATATATTCCTAACTTTATTGTATTTTTCAGTAGATAAATCTGCCAAGTCTGTTACAAATTTTTGCGTATCTTTAGATACTTTTAATCCATTCACATCATCCATCTTAATAAAACCTCTAAATTATTTAACTAATCAATCCTATTCTATTTTAAGCAAATCCCTATTTAAATCTATCTTTTAATTGATTAAATGTGTAGCCCAGAGACATATGTCATGGGGCTACCGAAAATTAGTTCTCAAGTAAAATTCTAATTTTCGTATGAAAAAGGAAGAGATAAGAAGATAGTTTTTTAAGCTAAAAATCAAAGGACATACAAACAATCAATGCAGAAAAATAATTCTTGCTCAATTTGGTTATGAAGTTTGTAAAAGAACGCTTCAGAGATGGAATTACAAGCTCAACAAGGGTAATTGGGATCTATGCGACAAATCCAAGAGACCGGCGAGAATTCATTATAAAATTACTCCTGAAATCGAGGGAAGCATACTTTCCATAAGAAATAAAACTGGGTGGGGAGAAGATAAAATTTCAAATTTTGTTGAAGTAGGGCATTCTTCAATCAACAAAATTCTCAACAAGAATAATCTTACAAAACCAATCCCAATAGAAAAAAGAGGATAAAATATATTCGCTGGCAAAGGAAACATACTAATTCATTATGGCAAATGGACACATCAGACCAGAAAATTGAAGGTAAGTATTGTTTTGCTGTGATTGATGACTGTTCAAGGTATTGTTTAGGATTATTTGCGCTCAACAGCGTGTCAACAAATATTATAATTCATCTGCTTGACACGCTGTTCCAGGTTCATGGAAAACCAAGAGAAATATTAACAGATAATGGCTCGGTTTTTGGTTTGAAAAGCAAGCATTCCAAATTTGATAGAGCATTAAATCGCCGTGGAATTAGGCATATCAGAACAGCAATTCATAGCCCAACAACTTCAGGGAAGATAGAAAGATTCTTTCAAACTCTTGACAAAGAGTTTGCATTCTGCAATAAAGATGCAGAATTTTTTAGAATGAGATATAATCATTTTAGGCCACATACAAGCTTAGAAAAGAAGTGTCCAGCACAAGTTTATTTTGATTTTTCTAAGTTGATTTAGGGGTGACATATGTCTGTAGGGAGCACATTGATGAGGCAAAACCAAAAGATTTATAAGATTAAACTTGTTTTATAATAAAATGGAAACTATAACAATACCTAAAGCAGAATATAGCACATTAAAAAAGAAGGCTGAATTAAGTGAAAGTTTATTAATTAAATTAGTTAGAGGGTTAGAAGACATAAGGAAAGGCAAAATAAAGCCTTGGAAAAAGGCTGTTATAAATTAATTCTTTTTTTAATCTCTTCCCTGTAAAAAGGTATTAATACCTTTATTGAATCAATTGTTTTCTGTTGGTCTTTTTTATCGCTAAGTGCTATTACAAATACAACCACATATTCATCATAAATAAGGTAATAAAACCTATAACCTTTAACTTTCTTTTCCCTAAAAAACTTATAGCCTAAAGGCTTACCAACATAAGGGTTTATTTCCAATTGCTCTATTTCTTTTTCAATCTGTATTTTTATAGATTTATCTAATTTATAAAAATCTTTGTCAAATTCTGATGTTGTATATATTTTGTATATTTTCATCTCTTTTTATTATGAGCGGGCCTGATCGGATTTGAACCGACGACCTCCTGCTTAGAAGGCAGATGCGCTATCCAGGCTGCGCTACAGGCCCATAGTTTTAGTAATTTTAAAGATGTTTATAAACCTTACTAAGCATAAAGTTTTTAAAGATTAATCTAAGTTTATTTGCATATGGATTTCAAAAAGATAGAAAAGAAATGGCAGGATAAATGGGAGAAAAATAAGGTTTTTGAAGTTAAAGAGGATTCCAAGAAAAAGAAATATTACTGCTGCGAAATGTTTCCTTATCCTTCCGGCTCTGGCTTGCATATGGGCCACGCTTTCAATTATACCATAGGGGATATTTATTCAAGATTCAAGAGAATGAATGGGTTTAATGTCCTTTATCCGATGGGCTATGATTCTTTTGGGTTGCCAGCGGAAAATGCGGCAATAAAGGCAAAATCTCACCCCAAAATATTTACAGAGAATGCCATAAAAAATTTCATTAAACAACAGAAAGCATTGGGATTGAGCTATGACTGGAGCAGAATTTTATCAACATGCAATCCAGATTATTACGTATGGAATCAATATTTCTTTTTGAAATTCATGGAGAAAGGACTTGTTTACAGGAAAAAAGCCCCTGTTAACTGGTGCCCTAAATGCGAGACTGTTCTAGCGAATGAACAGGTGCATAATGGAAAATGCTGGAGACATACTGAAACACATGTTGAGATAAAGCAATTAGAGCAGTGGTTTTTCAAGATAACAAAATATGCTGATGAACTTTTAGAGGATTTAGACAAAATACACTGGCCTGAAAGAATAAAAGCCATGCAAAGAAACTGGATTGGGAAAAGTTACGGGACTGAAATAAATTTTAAGATAAATAATGAGAATTGGCCTATATTCACAACAAGGCCTGATACAATTTACGGAGTAACATTCATGGTTGTTTCCGCCCAGCATGCAAGATTAAATGAATTAGTCACTAAAGAACATAAAAAAGAAGTTGAAGATTTTTTAAAAAAAATAAAATCAACAAGCGGGAAAGATATTGAAGAGTTAGAGAAAGAAGGAGCGTTTACCGGAAGTTATGCTGTTAATCCTGTAACCAATGATAAGGTTCCTGTTTACACAGGTAATTTTGTTGTGGCTGAATACGGATCCGGGATGGTAATGGCTGTTCCTTCACATGACCAAAGGGATTTTGAATTTGCAAAGAAGTATAAAATTCCCATTAAGGTTGTTATCCAGCCTGATTCGTATGAACTAAACGCAGGAAAAATGTCAAGGGCTTATACTGGAGAAGGAAATTTAATTAATTCCAAGGAATTCAATGGCACAAGAAACACAGATGCTATAAAAGAAATTTCCGAATATCTGGAAAAGAAGAAATTAGGAAAAAGAGTAATACAATACAAATTAAGAGATTGGCTGATATCAAGGCAAAGATACTGGGGCACCCCAATACCCATTATCTACTGCGATAAATGCGGGATAGTTCCTGTTCCTGAAAAAGACTTGCCTGTTATATTGCCTGAGAAAGTTAAATTTGGAGGGGGCAATCCTCTGAAAACAAATGAAGAATTTGTGAATGTAAAATGCCCAAAGTGCAAAGGCAAAGCTAAAAGAGAAACAGACACTATGGACACTTTTGTTGATTCCTCATGGTATTATATGAGATACTGCGATTCTAAGAATAAAAAAGAAGTTTTTGATAAAGACAAAATAAAATACTGGATGCCTGTAGACCAGTATATTGGAGGAGCAGAACACGCATGCATGCATTTAGTTTATGCAAGATTCTTTACCAAGGCTTTGAGGGATTTGGGCTTTGTTAAATTTGGCGAGCCTTTCACTAATTTATTCAACCAGGGAATGCTTCATGGAAGCGACGGGCATGTAATGTCTAAATCACGCGGAAACGTGGTTCTTCCTGAAGAAGTTTCTGAGAAATACGGAATAGACACTGCAAGATTTTTCTTGGTTTCTATTGCTTCTCCTGATAAGGATTTGTTATGGAGCGATGAAGGGATAGAAGGAAGCTTGAAGTTTATAAATAAGGCTATTAATTATTACGAGAATGTAAAAATTGGAAAAACAAGCAAGAAGGTTGAAAGCAAATTAAACAAGGCAATAATTGAAATAACCAAAGACATTGAAAACTTTGACTATAATTTTGCTATAATTAATTTAAGGCAATTGTTTGAATCCTTTGAAGATGAAATGTCTAAAGAGGATTTAAAGATATTTTTGAAATTATTGCACCCTATATGCCCCCATATTACCGAAGAATTATGGGAGAAATTAGGGAAAGGGTTTATCTCTTTAGAAAAATGGCCTGCTGCTGATGAAAGCAAGATAAATGAAAAGATAGAATTCTCTGAAGAAGTATTGAATAATTTAATATCTGATATCAGGTCTGTTTTGGAATTGACTAAGATTGAAAAACCCAAGAAAATCACTTTATTCTTAAGCGAGAAATGGAGATATGATTTCTTTAATAAATTTAAGAAAGAAATCGAGAAGACTAGGAACGTTGGAGATTTGATTAAGAAATTAATTGTTAAAGGCCATGAACAGGACATATCCAAATTAATACCTATGCTGATAAAGAATCCTGTCAAGGTTCCTAAGTTTGTTTTAAGCTTGGATGAAGAATTTAACATATTAAAAGAAAATAAAGCCCATATTGAAAAAGAATTTTCCTGCAAAATTGAAATTTTAAAAGCCGATGATTCCAAAGAAGCAAAAGGCAAACATGCCAATCCCGGGAAGTTTGCTATACTTGTGGAATAAAAATAAAAAAAAGAAAAGTCCTATTTAAGTTAGTTTATTCATCTAGGTTTTCGCAAGCAATCTGGCTAATTCATTGAATTCTTCTAATGTTAAAGGCCTATCTACATGAAATGACGACATTTCATCACTAATTATACCGTTATGGTAATTAGTTTCTATATTATCTTCTTGGAGACTATAGCCGTTCTTGACTTCAAAATCAATATTCATTTCTATTGTTTTCTTACAAAAATCACCGACTGCCTTCCCAACTAAGCTTTGGTGGGTATCAGATATTAATCCTGCAAGTTCATCTATTGAATCAGTAGAACTATCATATAAACCATCAAACTTATCTTCAAGAAAACTGCTATATACGTCTACATGGTAAGAAGTGCAAACTTTTCCGCTTAAATCTTCTCCTACAAACTTTTTTAAATCTTCTCCTACTGACTTTTTGTAGTGTGTTGTATCAACATGTATATAAAATGTATTCTTGCCTTTTATTTTTTTAGTTTCCATTTTTTGTTTTCCTCCTGTAATTTTATTACTATTCAGTAGGAAGTAACTTATATATTAATATTATTGCCCCCTTAGGGGGTCGTAGTAGAAAGATTTATATATAAAATACCATTTCTTTATTCATGGATACTAAAATACTAGAAGATATAGGCTTTACAGAAGGGGAAACTAAAGTTTATCTTTCTTTGCTTAAGATGGGAGCTACTAAGACTGGACCATTGGCAAAAGAGGCTCAAGTATCCTCTTCAAAAGTCTATAAAATACTTGACAGACTTATAAAAAAAGGATTAGCAGGTCATGTAACTAAAGGTAATATAAAGTATTTCACCGCAATGGGACCTAAAAGGGTCTTGGAATATATAGAAGAAAAGGAGAAAAACCTGCAAGAAAAAAAAGAAATAGTAAAACGAATAATACCTCAGCTGGAAATGGAGCAAAAGCTAGCGGGAAAAAAGACAGAGGCAGTTATCTATGACGGCTTCAAGGCTGTTACTAATTTTTTCAGAGGAATACTTGATGATCTTAAGTCAGGCGAGGAATATAAAGTTCTAGGAGCAACTTACGGAAATATACCTGGATTAAGAGCTTTCTTCCATAATCATCATCAAAGAAGAGTAGAAAAGAAAATCAAGCTAAAAATGCTTGCAAATTATGATATAAAGAACAGTATCGAAAAGACAACTTACAAGAATGCTGAAATAAGATTCCTACCTCAATACTTAATCACCCCTATGGAAATTGTTTTCTATAAAAATAAAGTATTCATCGTCTTATGGACAAAATCACCAGTTGGATTTCTTCTTGAGAATGAAGAAGCTGCCAAAAGTTTCAGGGCATATTTTGATACTTTTTGGAAGATTGCAAAATGAATAAAATCTACTTTTTTATAACTTCAATCCAAATTGAACCTTAAAATAGGTTTAAATAGTTTTAATATTTCTAAAACATATGGCAGAAGAAAAGTTTATACTATTGTCGTTGGAAGAGAAAAAGTCCAAGGAATTAGCGCAGGTTATTTCCAGCAATACTTCCAGAAAGATTTTAGATTTATTAGCCAAGAAGGAATATTCTGAAACAGATATCGCCAAAGAACTAAATATACCTTTGTCAACTGTCCATTATAATACCCAGTTATTACTGAAGAATAACTTGATTGAAATTAAAGATTTTTTATGGAGCGAGAAAGGAAAGAAGATTCAATTGTATAGATTGGCAAATAAATTAATAATTATTGCGCCTAAAGGAGAGAATAGTTTTATAGACAAAATAAAAACAATAATTCCTGTTGCTTTATCCGGGTTTATAATATCAGGGGCAATATACTGGTTTAATAAGCCTAAAGAAATTGTTGCGCAGAAAACAGAAATGATGCTGGCTGCACCAGCTTTAGACAGCACCAATGTTGTTTATAGCCAGCCTGCTTATGCTTTGTATTTTTTATTAGGAGTGATAATAACGATAAGTTTATATTTAATGGTTGATTATATCCGGAGAAGAAAATGAAAAAGATATTATTAATATTAATGGCTTTGTTATTAGTAACTTCTGTTTACGCTGAAGAATCAATAAGAATGCCTACGCCTATAGATGGCGCCGGTCTAGGGCAAAACCAGTTTTATTCCGTGGTTTTTGACGGAGAAGGCGATGCCATTGTTGCAGCAAAATTAAAAATACAGAATATCGGCAAAGATAATTTAAAGGAATTGAATATTGAAATTCCAGGGGAAAATGTAAGATTAGTCAATATTATGCAGGAGGTTATAAGATTCCAGAAAATATGCGGAAGCTATGACCCAAAAGGAAACTGCTCTTATTATTATGACCAGCAAATCTGGCCGCCTGAATATTATTCCATTGACAAAAATGCAGAGAAGTTATCTGAATCTGTGAAAGTAACTTTAAAATTACCAGTTGAATTAAAAGAAGATGAAACCGGCACAGTATTATTATATTATAAAACAGACAGTTATATTAAAAAAAGTTTAGGCATATTTAATTTTGATTTTGAAACTATAAAATGGAGTTATGATACTGACAAGATAAGGGTTGCGGTTAATGTACAGCAAGATTTATATTTGGAAGGAGTAAAAGGGAAAATTGAATACCAGAATAATTTTGCTACTGCTGAAAAAGCTTTGGTTTCTGGAGTTCAAAGTGCTGATTTACAGCAATTCTCAAGCCAGATAGAATGGCAGCAAGGAATTGTAAAAGAAGCTTCTGGATTAGATCCTTATGAAAGTTTCCATGCAAAAGGGAGATATGCTGAAAGCTGGCTTAATTTAAACAGAGGAAGCATTGGCACAGGAATCTTAATTACTATAATTATTTTAGGATTATCATATTATTTTGTTTATAGAAAGATAAAGAAAGCTAAAGGAAATATTGTTTTGAAATCTATTAGTGTTGGAGTTATTTCAGGCATAGTATCTATTGCTTTATGGATTTTGATAAGTTTCTTGCTAGACTGGATTAGGCAATTTATTTATTACCAATATAGCAGCTTATTGACTTTGCTGATTGTTTTGATAGTTGGGATAATATCTCTTGTTTTAATATTTGGACCTGCTTTGTATTTCGGATTTAAACATGGATTTATGAATGGAATCTGGTGCTTAGGAGCTTGCTTGGTAACATTAATGATTATGGGAATTGTTGCAATTATTATTTTTAGCTTATTGCAGCAAAATCCTGTTCCTATTTATTTTACAAGAGGCATGATGGAAGCGGCTGTTAAATAAATTTATATTTTAAAACTTTCTTTTTCCTTTAATTTGAAGCTTATGAGGGTTTGTGGCGTATACTTCATTTATATTTATTGCATTATTTTTTATATTAAAAGTATCAATTATACCTCTTATACAATAATCATCAAGAGAAAATGGCCCTGAAAATTTTTCAGTTAAATTTTTACTATCATCTGCAAACCTATGAGCTATGGCTGCCCATTCTTTTCTTTCTTTAACCCATAATATAAGAAAATCTTTATAATCTGTTTTTAAATTATTCAATGGATAATGAAAACATGTGGTTGGATATCTTTCATCTGAATCAAGGCGGGTTAGCATTAGTTCATCAATTCGCTTGAAACCACATTCAGGGGTTACTCTTTTAAGGATATCATATCCATAGTATCCTTTCTTTATTTCATCAGGCATTTCTTCTAATTTTCCTTTTAGAGGGATTGTAATTTTGTGAAATTTACCATATTCTCCATCATACCTCATTTTTAACATGCCTAATACAATTTGTTCTATTGCCATTTTATTTTAAATTTATATCGCACGATTGACCTCCCCTTCAATAATTGCTTCTAGTTCCCATTTATTTTCTCTATAGATTAGAGTAAGATTTACATTTCCATTAAAATAATAGTTATCTATATCAGACATATGATTTGTGTAAGATGAAAAGGCATCTTCCCCAGCTGAGAATACATGGAAGCAACAATTTTTTTTAATTGAATTTTGATTTGCGTCGATTGTATTTTCAATAAGTTCTCTTATTACTTTTTTAAGAACAGGAACATATCTGCTTTCAGAATCTATATTACATGGGCAAGAAAAATCTCTGGGATATTCAGCAATATCAAGATTATGTGGCACAAGATAATAAGAACCATTCCTTTCTTCCATTTGCTTATCTGCTAATAATTTTCTTTCGATTTCATTTATTAAACTCATTTTTTCCATTCCTTTTATATTTTCATAATTGAATGTTTTGATTACCATAATAGGCAGTATAAACAAAGTATTATTTAAAACAGGAATTCCTTTTTTTAGGACATAATGCACAAAATCTGCAAAAATAGGTTATTTTTTAATGGTTATATTTTAAGCAATTTAATGCCTAAAAAATGCTAATAATTAAATTTAATAGGATAAGATGGTAATATTTATATTATAAAGTTTATAATGTCCTATATAGAAATAGTAATGTTTTTAAATACAAATTAATAATAAAATCTATGGATGCAAAGGATTATGCAATATTAAGGGAACTTGACATAAATTTCAGGCAAAGCTTTTCATCTATCGGTAAAAAAGTAAAATTATCTAAAAATTCTGTTGCCCTTAGGTTTGAAAAGCTCAAAGATTTGATGCTTCATAATGTCACAGGGATAAATAATGAGTTGATTGGGCAAACAATGGTTAAGGTTTACTATTCATTTGACTTTTATGATGAAAAAACAGAAAAAAATATAATAGAATATATAAAAAATAATTCTAATATTATGTGGGCTGCCAGAATGTATGGTCCTTATGATCTGTGCATAGCTATTTTTATTGATGATCTTCACCCACTAATTTCAGAGATAAACAGATTTAACAAAAAGTTTTCCTCAAAAATAAACCAAAAAGAGATGCAAATTGTATATAAGCAGATTTTTTTCAGGAATAATTTTATACATAACCAACCGGTGCTTCAGTCATATAAGCTTGTCAAGATAGATAATAAGGTAATTTTAAATGATTCTGAAAGAAAAATTCTCAAGACAATCAAGTACAATCCTAGGATGAGCATTATCGAAATCGCTCAAAAAACTAATTTAACCCAGAAAACTGCTTCCAATTATTTAAAAAAACTTCAAAAACTAGGCGTAATAACTGGTTATTTTATGACTCTTAATCCAATTAAATTTAATTTAAATACTTTTAAATTAATGATCCAAATCCAAAACTTAAAAGACCATAAGGAATTTGAGGCATATCTGCAATCCATTAAAAATGTCCGTTACGTAGCAAAAATGCTTGGTCTATGGGATTATGAGATTGACCTTGTTTACCAAAATATAAATGATTTACAGGCACAGATTGAGATGATAAAACAAAGATTCCCTAATGTTCTTAAAAAAATATCCATATTAAGTATGGGGAATAGATTAGTTACAAATGACAATTTTTTCGGCTTGTAAATATGCTTATTATAACATTTTGCAGACATAGCTTTATTGTTATCACTATCAAAAGGTTTATAAATTTTACTTAACTAATATATTTAAGATGGACTCATTAGAAATTATTTTAGGGAAAGTTGAATGCTTAAAAAGAGATTTATCTGCTGAAATTGTTGTTCAGGCAGAAGAAGGGCATTGGGAAGAAACAGGGGGATACCATGAAATAGAGCATCTTGACTGGATTGAAGTATTTGACAGCCCTAAAAGCAGTTCATATGTTGTCGATCAACCAAGGATAACAGAACCTGACACCGAAAAAAGAGAATTAGCAAAAATGGGATTGCAACAAATCTATGATTTCAGCAATTGGTACAGCGCAAAATATGCTGCTGGAAAAGCAATTGAATTACCTCAAAAAGTAGATTCTGATTTAGCCGAATGGGTAAACACTTTATCTTCAGAATTAACTCTTATTTTTACACCTAATCCAACAGAAGAAAATATCATTAAAGCAAATAAAGCTCGTGAAGATTTGAATTGTTTGTATGAAATAGTGGAGGATAGACTAATTAGAGAAT
>Ga0209542_10007050_pt1 | contig 21559 bp, 17 predicted proteins | sample RifCSPhighO2_01_FD_184028 | JGI IMG/M metagenome (GOLD analysis project Ga0209542, IMG submission 184028) | Soil microbial communities from Rifle, Colorado - Rifle CSP2_plank highO2_0.1 (SPAdes) (version 2) | ecosystem: Environmental > Terrestrial > Deep subsurface > Rock core/Sediment ... | reverse complement strand
CACCCCCGTAATTATTCAGAAAAAACTTTATAAATTAATTTAATTTCCCTGCTAATATCGCAATCATTATAATATATCACTATGCATCCAGGATATTCATTTTTAATTCTTTTTTTAGTATTTGATTTCAAAAATGTTTTATGAAAATGATTTTCTGGAATTTTAGTTATCTTAGACCAAAACTTTTTCTGTTTTTGTTCATTATGATACTCATGAAGATGCATAAGGGCTCGCAACTTACTTTCTTCTACCAAAAATGATGACCTAAACAGATTTAAAAAGGTCCTGACAAGAGCTGGGTCAGAATTAACAAATCTAACACCTTCTTTATCTCCTTTGTTGCCCTCACACCAATAAAGAAGCGCGCAATAAATTTTATTATGGAATATATCTCTTTTTATATTATTTGCTACCTCTTCCGCTAAAAATAAATTTTTGGCGTTTTGCTTTTTTCTTTTTTCTTTCCAGCGCAAGGCGGCTTTACGGTAGCCAAACAATTTTCGTTTTTCTATCCTTTCAACAGCTTTTTTATTTAACTTTATACCCCGAGTCAAAACAGAAGAAGTGCTTTTTGCTATATTAAGCTTCTTAGATATTTCTTCAATAGAATAACCCTGTGCCCTCAATTTTAATGCTTCTTCTTTGGTACTTATTGATAGCCTATCCATTTGAACATAGGTTAATGATTATATAACCTTATCTTATTATAACAATACAAAAAGCTAATGTAAATGTACTATTCCCTACCCATATTTTATAATAATATCAAATTTTAGTTATTTGTAAACCCAGTTAGAAGTTCATCTGAAATGATTTATTTTATTATTTTTTATCAAAAAACAGCTAAAAATGCTTAAAATTTCGGCTTTTTACAAAAAAACTTCTAACGGGGCAAGAAAAAAACCGGGCACTAGCCCGGCAATTTAAGGGCGTTTTATCACCTATCCAGCCGTTTTTGAACCTTTGCTATTATCTCAAAAATTGAGCTTTGGGTTTTTACAAAATAATCATCGGCGCCAAATGTCATTGCCATTCTTATGCTCTCGTCTCCTGACAAGTTAGACAAAACAATCACCGGTATGGTTTTTAACGCAGGGTCTATTTTTAATTCTTTCAAAACTTCCAATCCCCCTTTTTTGGGCAAAATCAAATCAAGCATTATAACATCCGGGTCAAAACTCCTTGCCAACTTCATTGCCAGTTCCCCATCACCCGCCACTCTTGCGTCAAAACCCATAGAATCAAGCTCATTTTCCACCAGCTCAGACAATGACCTTTCATCTTCAACAATTAAAATTTTTTTTGTTACCTTCATAAAATTTTTGCAATCAATAATCAGTAATTTACTTTCGATTTTTCTATTATTACATTATAATACAAACGAGGAAAAAGTGAAAGTTTATTTTCATTTCGACCGAGCACAGTATTATGGATTTAAACACCTCAGACACTGTGGAGTGTTTAAATCAGCATTTTCGGCTTGTTTTACGCCCATTTTAAATGACTCCCGACCCTTTTCAAATTACTAATTTACTGGAAAACAAAAAAGGATGACTGCCGTGTCATCCCTTGGTTTTTAAAACCATTCTGCGGCTTTCAAGTATGCCGCGTCAACGGTTTCTTCTTCATCTTTTGACGCTACTCCTGCTTTCTTCCCAATAAGACGGGGCGCAACTACGAGTTCACCCCTCCTCTCCTGCAGGAATTTTACCACTGCCCGATAAATTCCCACAGTGGCAGGAACGAGTCCTGTCTGGAAAATATGCAGTTCGCATCCTTTGCTCTTTTTGTCTTTCAAGCCCAGCACGCCCCAGAGATATTTGAACCTGATTTCTCTGGTGGCATCCTTAACCTTTTTGTGCTGGACCAAATCAACAAAGTTAGCCAGGAAATGCCATGTCTGCCTGAAGGCGTAATCTTCCTGGTCGGCTGAGGACAGCTTGCGTTTGCTGACCATAATGTTCTGAATCAGGTAACCATCAGTCACCAAATCCAGAGCAGTATGACGCATAGAAATTGAACCGACTTTCATTTGATATAAACCCTCTGGCTTTGATCGCTTCGTCAAACAGAAGAGTGGAAACGGTTGGCCCTCCGTGCCATCGTTGTAAACAATACGCAAACCAACTGTTTCAGCAGGATTTCTTGTTTCAGTTTTTTTCTCGTGTTTCACGCGCTCGGTAAAAAACGCTATGCGTCTCTCTTCATAAGTTGTTTCGACCTCGTAGCTGGCGTTGTAAAATAAATATTCTCTTATCGCCTCAACAAACACCTCATGGCGCAAATAAGAAACAGCTAATGGTTCGCCGTTTCTCAACGCATGCTGAATCTGCTGATGCGTCCTTGCGATTTCCTCCGGTCTATTTACGGCATAACTCGAAAAATCAACATCGTCAGGTTTTACAGGAAATTGGAAACCAGAATCAACAGAGTGAATTTCGGCCGTTGCAACAGATGGTTCTGTTGTTTCCGAAAATTCCGATTTCTCAAACATCGTCAAAACAACTAATCCGCCCTTCATAGTTTTCATGACTTTGCGGATTTTTGCATTCGTCTTTTTTGCAAACTCGGGCATTTCTTCTGGCAAAACAAATGGGAAAGTTACACCGCTTTCAGATGTCATCGCCACAAGAATATCCTTGCTGTCCTGACCGTCAACCGTCGCGATTAATTTGGCACCTGCGTCCTGCGCAGCAATTCTTTCTATACAGCTGCAATTGACTCTGAAACGGATTCTTCCAAGCCGCTGGTCAATCTTTTTTTCAATCCAGTAAGCAGCGCTTTTAGCATCCTCAACCGAATAAAGTAAATCCGGCTTTTGCCAGCGCTCTTCCGAAATTTCAATTAACTGCAAACGCAGAGGCGTTTTCCGCGAGGGAAATTTCCGCTTACGCCTTGCAGATGCCATTCTGCTCTCCGCTTCGTCGTTTAGCAGATCCAAACGATACGGCGAGAAAAGCAGATAAATTCCTTTTTCTGCCATCCGCATGGAATTGTCTTTCATAAATTCGGCAATCTTCATTCCGTATTTTAAGTCGCTGAATTCAAAGCTTACAATTAAACAGCGAACTTTCGCCGGAGATTTAGCATTTTTCAGCGTCTTAAAACCTTCCTTGATAAATCCCAGGTCGTTTGCTTCTTGCGTTGTCTGGCAAGGGACAGATAAAATCAAAACCGGCTCGTTGGCTTCAACTAAGACTTGCTCACTTCCTTTTATCATCCACGGAAATTCAAAATCCTTGCTGGACTTTAATAGCCAAAATTCTCCTTGAGGCTCCAGCTCGCAATCAGATTCCTCTCTTTCTTCCACAGAAAGCCCATCAGCCAAATCAGCAGAGACTTTGATTTTGAGAAGATTGGCCAAATAGACCGACCTCCCCCAGTGCAAAGACTCCGTGTAATAAAGGCAATCTTCAGGAATATCCGACCCCAACAGAATAGCCTCTGGCCTTGGAGCATTTTCAAAAAGCCAAACAGCTTCTTGCAAAGACCAAATTCCAGAATAAATAACATTTGCCAAAGCTTGCTTTGTGAGATATCCTTTCTCTTCAAGCTCATCAACTTTCGCTTGCAAATGTTCCGGCCAGCCCAACGCCGCCCAGAAAATATCCAGTCCTTCCTGATGGGTTATAACCCCATTATGGGATTGGCTTAGCGAAATTTGATGTTGCAAAGTAAAATCAACAAGTTCCTGCGGAACAGGACAACTGACTCTTCCATTCTTTTTTTCCGCTTCTCGACGCCAGCCTCTCTTGATGATTTTTCCGGTTTTTTTATTCTCTCTGATGTCTCTGGTAAAAGCTAACGCCAAAGAACCGGTCAGAGAATTGGCTTCAGAAAGAACTGCAATCACCAAATTGCGGATTGCCTGGCCTTTAACATAACCAGCCAAATCACCAAACCAGAAAGCGTCAACTTCAAGACATCCGAATTGGTAACTATATCTGAAAGCCGTAAGACCAACGACATAATCGGCAACCCGGAAAATCCTGCTGTGCCAATCCTGTGCTCGCGGATGAATGTGTTTTACATTCTTTCCGCCTTTGTGGCTGGATTTCGGAAGATTGAGTCCTTTCTCTTCTATTTTTTTCTGCACCCATTCAACAAAATCGGACTTATCCTTTGCCGAATCGTGCCATTCATTATGGCACTGCTGGCAAACGAGCGGCTTTTCACGCTCACGGATTCTGCAGAGCGGACATTTCTGTCCAAATTTCTGCTCGATTTCTTTTTTCAACATCCAGTGTCTGATTTCGTTTTTCCTGTTCCTAATCCTCTGTCGAGCGACTTTGAAGTGCCTGTGCCTTTTTACTAATCCTTTAAGATGCGCCAACCACTCGACAAAAAGTTTGGGGCTATGTTTAGCGGGCTCTGCCTGCTGATTGTTGATATCTAATATCACAACAAGCGGAGCGTCATCTTTAGGATTTTCCGACAAATTCATACACAGGGCCATTTGTTTTCCCGTGTTCAAATCTTCTTTGAAGCAAATGGGAATCATCTTTTTGCCGGTGAGGTCAGGCCGTTTTCTGAGCAGAAATTGAGTTGCCTCAACAACTGACAAATCTCTTTTCAGCGGTTTTATTTCTTCCTTTTTTGGGGAAGAAAGCTTGTCTTTCATCCACGCGGAAAGAGGTATTTGTCTGCCAGTATCGCTTGAATACTGATTGTAGCACGGATAGCAGGTAATTTTGCCCTTGTATTTGCGATTGCCGCAAACTGGACAAGATTCACTTTCCGCAATTTGAGCCAAATCTAACCGCACCTCTTCGGACTTGATTTCTTCGGGTCTTTCCGTTTCTTCCGGAATACCGAGAATCGTATAACCTGCGATTTTCGCAATACCTTGTTGAATCAAAAACTCACGGTAAGAGCTTGGAAAATAAATATCAAGAACTTCCTCAATCAATTCAATCTTTTCTTTTTTTTCCATGTCTCGTATCTCCTTATGGTTAGGTGTCAAAGTGCTACGTTGAATCTAACATGTTATTCTAAAAAGTAAAGCAAAATTAGCACTTTTTTAAAAGTGCTAATTTTGCTTCTTCACTTCATTTTTATCATTTCTTAATCTTTTTCTGTAATTGGCAAATGTTTACTTAAAATATAACCCCCATATTTTTTATCGACAGAAGCCAAGTGACCACGCAAAGCAGGCAAGAAAAAAGGGCTACTCGGTTTTTCAACTATTTCTTTTTTTATCTGCTGACGAATTTCTACTTCTTTCCACGGTCCTACCATCAAAACTAAATCCCCCCAAAATAATCCACGCTTCTCTAGTTGGTTATTAATTTTTTCTTCTTTCTTCTTGAATTTTTCGTTTTCTTCTTCTGTTATATTCTTTTTTCCCAGCAGTTTTAAAATTTCTTCAACCCCCTTGATGTATCTCTCAAAATCTCTCCCTAGAATTTTTTGAAACTTTTGAATTCGTTCTTCTCGGTATTTTTTTAAATCTTCTGCCGTCTTTATGTGTCTTGCCCCTCTCTGTACAAATCTAATCCCTCCATATTTTTGAAGTTCTTTATTTATTTCTTGAGATATATCTTCCTTAACTTGTACGTTCTTAACATCAATTACCGTTCCCTCTTTCTCGTTTACATAAATTATTCCCAAAAGCTCTTCTTTCCCGCTATTTTTTTTACCAAAAAGTTTTAACTTTTCCATGTTGATTTATTATTTTATAACTTTCGTTAAATTAACTTTAACAAATTTTGAAAAATAAAAAAAGGGGTAAAATACCGAAATACCCCTTTAGCTCGAAAATTTCGCCTTAAAAGGAAATCAAATTTCCTTCTCGAACTTTCTCTGATAATCTTTCTATCTCATCAGCCCTATGTCTTTCTTTGCAGAAATTGAATTTAGCCGGATTAGTTTCTTTCAATTCTTGTAATCTCTCGTGGGTCTCGCATCTAAATGCTGTCATCCAGAAGCAATAATTCTGCTGGCTCTCTAGTTCTTCTTTACTCCCTTTTGAAACAGCGTATTTCCCTTCCCCTTTTACCCATTTATCAAAAAACTCTATTTCTTTTGTCTTATCAGTTGTGGGCCAAATTTCTTTCTCAAATCTTTTCCTTTCCCCTTGAGGCATTAATTCGTAATCAACTTCAGCAAATTCATGGATAATAGTAATTCTTGCCTCAGATAGACTTTGTTTAAAAAGATCGATTCTGGTCCCTACGGGTAAATTATCGTTTTTAGATTTTATCGAAGTAGCGCTTCCCAATATTTGTCCATCCTTATCAGTTTTAACCTCATTAATGTATCTGTATCCTGAAATCGCGTCTCTGACCTCTTGCCGCCATTCACCCTTCTCGTTCCTAAAAAGACTTTCTGCTTTTTCGGGAGTTAATTCTCCCTCTGGCACTTTTTTTGAACCTTCTTGTATGTGTTTTTCTACCCTTGCTTCAGCCATTACCTCAAATCTTTCGTTCAACGCTTTTTCTATCGCTGGCATCTCTCTTTCAATTACACCCTCTGGTAAGCCGCAAGTTCGGCCTTCTGCCTCGTCCAGCATTTGCTGGTCTTCATCGGAATAATCTTTTTGGCATTCAGTACCCATTGCAGTATTCCTTTCGGTTCTGGAAGTATTTAGTTGTCAATCCGAGAACTATTCTCGGCGCTGAATTCAGACTATAAAAATATAGTTGTTTTGTCAAATTCAAAAATTGACATTCCTATTAAAAAATGCTTAAAGTAAGATAGTTATTTGACATTTGAATACCCCGAAACACTAAACCTTCTAAACTAAAGGAACTGATAATGAGCCGAAAGACTATTACTCTAAAGTGCAAAAATTGCGGGAAGGAATTCAGCTATAGCGAGGAAGCGTATAAACTGAAGGCCGAGGAAGGGCAAGACAAGCCCGAAAGGTGTAACGAGTGTGCAAAGCAGAATAGCAGCGCAATTAAAAGCACCAATTCTCCCTATCTTCATTTTAAGAAAAAAGGAGGCGAAGCCGGAATTTTTGGTTCCTATGAGGAAGAGCTTGCCTTCAAGGGCAAACGAATCCAAAAAGAAGAGGCGAGGCAGGCTGACCAGTCTGGAATGGACATCAGCATAACTGATGACGAGATTATCAAGCTTTATCAGTTACTGGAAGAAAATCAGGTTGTGATTATGGTAAGCCCGACCGGAACCGGAAAGTCAACCTATGTGCCGAAACGATTGGTGCGGGCACCGGATAATTATTCCGGGGATTTTGTTGACAGACTGCTCCGCCAGGGACAAATTATTATCACCCAGCCGAGAATTATGGCAACCGATGGCACTGCCAAAACAACTGCCAAAATTTCCGGCGAAGAGATTGGCCAGCGTGGTATGTTTGGCTTTAGGCACAGCAAAGATAAAGAAAGTTTTTCCGCGGGTTGGAACAAGTGCGTTAGTATCACTGATGGCACCTTGCCAAACTGGATTCGCGATGGAAAACTTGGACAATACAGCCTGGTTATGATTGATGAAGCGCATGAAAGAAGTTGCAATATTGACCTTATCTTAGGCTTTCTCAAACGAGAACTCCCCAAATATCCTCAGTTGCGGGTGATTATTTCTTCTGCCACCATTAACACGGATAAATTCCTCGAATCTTTCAAGGAAGCCGGAATTTCGTGCGAACTTTTTGATATTCCTTCAAGAAAGAAATTTAAGAAGTTTGAGCATTTCTGGCGCGATGAAAGCGTTTTGCCAAACTGCGGCTGCTGGCTTTGTAAAAAACCAGCAGCTGAAAGGAAAGATTTTTGGCAAAAACTTTGGAAGAAAAAACAGGATGCAGTCGGCGAATACGACTTGCCAAATGTTTGCGCCAATTTTACTCTGGAAATTCTTGAAGAAACAAAACAAGGAAGCATTATTATTTTTTTGCCCGGAGCTGTTGCAATAGAAGAAACCGCGCGAAGAATAAAAAACCGATGCAAAAAAAGTATTGAGGTTATTCCTGTTTACCGCGAGAAAAGAGACGCAGAGCAGGAATTAAAAAGAACCGAAGGCAAGAGAAGAGTGATTGTTGCCACTAACATTGCTGAAACTTCTATTACCATTCCGGATTTAGTGTATTGCATTAACTCCGGCTGGATAAAGCAGGTTGTGTGGAATCCTGTTACTCAGACCCGAAATCTTGAGCCGCGGCTCCACTCAAAAGACGGCAACAGCCAGCGAGGCGGACGGCTCGGCAGAACTCAGGACGGATATGTATATCATCTTTATGCTAAAAACGAGGCATTAGACGAACATACATCTCCTGAAATTACAAGGTCTTGCCTTGATGATTCGTTGACGATTCTTAAAGCCTCGGGAATTGCTGGAATTGAGCAATTTCCATGGATGGAAAAAACAAATGATTGGGACAATATGGCAAAGGAAATGCAAAGAGCCAATCAATCCCTTTCAGAGCGCGGCGTGACTGACTCCGCGGGGCACATCCTTGAAAAAGCGCTTTCGCTTTTGAAGATTCAGCGCTCGTCAACTGAAGCATCTGTTTTGTTTCTGGCTGACGAACAAGGAATTTTATTTGAGACGCTTGCTGTCTTGATGCTGATGTCCAACAGGGAAGGCAACCCGCATACAGGGTCAAATCTTTACGATCCTTTCTGCGGTCTTCTTTGCTGGAACTCGTCGTGGACGGCACAGACAAAATCAAAAGTTTGGGCGATCCATCAAGGATTGAAAATCGGGTGCCAAGATGATTTAGATTTTGTAATCAAGTTGGCTTTCTGTTTCCAAACAGCCGAAAGCAACGGCCTGTCCGAAGAGTGGGCAGACTACCATTGCATAAACTTCAAAAACCTTGAAAGAATTATCTCCCAGATCAAAGACCTCATCAAAAGTTTTGGTGAGGAAAGAGAAGAGTCCCTGAGGCAATTAAATCTGTCTAATCTGGACAAGGTTCGTTTTCTGTTTTTGAGCGCCTGGCCCGACAGAGTTATAAACTTGATGTCTGTTGAAGACCAGATTCTTTATGGCTCGGGTCCCATCTCTCCATATTGCGCGGGCAATTGGGAGGATAAAGAAAAAGCTCTCGCAATGGCTTTTGTGGAGGAAGAATCGGTCATCTGCGCATTAGCACAAAGATTTCCGACAGCCTCTTTTATGATTAGCCTTTCCAGTGAGAACGAGCCGAAAGATTTGTTTCTTGACCAAAAATTTCCTGTCGGAAGTTTGGTTAAAACCAAAAAGGAGGGCGATAAGACAGTCCTGCTTGAGGTTTCAGAATTTCCTCCACCGCTTGTTCAAACCTGCAAAAAGAATGTCTGGTCTGAGGAAAAGCCCGACATTTCTGTTCCCTTTAACCAATCTTTCCTTTTTGCAAAAACGGATGAAGAATCTATTTTGCCTGAAGGTTATTGGATGAAAGGGAAAAAATCCGGCAAAGGCAGAATCATTAGGTGGGCGGAAGACAAAGGAATTTCTTTCGCTATATTAAGCCCGTTTTCTGAAGCAGACCTGCAAAGATTTGCGGGAAATCGCGGAGATGAAATGGAAGTAAAAATTCATCGCATAATTCGCGATCCTGTCAGCAAAAACGGATTTGCGCTGGCGCGAACTTCTGAATTTGAAATTCCAATTGAATTCAGCGAGTTGAGCCTTTCTGATTATGGCGCGGGATTGGAGCTTATTGAAGGGAAAACACTATCCCTGATTATTGCAGACCTTGAGACAAACGGATTTCCTCAATTAAGCAATCTGGAAAAAGTTATGGAAGATTTGGAACGTATCACGGAAGAAGTTTCAAAAAGCACTCAAAGAACGCGCGATAGCAAAAAATCCTTCATTGATCTGCAAGGAATTCTGGTTGAGATAATAAAAGACCAGGAAAAGGCATTTGTGGCGATTCCAAGAGAAAACGGAGTTGTGCAAGTATTTGAGGTAAACCAGATCTATGTGCCTGGCAAAAACCTTAAATATCTTCGTCTCAACGAAGAGGTGACTCTCCGTCTTTTGTCTCTGGATAACGGAGTTGAAATTGATACTGACTGTCTTGCAAAGGACGAGCTAAACACCATCCCAGAATTATGGAAAGAAGGCCGGGCTGAAAATAAAATTTCAGCGCCAGCTTGTCTTGCTGATGAAGATTTGGCCGAATGGGATGCAAGCCCAGAAGCGCTTGATTATGTAAAACGGCGCTCGTGGCAATACTGTTTGCAAGCGAGAATAGTTTTTTTGAAAGCGCGTATGTCCTCACTTAAGGAATGGATGTCAGTTGACGCGGTCGTTGAGAGGACTAGCCGCAATGAAAAAGGCGAAACCTTTGTCAATGTGATTTTTGGAGACAATATTCCCGGATCAATTCCGGAAAACCGTCTTCCCTCAAGCGGATACTCTGAAGGTGATGAACTTTCTCTTTGCATCACAAGCCTTGATCCTCTGCGCTTAGCTGATAGAGATACGGAAATCCGGCAAAAAGAAGAAACCATCGCAAGGTGGAGGAGCAACATCTCCAAATCCAAGGATTACATCTCAAATCAAGAGCAGCAAAGAGCCAAGATTCAAGCGAATATGGCAAAAAATAGCATACAGCTTTCTGGGGCCACATCGCCTAAATGGATTAAAAGATATAAGCAATGGATTGCTGCCGAAAATGCGCAAATTACCCAAAAGAACGCTAATATCATGAGGGCTCGGCAACAAATAGCCGAGCAGGAAGAAAAAATCTCTTCGGTTCTAAAAGAACTGAAGAGATTAAAAAAGTGAACTAAAACTCAAAGCCGAAGGCGAAAACCTTCGGCATTTTTTTTGATTTGCTCATAAAATTTTATTTAATCAAATCACCAACTAACTGGGCTTGACAAGGGGTCTATATTTGCTATTATTAAGTTGTGCTTGTGGGCGAAAGCCCCGTTCAGCTAAGGATTTCCTAAGCTGAAGGCAAGCACAACAAAAATGCTGTCTAACGGACGGCTTTTTTGTTTTATTCGTCATCAATGCCGGCTGTATATAATTTTTGTCCTTTTTTAAGATTTGAATCTGGTCTCTTCTAATAAATTTTTACAATTTTATTTAATTGGCAACTCCACATAGAATGTTGTTCCTTTGTCCGCTTTTGATTCAAACCATGTTTTTCCGCCCAAGTTTTCAACAGTCATTTTGGCTGCATAAAGCCCAAGGCCGTTTCCCTGCGGGTCGTGTGAAAACGCATTGTCGGCTCTAAACAATTTTCCAAAAATTTTCTTTTGCTGGTCTTCCGGAATTCCTATGCCGTTGTCATGAACTGAAAACAAAATAGAATTATCTTTTTTCTCCACCTTGCAGTCAATTTTGCCCTTATCTTGAGTATATTTTATTGCGTTGGATATAAGATTTTGAAAAACCATTCTTATCAGCTCAGAATCGGTTGTAATTTTCGGCAAATCGTTGGGGCATTCAAAAGTAAATTTGTGCTTCTTTTTCAAAATATCAACTTGCTGTTCGGCAATAATGTTTTCCAGCAATTCCTTTAGGCTTAACGGCGCCAAAGTTATTTTAACTTTGCCCGCCTCCAATCTGGAGATATTTAACATCACATTTATAAGTTTTATCATTCTTTCGTTTCCTTTATAAACCTGTTCAAGATATTCCTGCTGTTTTGGCTTTAGTTTTCCAGCCTTCCCGCCCAAAATTATTTCAGAATACCATTTTATTGCAGAAAGCGGGGTGCGCAATTGATGAGAAGCCAAAGACACAAATTCTGTTTTAGATTTATCAATTTGCCTTTCAACAGTAATGTCGCGAAATACATCCACGGCTCCAATTGTTTTTCCGTTAAGAATAACCGGAGCTACGGTAATTGCCGAGGGAAACTTAGTCCCATCTTTTCTAACATAAAAATATATAATGTCAGCTGTGCCCTTGGCAACCGCAGTAATCACCTTTTTACCCGAAGAAAGCGCCAAATTAAGCGGGTCTTTTTCCTTTGCAACAGCTTCTCCTTTTTCAGTTTCCATTTTCAAAATTTCTTGATATAACCTGCCCACCGCCTCTTCGCTTTTTAAATACAGCATTTGTTCTGCCGCCCTGTTTATAAAAGTCACTTTTCCTTCCCTGTCAATTGCAACAACTCCCTCGCCAATAGACGAAAGCAACGCCTCATCTTCCACCCTTACAGCATCAATCTTTTCCTTGGCAAGCTTCTCCGCCTCATACGCCTTCTCAATATCCTTCGCCAACTTCTCAATTTTCTCTCTCTGTTCAATTTCTCTTCCAATACTTCTGATAAGCAAGATGCCGACGAAAATAGATCCTAATAATATAATTATGTTTAAAATAAAATCCTGCAAATCCGCTGTGAAGAATAACTTACTTATTAATAAAATCCAAAGTGCAACCGAAAGCAACTCAGTAGTAATAATTTTAATATCGAAAAGATGATATCTCGTAATTGCATATACTATGGCAAGAGGAAAAGTTGTAAATAATATCAATAAGTAGGGCGGAAAAAAAATATTAAATGCCAATAAAAAAACATTACAACCCCCAACAAAACCCATCACAGACGCAATAGTAATATATTTAATTTGAGTTCCCTTAACTCCGGTTAGTTTTTTATTAAAATTAAATAATAAAATAAGGCCATATCCTATTATAGATATTAAAAATATTGTATATATATAATATCCTATATCTGGGTCTACATAATAAGTAAAAATATATTTTGGGACCATGTCCTTTATAAATCGAGGAGCAAAATTCAAAATGACTGCACCCATGCTAATTAAGAATACGAACCAAAACTGGATTTTATATTTTTTTTGTTTATAAATATCCAAAAATATATTAATAAAATACACCCAAGTTAAAGTTATAAAAATAGCTAAAATATTCGCTATTTTTACTAAAGTAAACGAAACCTCTCTATTATCGGTGTTAATAGTTAAAAAATAAAAAATACTCCACAAAGAAGCAAAAATACTCACTAAAAACCATGCTGCATTTATTTTATTTTTTGCTTGCCTGCTATAAATAGCTGCTCCAACTATAAGCGAGATGAAAAATCCTAAAAGTAAAACTACATTATAATATGTTCCTATATTGCCAATCATATTATTTCGTATTTAATAATTTCCACGGTATCATAAAAGAGGTTTCTTTTTTGTATAAAGCATATTTTTCACTAAATTTCGCCATGTTTATCTTTTCTTCATAAAGCGACCGCCAAACAAATAATGGCACGTTTATTAAAGCTATAATGATAATTCCAAAATAAAAATTAGAGATGAAGGCCAAACCTATAAGATCTAAAATAGCAGTCAAATAAATAGGATGCCTAATATATTTATATGGTCCTGTTCTTATTAAAACAGGATTTTTATTTTTGCTATCATTTAAGTGTATAGTCCATTCATTTTTGAGACTTTTCATTGACCACCATCTAATTAAAAAAGAGCCCAAAAAAATTACCAATCCCAGTACCACAAAAAAATAATTTTTGCTGACAGAAGAAAAAAATCCAAATATCATTATCAGAGATACTATAAAATAACTGCTTGTCGTAGCTAATAATGTCCAATCTCCACGAAATTTAAGAACATTTTTGTCTTTAGGAGTGAAAAAGGTTTCCCAAATACGTTCAACCATAGCTATAACTACAAAAATAGAAAACAATAATCCTCCTTGCACATTAGCATTTACAAAATTAAGGTAAATCAAACTAAATGCAATAGATACTAAAAAAAATGGAATTAAAAACTTAATCATATATTTTCTAACTCTTTGGGAGAATATATTATTTTAATTGTATCGCTGTAATATCTTGTATCTAATGCTTTTGGAACTATTTTCAAATTTTTAAGTGTATCCGCAAGCTCATGATTTCCTAATTTAAAATCAATAACTTTTGATTTCCCTATGATAACGTGCGTTTCCATCAAAATTTTAGAAATTTTATTATTCTTTACAAAATATGTATCATAAACTTCTTTTCTCATTGTCTCGCTTTTTGGTCTTTTTATTTTTAGATCTAATATTTCTTCCCCGTCCCCATAAACTCTTGCACATATAAAATTATCATCCCTTCTATAATCTATGTTAATCAGCTTCTCGGGGTTATATCGCGGATACCCGGTGATTGCCATTCCATGTTCCACAGCAATTTTCGAACTTTGGGCGATTGAAAAAACAAAAAAATTTATTTTATCAAGAATCAAATTGGTGATCAAGGAAAAAAATGGTAAATAAAATTTGGGTTTATATACAACTGGTATAGACAACGTCATTTCAGTATATTCTCCCACTGGACCCTTATAAAAATCAAAAAGAGTTATGCACACAAAACTTCTCCCTGGGAATAATTCCAGGGGTTTTATTTTTTGAGTGCCGATAATTTTTTTTGCTTCTTTTGTTGATATCGGGAAAAGAACATTTATAGCACTGCATTTGTACCTCAAAGGAACATCTACAAGAATATCTCTAACCTTCACCTGACGCTCAACCTTAATGTTCATTAAATTTTCGTCTAAAACAAGCCCTTTTTTCATAGTGATTTAATATTACTATATTATACCACTTTTATTCCGCGCGTAAAACATTTTTTGTTGTATAAACAAAACCCGCAATTAAATAAGTTTTTAAAAATCTATTTCGTAAAAAATGTCGTCAGTTGACGAATGTGGAAGTTCATCGGGCGGGGAGTAAATTCTTTTAAGCCCCACTTTTGTGTAAAATTTATTGGCAGCCTTTTGGTCGCTGGCAGTAGCCAAAAATATCTTTTTGTAATTGTTTTTTTTAGCAAACTCAATTAGGGTGAAGAATAATTTACTGCCAATGCCCTTTCTGCGGTAATCTTTATCCACATAAAATCGTGTAAAATGCCCTATGCCCTGCCCCATTTCCCGCAGGCCAATTGTTCCCACTAATTTGCCGCTGTCTAACGCCAACCAAAAATTTCCCTTTTCTGTTTGATAAACTTCCTTAATATTTGATAAATCTGGCCGGTCATTTCTGCTGTGGTGGCCCAGCTCTTTCTCGGCAATTTCAAAAATTAATTCCCTGACGGCTGGTTTATATTGGTCCTGATAAGTTATTATTTCCATTTTTAAATAATTCTGTTATTTTACCACAAAACTTTCCCAAAAACAAAAACAGCGGGTAAACCCCGCTAAAAGTCTGTGTACAAAACAATTGTGCTAGACGGGTACAGAGGGTTGACACAGGTTTATAATCTGCTATACTTAACTTACTAAACTTAAAAGGCGTCCTATATGGGCGTCTTTTGCTTTTTGTAGTCTTTCTACTCCATTTTTAGGATATTTTTCAGATATTCAAAATCCCTAAAACTACCCTCTGAAAATTGCTTAATTTCTTTTGCGGTTCTATTTGCTCTACCGAGTATCATTATTTCTTTTTTGTTTTCTTTCAGATATTTCAATACGGGCAGAAAATCTCCGTCGCCCGAAAGCACAATTATTCTATCAAAATTATCTTTCTCTTTCATTAAGTGAAAAGCCATATCTACATCGCAGTTGGCTTTTCTTTTAGTTGAGCCATCCTCTTGTTCGTACATCTTGACTGGTTTCAAAAATAAATTATAACCGAATTGTTTGAGTTTAAGGTAAAATCTAACCCTTTGAATATGTTTTCCGATAAGTAAAATTTGCGCCTCGTTAAGTTGTTTACTTTTGCTTTGGAGTAATTGGAGCAGATGTTCTTCTAAATCTTTAAGAGGTATTGTTTCGTCGCCCTGATAATCATATTTAAAATCGTATATCTCAACACCGCCAAAATAGAAAACACTGCTTACATCATATTTTTCTTTCAGGTATTGAAATAGCTTTTTATAATCTATTCTCCACCCTAAACTTTTTTCGCCGCCATAAAAGAGATTTGAAGCGTCTATAAATGCAAATGTTTTCATTATTTTGACATTGATGTTAATGGTGTTAATGTATTAATGTGGTCAGCCACCATTTTTCTATTATACTACTTTTATCAATTTTGGACATAAGACAATAAAAAAGCGGACAATCTTAAAAGATTAATCCGCACGCTATCATGACGTAAGCAACCGATTGACGACTTCATATATCTCACTATTTTGTAAAACTTCCCGTTTTAAGTTTCCAACAAAAATTACATCCTCAAAAGAACATCGAGGCAAGACGTCGCTAACATAAGAAATAACTTTTATTATTACCGGGATTTTTTGAGATTTAAAAAAATTAAGCCAATTTTGAAGGCTTTGCTGGTCTTTTCCAATAGCGATAGCCGAGTCTGCCCTTTCAACCATTTTTTCTAAAAGACCGTCTATTATGCCCGTAAGGTCTCCTAAAACAAAATGTCGTTTGTCTCTTATAAAAGCGGTGATTGCCTGGCTAATGCGCGGGTTTGCCCAATCGCCCGACTTTACTTTTATCCTCTGTCCCCAGCTTTCAATGCCAAGAATATAAGGAATAGTATTCTCAAAAACATCCAACTCGTGAATGCCCACATTAATGCCTCTAGCTTGCATCTCTCTGTAAATAGATGCCGTAAGTGTAGACTTGCCACAATTTGCTACCCCTCCCACAACTATGCGTGTCGGCATTTGCCACCGCCTTTCTTGTTAGTTAAAGAACTATTCCTTTTTCAACAAATATTCTAAAACGCTTTTCCAGTTTGAAAATTTATCCGAACCAAACAAAATAAGCTCTCCTGCAAATTTTCCAGCGCCGTTTTTGTTTGTATCATCTATCAAGTAATCTCCTTTATTTAAGTTTTTATGGCAAGTGATAATTAATCGTTTATATGCCGCCTCTCCCAAATGCTTTTTTACCCATTGTAATTTGTCAGACCAGGCAGAAGGATTATCCCATGGCGCAGCTGATAAAATATATGTATCAAATTTTTGTGATAATTTTTCATAAGCTTCAATCGCGCCCGGCATAGGGGACATTTTTGAAAAAATACCCGGAATACTGCAAAAATTACCGTCATATTTTTTAAGCGTTCCAGCGTCAATTTTCGCAATTTCAGAATCAAAGTCAGCTAACACGCCGTCCATATCTATATATAAAATTTTCTTATTTGGCCTGATATTCATAATAATAATCTTTAATGTCTCCCTTGTATTTTCTCATAAATTTATCAACATTAAAAGACGGCTTAGACCCTCTTTTATAATCTTTATAGTATGAACAAAGTTTAAACAGCATATCGTCTGTGGTAATTTTGGGATATTTTTCCCTTAAAATATACATAAAATTAAAAACTCCAATTAACCAAATTCTTAAACCAAGTTCTCCTTCGTGTTTGTGCCGATTGAAGTGTTTATGGGTATGTTCTCTGAAATGAGATATAAGTTCAACTTCATTGTTTGTTTTAGCAATCTTCCGGCACCATTTAATGTATTTTACGTCTATGGCTGACTTTTTTTGATTTGATGCCATAAGTTAATTTTATACTGGTTAAGTGATTTGTATTTTATTTTGCCAGAATAATCACAATTAGTCAAATTTTCGGCAAGCGCAAAAACATCCCAAAACGCAAACAACTCAACCTTATTAAGGCTGAGTTGTTAAAAAATCCTCGTTTAAAAACTAAATGACACCAACTTTTTTACCGGATTTTTCAAGGGCTTGCAAAAGTTTTTCTATATGACTATTAGTATGCGTTGCCATTATGGTTAATCTTAAACGAGCTTGGCCTTCCGGAACTGCCGGCCAGCGCACGGCAGGAATAAACACGTTGTTTTCAAAAAGCTCTCTTGAAAACGAAACTGCCTTTTTTTCGTTTCCAACAAGTATGGGGATTATATTTGTTTCGCCCAAAATGTTAAATCCCATTTTTTTTAATTCTTCTCTTACACGCCCTACATTATTCCAAAGATTTTCACGCAGATTATTGTCTGTTGAGGCAATTTTAATTGCCTCAACCAGTCCGGCTGCAACAGCCGGCGGTATGGGAGCTGAAAAAATATATGTTCTTGCTGTCACCCTTAAATAATCAATTAAGTCTTTACTGCCCGCTATAAATCCGCCCACTCCGCCAAATGCTTTTGTAAAAGTCCCCATTGTTATGTCCACGTTTTCAATATTAAAATATTCGGCAGTCCCCCGCCCACTTTTACCCAAAAGCCCGCTTGCATGGGCGTCGTCAACCATTACCTTAATGCCATATTTTTTTCCTAAAAATTTTATATCTTTTAACGGGGCAATATCGCCGTCCATGCTGAAAACTCCGTCGGTTACTATAAGGTTGTTTTTCTTTTTATGTTTTTTAATTTTATTTTCCAGGTCGTTCATATCTTTGTGCTTGTATATAATTCTTTCTGCTTTTGCCAAACGGCATCCGTCAATTATGCTTGCGTGGTTTAACTCGTCGCTAAATATGGCAGAATTGCCTTCTTTGCTTTTTTTAAACATATCTAAAAAATTACTGCCCGCATCGGCCACAAGAGCAGGTATAACGCCTACGTTTGCCATGTATCCTGCCAAAAAAGTAATGGCTGACTCTTCTCCTTTAAAATCAGCTATTTGCTTTTCTAACTCGTTATGAATGTCTATATTGCCGGATAATAATCTTGACCCGCCCGACCCCATTCCGTATTTTTTTGCGGCCTCAATCATTTTTAATTTTACCCGCTCGTCATTGGCAAGCCCGAGATAATTGTTTGAGCTAAACATTAAAACTTTTTTCCCGTCAATTATAACTTCGGGGTCAGTGGCGCAGCTCTCCGCTACGCTAATATCAGGGTACAAACCCTGTTTTTTAATCCAATTTAACGCTTTTTTTATATTTTCCATATCTTTTATTTATTTACCCGTTTTTGGGTATATTTTGCAGTCCCTCAACCCTTTTAATCCAAATCAACTTAACAAACGGACTAAATAATATTTTTAGTATCCAATAAAGCATTGCTATATTTTACCACAAAACTTTCCCGAAAACAAAAACAGCGGTTGATCCCGCATACATTAAACACCTCATACTGCAGTGTGAGGTGTTTAAATATTACTAAAATGTCGCACAATAAACCCGCAACGCCCTCAAAAAACTATCAGGGGCTTAAGAGCAGATTTATTACAAATCACCATTGATTATTTTTTAAAAACTCAAATGCTTTGACAATATAATTTTTAACATTGTCATGTGTAAATTCATAGTTACCAATTTCATCTTCGCCCACCCACTTAACAGCTATCGTATCCTCTAACGGTTTGGGTTCTCCACTCTTATATTTACATAAAAAAACATTAGCAAGAACTAAAAGGTCGTCTTCTTTGTGCTCAAAAGTATTGTTAGCCAAAAGATACATTTTATCTTCAACTTCAACGCCAACCTCCTCCAGTATCTCTTTTTTGACCGTTTTTTCTAGGGCATGCCAGACAGTGCCTGTTTCTTCAAGCTTACCACCTGGCGGAGACCAACATCCCGGCACGTGTTTTTCTTCAAGCGATCTCTGCGCTAAAAGAATTTTTCCATCTTTTACCACTACGCCATTAACGATCACACAATACTTATTTTTCTCTAATTTTTGATCTAACATATTGCTATATTTTACCATTTCATAATAAATAAAAAAGAGGGGATGTGGTTTCCCCTCAGAAGATTTTGGCTCACATTCGGTCAGGTATTGGGATCCCCAACAACTGTAAACCGTTTGAAAGTACTTGTCTTGTTGCCTGACAAAGGTTAAGTCTGAATGCGTTGACACAATTGTCGCGCACGACGGGGCATTCGGCGTAAAATGCCGAAAAAGATCTAGCAATGTCGTAAAGGCAATTAGTCAGCACAGAAGTATCGTAGCTATCTGCTGCACGCCGGACTGCGTCAGGATACAAACTGAGCTTTTTTACGATCTCAAACTCTTTATCCGAGATATGGAGATCGTCCGCATTCTTTCGATTTGTAAAATTAAGTGCTTTCTCTTCAATAGCCGCGATGCGTACGCATGCATATTGAAGATAGGGCCCAGTATTGCCCTCAAAACTTACAGATTTTTGCGGATCAAACAAGATGTCATTGCTCGGTGATGCTGAGGCCAACATATATTTCAATGCCCCAAGAGCAATTGTTTCTGCTCTTTCTCCGAGTTCATCAACCGATATATCAGTCTTATTTTCTTTAATGACATCGCAAGCAAAGGATCTGAGTTGGTCGATAATATCGTCAGCATCAACCACCGTGCCTTCTCGCGACTTCATTTTACCAGAAGGAAGAATTACCATTCCATAACTTAGGTGATATAATCTCGACTGCCATGAGAACCCGTAGCGTTTAAAGATTTCAAACAAGCATTTAAAATGGAAGTTCTGTTCAGAACCAACCACATAAATAACTTTGTCAAAATCAGTTTCAGCAAAACGGGTAGGAGCCAAACCGATATCCTGAGTCATATAGACCGAAGTTCCATCAGCTCGCAAAAGAAGGATCGGTTTTTGACCGAGTTTCACATCAGTGAGATCGATCTCAATTCCTTTTTCGCTCTTTTGACCAATTCCCTGAGCAAACTTTTCAAGAACGATTTGCTTACCCAGTTTATAGGTATTGCTCTCATAGTAAACAGTGTCAAAAAAGAATCCGAGGCGACGATTTGTTTGTTCAAAGCCATCATATACCCACTGATTCATTTTACGCCAAAGCTCTATCACTGAAGGTTCGTGCGCCTCCCATTGATTGAGCATCTGGTAGCATTGTTGGACCAGTGGACACTCTTTCTCAAACTGTCTTTCTGCTTCTTCCTTGTTCGTACCATCGAGTGGAATACCTTTAGTTATTAGCCACTCTTTCTTAAGCCGAGCTTCTTCTTGGCTATACATGACGTAGAAACGCCCAACAAAGTGATCGCCCTTTTCGCCAGTTGAATCGGGAGTTTCACCGTTACCCCACAATCGGTAGGCCATCATTGATTTAGCGATATGAATACCGCGGTCGTTGATGTTATTAGCTGCGATGACTTTTGCGCCGTTCGCTTGGAGAAGTCGCGCTATGATTGTACCAATAACGCCGTTACGCATGTGCCCCATATGCAGAGGCTTATTGGTATTCGGCGATAGGTATTCAACCATCATCGTTTTTCCACTAAGAGAACTGTTCATGCCATAACCGTTTTTTTCTTCGGATATTGCATGAATTGTTGCATCGCTTGTTTTTTCCCGATTCAAATAAATATTCAGATAAGGACCAGAGGCACAAACTTTCTCAATAACAGACGGGATATGCTCTCCTCCATTGGCCAATTGAATCTTTGCAATTTCTTCCATTTTTTTTGCGCATTCAGCCGGGCTCATGCCAAGCAATTTTGCACATTGAAAACAGGCGAATGCAAAGTCTCCCATATCGGGTGATGGTGGAAATGTGACCTTCAGCTGTTCGGGATTAATGCTATCAATATCAAAAAAGCCAGTCAAAATATTTTGCAAAAAAGAACCCACTTGAGAAAGTAACCCTCTTAAAGCGTAGGGGTTCACAGATACAGACATGCTTGTTTTTGCCATGATTTTACTCTCTTTCCTTAAGGTAGTACCTTGAAGATTGTCAACGAACATCTAGTATCACATTACCACCAAATCAATTTGTTGTAAAGACAATCCTTTTTTAGAAAAATACTTTTAAATTAACTTTTATATATTACGGTATAAAAACAGCTGCAGCGACCACTGTTGTCCAAAGCCCGTCTTTA
>Ga0209542_10007048_pt1 | contig 21561 bp, 17 predicted proteins | sample RifCSPhighO2_01_FD_184028 | JGI IMG/M metagenome (GOLD analysis project Ga0209542, IMG submission 184028) | Soil microbial communities from Rifle, Colorado - Rifle CSP2_plank highO2_0.1 (SPAdes) (version 2) | ecosystem: Environmental > Terrestrial > Deep subsurface > Rock core/Sediment ... | reverse complement strand
AAAAGATTTATAAATAAATTTAAGAAAAATTAATTATGAAAAATAAAAAATCAAATGAGACTAAAGAATTAGAAGAGACTTTAATACAAATAGGACTAAGAATCGCAAAAAGAGGAGAGGGAGCTTTGTTTGTCATAGGAGATGTTGATTATGATTTGCTAGTAGATCAAACAGTCCCTCCTTTTAAAATAATTGATAATCCAAAACTATTAGAATCATTAGCTTTAATGGATGGGGCAATAATAATCAATAAAGATGGATCATTAAAAGCCTATGGGGCAATGATAAAATCAACTTCAACCTTTAAGAATTTCGGCACAAGACATAGTGCTGCAATGACCTCTTCAAAAAATTCTGGAAATATTGTAGTTATTGTATCTGAAGAAGACAGAAAAATTAGAGTTTTAAAAGAAGGAAAAATGGTTATGCAGTTTGATGCTTTACAAAAAAATGTAGAAAAATCGGTTTCACAAGCAGTAAATGTTCTTGAATCCGTTGGTGTTGGAACTATCGGGACTATTGGAACAAGCATCTTAGCTCCAAGTCTTGGACTGGCTCTTCTTCCAGGAGTAATAATCTTTGGTTCTACATATTATCTTGGAAAGATTCTAACAGGAAAACTAAGAAAAGAAAACTCATAATTGCATTGTAACATTAAAGAGAGCTAAAAGTATTTAAGTTTGTAATATCTTTTATATAAACATGGCTTGGAAAAAATTAAATGAATATGCTAAAATCTGGGAAAAACCAGTTTTAGGTTCAGTTGACCAAAAAGATGGAAAAAGGTATATGGCTTTATGTATCGATCCTGAAAGTAAAAATCCTTACAAAGGTATAGCCAGACAAATAATTAAAAGAGAAGGAAATCCAGATATTCCTAGTTTTTTAGATAAAAGTAAATTAATTCTTGTAGAAAGTCATAATCTATTAAAATGGGATATTATCGGAGATTTAAATATTAAAAGATTACAAGAGACTATTCAATCTCTTGAAGAGAATGGAAAAGAGTTTATAGGATTAGAAGATCCTGATATTTTGGTAGATAAAAATGGAAAAAAACATGTTTATTTCTCAATCGCTTTTAAGTATAAGGGAAGAGATGGTTATGATGTTTATGTTGGCCATGCAGAAGGGAATAGTTTAGAGTCTCTTAAAGCAACAGAGCCTGTTCTTGGAAAAGTTAATAGTGAAATAGTAGGATTTAAGGAAATTTGCCCCATTCCATTAAAAAATGAAAGTATGAGATTTGTATTAGCAGAGACTTTTGTTGATAAAGGAGGTGAAAGAAAATATTCTGCTATAAGTGTTTCAAAATGTAGAAATCTTTCAGAAAAATGGGATTATCAAAAACTAGTTCATGATCCTGAAAAAGAAATTAAAAATTGGTGCGCCGGTCACTCCTCTCCTTGCAGAATATTCGATCCGAATTACTTAAGTCATAATAAATATTTTGTGGGCATTATGAACGGCAGAGAACCAACTAAAAAGATTGATGGTAAAAAATTATATGGAAAATTTAGGCCTGGACTATTTTTATTTGACAATAAACACGAAAATATTGTTTGGGTAGATGATGAACCATTATTAGAAGATCCTATTGCAACAACAATTACCTTTGCTAGCGAATTAGTGACTTTAAATAAAAAAGAAGCAATCTTGTATGCTCAAATTAATGATTCCTTTGTAAGAGCATATAAAATAAATCTGGAAAAAATTAAAGAAAGACTTCCAAAAGTTAGTCTATATAATTAAAAAATAGAATAGATTTATAACTTATGTTTAGCATATATATCAAAATGAAAAAAGAGGGTATCAGAATAGAAAAAAGAGGTATAAATTTCTTATATCTCAATCAGTTTATACGAGGAAGCGCTTTTTCCTTAGTAGGAATTTTTATTCCAATTTATCTACTTACTTTGGGCTTTTCCCTTACGAGCATTTTCATATATTTTCTAATTTTTCATTTGGCAACTTTTATTTTTACTCCAATTGCCCTGATTTTATCTAAAAGAGTTGGATATAAAGTTATTTTTCTTAGTAGTGTTATAATGATGATTTTTTTTCTTATTCTACTACAGTTATTAGATAAAATTTCTATTTCATATGTTATAATCGCTACAATTGGAGGCATTGAAAACGCTTTTTATTTTATTCCCTTACACGCATTTTTTACTAGACTAAGCGAAGATCTTAAAAGAGGTACGCAATTAAGTAATTATTCTTCACTTGGCCAACTGGCGGGTTTATTCAGTCCTTTAATTGGAGGATTTATCATACTCCGATTCGGGTTTTCTTCATTATTTACTGTTGTGATTGTTCTTTTGTCTATCTCAATTATTCCTCTTTTTTATTTAGAGAACACTAAACCAAATACAATAATTACTCTAAGAGGAGTTAAAAAACTAGCAAATAATCATAAAAGATTTTTTTTAGGAACCATAGCAAAGGATTTCCTAGGTGAAATTAATGAAATTGTTTGGCCTATCTTTGTTTATATAACTCTAGTAAAAGTTCTTTCAGTTGGTTTGGCTGGAACTCTGGTTGCTGGAGGATCGATCCTATTCACTTTATTTGTTGGGAGATTTTATGATAAAAAAAACAAATATCTATTCCTTAAAATTGGAGGAGCGCTGTTTGCTGTTCTATGGATAATGAGAATTTATTTAGATACGCCATTATTTATTTTTGCATCAAGTATGTTTGCTGGATTTTTTGCTATTATGATAAATATACCCTTTGGAACTATATTTTATGATAAAGCAGCCAAAGAAAAAGATTTTGATGAATTCATTGTGGTTCGAGAAATTCCAACTGTCATTGCAAGAACAACTCTCTGGATTTTCATGATACTATTGATAAACAAATTTGTTTTTGCTTTTACATTAGCTTCTATTGCTAGTTTATTCTTTCTACTTTATACTTTAAAGCTAAAAATTTTCAAAAATAAAACAAGGAAAAATTAGAATGGTTAAGATAAAAGAGGATAAGATTATCATAAAACCTATAGATTTTAAGCCTTCATCAAAGGATTTTGAAATAATCGGGACCATAAACCCTGCAGTAGCAAGACTTTCTAATGGAGATATACTTCTTTATGTTAGAGTTATTGAGAAACTAATTAAAGATGAAGATAAAGAATTTGTTTATTCTCCAAGGATGATTGGAAAAAAAGATTTCAAATACACCTTAGATAAATTCCCAAAAAGTTCAATAACTGAAAAGAATCCTCTTGATTTTGTTTTTCTAGATGGAACTAAAAGATTAACATTTATCTCTCATTTAAGAAAAATAATATTAGATTCAAACGGATTAAAAATTAAGAAGATAGAACAAAAACCTTCTTTTTTTGGTATTAGAGATGATGGAGAATTTGGAATAGAAGATCCGCGCATTACTAAGATAAAAGATAGATATATTATGACTTATGTTACCTTATCAAAATATGGTGATATTTCAGTTTCCTACGCTATTTCTAAAGACTTAAAGAATTGGCGAAGAAAGGGGGTTATGTTTCAAGAACAAAATAAGGATGTTATAATATTCCCTGAAATAATAGGAGATCACTATATAGCAATAAATAGACCAGAAGGTAACTTTCAGTTTTCTTTGCCCCATATGTGGTTATCTTATTCTAAAGATTTAAAACACTGGGGGCATCCAAAACCCTTAATCTTATCAAAAAGCAAGATAGGATGGGATTCAGGAAGAGTTGGAAGTGGAACACCTCCAATAAAAACTAAGAAAGGATGGCTTATTTTATATCATGCAGTAGAAGAGAAAAAAGTTAATGATTACTTTTTAATTAAGCTACTCAAAAAGACTTTAGGATTATCAAATATCATTACTCAATATAATGTTGGAGCAGTTATACTCAAACTTGAAAATCCTTCAGAAATTTTAATGAAAACTAAAGATCCTTTATTTTCTCCAACAAAGAAATATGAAAAAGGAGTAATAGAAAAGAAAAATGTAATTTTTCCAACAGGAATGGTATTGTCAAATAACAAAAAAGATTTATTAATTTATTCTGGAGCTGGTGATGTTATGACAGAAGTAAAAAAAATAAGCATAAATGAAATAATGAAGGCCTTAAGAAAAATATAGATAATAATTTGTTACTATATAGTAATTACTAAATAGAAATATTTATATACATCTTTCTATTACCATTTTTATGGGAAATAAATTAGTTTCAAGAGACAATGTTAAAAGATACTTTTTGATAGCTGATGCTGGAAAAAAATTATTTGAAAATAGATGCAAGACTTTTAAATTGGAAGAAGAGTATAAAAATATTCTTGATGAGATATTTGGTTTGAGTGAAGAAGAATTAAACAAAAGAATAACTAATAAAGTTAGGTTAGCAAGATATGATAGTTTTGATTGGTGCCAAGGACAATTACTATTACGAGATATCGGACCTTGGCCTAAAATGTATAGTCTAGATGCCAGACTAACAACAAGCAATGTTGTAGATACAGCGCGAGATATTAAAAGGGTTAAAAGTGGGGAATTAGTTTTGTTTTATGAAGATAAAAAAGAAGAGGAAAAAAGAACTAACGCCTTCAATAAATTTTTAAAGAAATCAAGATCAATAATGACCAACTTAGATTTTGTATATGAAAGATTTCCTATAATCATATTTCCTGGAGGAGAAATAAGAGAGAAAGATTATAATACTTGGGCTAAAGAAAACAACGCTCCATTATGTAAAATCTTTGAATATGATTTAGATGATGGTAATAATAGAGCAGTAAGCTACGCTCTTAAAGGAATTACCCAAGTATCCTGTTTTTATGGTAAAAATTCAAAATAAAAAAGCCCATATTAAATAAACCAAGAAAAAGAAAAATCAATAAGAGACTATTTTTAAGTTAAATAACTCCTACTTACTTAACAATTCAACTCATAATAAATCTTTTTATACTATCCTTCATTTAATTTATATGGTAAGAGTTCGTTATAGTTTTGGTTCTAGACACACTGGAAAAATAAAAAATATAAAAAAGCAAAGGGAGAAATTTCCTGAAGTAGTAAAAAAAGTAATAGAAATTTCAGATATAATTTTAGAAGTTCTTGATGCAAGATTCATAAATGAAACAAGAAATAAAGAAATTGAAGAATTAATAAGAAGTAAAAATAAAAAGATAATTTATGTTATTAACAAGTCAGATTTAGTAAATGAAAAAAAGACAATTCTACCAAAAGATATGCGGCCTTTTGTATTTATCTCATGTAAAACAGGAAGAGGATCATCTAACTTAAGAAATAAGATAAAGATTGAAGCAAAAAGAGTAGATTTGGAAAATAAATCCCGTGTTCAGGTAGGAATAATAGGCTATCCAAACTCAGGAAAGAGCTCATTGATTAATTTAATAACTAGAAGAGGAGTTGCTAGAACTTCAAAACAAGCAGGCTATACAAAAGGAGTCCAAAAAGTAAGATTAACGGAAAGTATCCTGATACTTGATACTCCAGGAGTTATTGAGGAATCAGAATATTCTTCTTCAGACAAAAGATTATCTGAGAAAGATACAAAAATAGGAGCTAGAACATTTAGTGATGTAAAAGATCCGGAGAATGTTATAAATTACTTGATGAAAAATAATAGTAAAGAAATAGAAGAATTCTATAACATTAAATCAAACAATAATCCAGAAATATTAATAGAAGAACTTGGAAGAAGGAAAAACTTTTTATTAAAAGGTGGAGAAATAGACATTGATAGAACTTCCAGATTAATGTTAAAAGATTGGCAAGAAGGAAAAATTAAAATAAAATAATTTGTTAGACTCGAGCTACAAACCCGTCTCCTTGAGCTTCCCAATTTGCTCGACCATTAAACACTCTATGAACAGCCATTATGACTTTATCACGTTCTTGGTTTCGACTTGGGCTCAAGTCATCTTCTAAAACTTCTATTTTGACTATCATCTCCACCTCCTTAATTGTTTTAAGAATAGCCTATTTAAATAAAATATTGAATTTTGAAATATAATAAAAAACCATAATTTGATTTAAATACTATTTTACTAGAAAAGGACAATAAGTAATTTTTAAGTAGTTAATGTCATAAAAAAGTAGTATATTTGTCTAAACTTAGTTACAATCCTCCCACATGGATAACAGGATTGTGCCTTATTTGATCCATCATTACCCAAATAGGAATTCCATCATTATCTAAACTTGAATTAGTAAAAGAATATGCAGGTCCACTTGAAATATCATCTCTTAAAAATCTAGTTAAATTATCTCTTTGTTGTTGAAGTGTTGTTGTATCATCAAGATCTTCTGCATCATAAGTCAAACCAAGAGTATAAATTGTAATTCCATCAGCCTTTGCTCTAGAAGCTGCCTGCCTTGCTTCATTTATATGACATGTATAGTTATTTGGACTTGCCCAGAAAACAGTAGGACAAGTATCATTTTCATAAATACCAACAGAAGTTTTTCTTGGTAAACCATTAGTAATTAAAAAAATATAATCTGGATACTCTTCATCAGGTCTATCAAAATTATTATCTGATAAAACTATTCTAGCAATATCTATTCCATCTCTAATGTTTCTTGTTCCCCTTCCTTCTTCTGCATAAGGCCATCCATCCATAAACTTCCAAGCACCATAAACTACATTATAGTAAGGCCCAACCAAAGGAGAATTTGATGAAGACCCCATCATTCCAATCCTATTTGGATTTCCTAAATAATTCCCAAAACCATTTGAATAAGGAACAAACATTCCGCTTCCAGAACCCGGCCACTCCGATTGCTCAGGCAAATCAGATTTATTATAATCATAAATCATTGGAGAATCATACATATTCACAAAGCCAACTAAAGCATTTTCTTCGTCGGGTAAGGACCAGCTATAAAGATCTGCAGAAATCCAAGAACTTAGTCCTTCAATTTGAGCCCAAAGTCTATTAAAATTAAGAGAAGAAGTATCATCCATTATAATAAAAATATCAGCTTTCCAAGGTTCTTCAATTGCAATGCAAGCCCCATTATAACAAGTTAAACCTAAAGAAGCACAATCGATTACTAAAGATTCATTTAAAGTTGAAGGTAATGGAGAACACATCCCGATTAAACAAGCTCCAGGAAAACAAGTCTTATTGTGATAAACATTATCTCCAATACAATAATTTGCACCAAATGCTCCACATGATTCACAATCAGAATTTGATGTACAATCCGCTGAGACACATGTTCCATTTGCAGCACAAAACCCTGTTCCATCCTCGCATGGCTTTAAAGCTTGAGACTCTTGAATGCAAAAATTATCCATACATTTTGCAATAGTACATTCATTACTATCATTTGAACAATCACTATCTTGAAGACATTCTACACACTTATTTCCAAAACATATGCCACTTGGACATTCAAAATTATCCTCACATCTATTCATACAGTCAAAACCATTTACCTGACAAGAAATCTGCTGAGTAATTACTTCCTCACATAATTCAACTTTACCTCTATCATTAATTCTTGTAGGTTGTATTTCAACATAAGAAACAATACTTATCTCGCCATATTCACCATCTTCTTTATTATATTCTATTGGGAATGGATAAGCAAATTTTATATTTTCCCCAGTAAAAACATTTGAACCAGATTCATTAATAACATATAAATCTGGTCCTCTTGGAGTCCTATTGTCAACTCTTACAATGTATCCACTTGCATTAAATCTTCCTTTGTTGCTTACAGTCAAACAAAAACTTCCATCCAAGGTGCATTGATAATCTCTAATAGATAAATCAACTGCTTCAGGACAAGAAACATAATTTTTAACATCAACTGTCTTACTAACGCCCGTATAAACAATACCTGCAGCAGTAACTCCCATTGCAATCAATAAAACATAAGCAATTAAAGCAGATACTCCTCTTTTATTCATAAGTTAATTAATAATAAAGTGTATAAAAACTTAATCAATATTAAAACGTCTCCCAACTAGTATGTGTTACAGCATTATGCCTTATTTGATCAAGTGCAACCCATAGTTCTTCTCCATGATTATCATCAGTAGAATTTTCAAATGCATAAGAAGGTCCACTTGAAATATCATCTCTTAAAAATCTAGTTAGATTATTTCTTTGTTGTTGGAGAGTTGTAGTAGTATCATAATCTTCTGCATTACTGGTTAATGCTAATGTATAAATTGTAATTCCATCAGCCTTTGCTCTAGAAGCTGCCTCTCTTGCTTCATTTATATGACATGTATAATTATTTGGACTTGCCCAGAAAACAGTAGGACAAGTATCAGTATCATATATCGCATTTGTATTTCTTCTTGGAAGACCAGTACTAATTAAGATAATATAATCAGGATATTCACTATCAGGCCTATCCTGTGCAGGATCATTTAACACTAATCTTGCAATATCTATTCCATCTCTAATGTTTCTTTCCCCAAGACCATCTCCAGGAAATGGCCAAGGATACATAAATTTCCAAGCACCATAAACAGAATCCCAAAAAACTCCAAAACCGTGTTGTATTGCTGCTGGATGATTATAAACAGCTCCTTTTAAACCAATCCTACTTGGATTTCCTAAATAATTTTTAAAACCATTGGAATAAGGTCTATAATATCCATTTTCAACTAAAGGCCACTCCGGTTGTGAACCAGTTCCAGTGCTATTATAATCATAAATTCTAGGAGCATATGGACTAGGAGAAATACCCATATGATATCCCATCTCAACAAAACCAATCTTTGGATTATCTTCAAATGGAAGTGAAGCACTATAAAGATCATAAGAAATCCAAGAGCTAAGTGCTTCAATTTGCTCCAATAACTCATTATAATTTAAACTATTAGAATTATCCATTATAATGAAAACATCAGCCTTCCAAGGAAGTTCAACTGGTGGAGGCGTAATACAAGCACCATTAGAACAAATCTCTCCAGTTAAAGTACAATTCTGAACTAATTCTTCAGTAATATAATTCGTTCCATTAACTCCACATACTCCTGTTGTGCAAACTCCAAATTCACAAGTTTGATTATGAAATATTGAATCACTAATACAATAATTTGCACCAAATGCTCCACAAGTATCACATTCAGAATCCAATGTACAATCTGCTGGGATACATGTTCCATCTGCTGCACAAAATCCTGTTCCTCCAGCACAAGGATTTCCAACTAAAAGATTCTCTCCACAAATGTTATTCTGACAAACTTCAGCAGTACATTCATTACCATCACTTAAACAGTCACTATTTTGAAGACATTCTACACAAATATTATTCAAACAAAATCCACTAGGACAGTCACTATTATCTCTGCATTCTTTACAAACACCATTTATACATACTCCTCCAGGACAGTCACTATCTGCAGAACAACTAAATCCGCAGTCAAATCCAGAAATTTTACACTGAACTTGTTGTGTAATTACTTCCTCACATAATTTAATTTCTCCCCTATCATTTATTCTAGTAGGTTGCACTTCAACATAACTAATCAAATCAATGTTTCCTACTTCTCCATCTTCTTTTTTATAAGGAATTCCAGAAGGGTTAAAAGAATAATTGCTAAAAGAATCTTCTCCCGTTAATATTTGACTTCCAGATTCATTAATGACATATAAATCCGGCCCTCTTGGAGTTTGATTGTCAACTCTTACAATATATCCACTTGCATTAAATCTTCCTTTGTTACTTACAGTCAGACAAAAACTTCCATCCAGTGTGCATTGATAATCTCTAATTGATAAATCAACTGCTTCAGGACAAGAAATTAATGACTCATCAGCTTCAACAGCTTCTTTTATTCCAACAAATACAATTCCAGAAGCTGCAGCCCCCATCGCAACTAATAAAACATATGCAATTAAAGCAGACACACCTCTCTTATTCATAAAGTAATTAATAATAAAGTGTATAAAAACTTAATTATGTTTTATTAAGGTGATAAGAAACAGTCTTTTGTGCATTTACCCATGTTATCCCAATTTGCTTGACCATCGACCAAAGAGAAAGCAACTCCATTTAAAGAAGTTCCTTCAATTCCAACATAACTTGCAGGAACTTCTAATCTTACCCATTTACCCGTAGGTGGAAGTCCTCCCATAAAGTATCTGCTTGCTGTTCCATTTACTCCCAAACTAAATAAGTCCTGTCCCCAATAAGCTCTATGCTCCCAATTTCCGTTATTAAATTGCATCATTACAGTAGAAGGAGAAGAAACTGGATTTAAATAAACATAAAAATATATTATGTCTCCAGTATTAACTTGAAATGTTGGACTAGCTCCTGTAAAATATTGTTGGTGCACTCCTGCTGCATTTCTCGAACTTAAAAATAAACTTCCACTTTGTGGTCCTGGTGGATTACTATTTGTCCAATTAGGAGGATCATCAAATGGACTAGCACCAAGAGGATAAGAATCTTCAACAAAAACAGTATCTACTGGAGTTGGTGGCCCAAATCCCTTGTCCCACAACACAACTTCATCAATGTATCCAGTATAATAGCTCACTGAAGAATCAGCTTGTCTTCCAAAAATCCAACTAACATTACTTGTGCCAACTGGTACATTAGTGGATCTCTGTGCCACCTCCACACCATTTTCAAAAATCTTCATATCAGTACCATTATACATTACCCATAATTTTGTCCATTTGTTAAGGGGAAGTGTATTTGGTGAATCAAGGAAAGTAAACCTATCTATATTAAATCTAGTTTTTCCAAAGTTGTTTCCAAAATATACAGAACTTCCATTCCAATTGTTAAAAAAAGCTTTCCAACTATTATGAACTGTTGGATAAACCCATGCTTTTATTGTAATTTCTCTATTTAAGTTCATTTGAGAATTATAAGGAATACTAATTAAGTCTCCTGATCCATCAAAGCTAACTGAATATCCACTTCCGGATGGAGTTTCTGTTGACCAGGTTGTTCCTCCTTCAAGCGAGCCATCATGGGAATTACCACTTAAATCGTAAGCTATAGTTCCGCTTCCAGTATCAAAAGTATAATTTGCTATCGGAGCTTCTGTTGCAGGAGAATTCCAAGCAGCATGTTTTGCAATTTCACTTTGATTTAGAGTCATATTATAGATTTTAACTTCATCAATGGATCCATTAAAAAAGGCTCCTAAAGTACAATTATAACTTCCAATACAAACAGGATTTGAATTATCTGTTAAACTACCTGGTCTTGTTTTGTTTCCAACATTTAATCCATTTAAATAAAATCTGATTGTTGAACCATCATAAGTTACAGCTATATGATTCCAATATCCAAGAGAAACATTTCCATAATAACCTATAGTAGCATAATTCCAAGTCACACTATCTGCATAAGTAATATATGGTCCATTTAAAGCAAGAGAATATTGCCCTTCTTTATGAATTAATATATAGAGCACCCAAGGAGAGAGTATATCTGGTTTTATCCAAGTTTCTAAAGTTAAGTTATTTCCTGTTAAACTTAGACTGGGACTATCTAAAACTTTAACTCTATCATTTACTCCATCGAAATCCAATCCATAAGTTTCGTTGACTCCTTCACTCCAAATAGGTCCGTTTTCCAAAGTACCATTATTGTTATAACCACTATAATCTCCTGCAATAGTTCCTGTGCCTTCATTAAAATTCCAATAACCGACAAGCAAGGAAGTTGGATTAATAACACAGCTTCCAGTGCTATTACATACCCCACTTCCACCAGCACAAGGGCTTCCAGTCAAAGGATTATTATAACAAGATCCAGCTCCACAAATATCTTGAGTACATTCATTAGAATCATCGCATTCAGAATGGGCCGAGCAACCACCTGCTCCAGGTATGCAGCTAGAATTTCCAGCAAAACAAATCTCTCCAAGAGGACAGTTAGATATATAATTACAAAAACCTAAATCACATTGCTCATTTGTACAAGAAAGTCCATCATCAGAACAATCTGCGGAACTATCACAGATTAAGGCAGAACAATCAGGACCTGTTGGTTCACAATAAATTTCTTTAGAGATTATTGTATCACAAAGAACTTTGTTTCCTTTTTCATCTAATACAAATGGCTGAATATCAATATAAGTAACATTACTAAAACTTCCAAGAGCTCCGATTAATGGTATAGGGAACTCATAAGATATAACTTCTTTTTGTGCAGGAACCAGAGTATTTCCAGAATCATTAATAGTATAAAGATTTGGTGATTTAACAGTATTGTTATCTGCAAAAACAAAATAGCCATCTGCTTTAAATTTTCCTTTGTTTTCAAAAGATAAACATATGCTTTCATTTAAAGAACATCTATAATCTCTAATTACAATATCAGTTTCTGTAGGACAAATAAAAACCTCTTTTGGAGTACTAATCGCCTTTAAGCCCTGAAATCCAACAGCAGCTGCAGCAACACCCATCAAAATAAGTAAAGTATATGCAATAACAGGAGAAATTCCCCTCTTCCCTTTTTTCATTAAATAACAAGTAAAAATTAGTATAAAAAGATTTGTTTAACTATTTTTATAAATTCGAACCAAAACTGTCCTATAATTTGATACTGTAAATAAAAAATATTAAGCCACAAGATTTATTTCTAATTTTCTAAGATATTTTATCCCTTCAGTTACATCTTCTTCAGATTCAATTCTTAGACCCATAGAATAACACCATCTTCTAAGTTTTAATTTAACTTCCATTATAGTTGGTGCTCCTCTAATTAAATCTTGATGCAATTTATCGAATTCTTGTCCTCCAACCTCGCATCCGTGTTTTGGATAAACAAGCCTTCCACTAAACCAATTAACATAATTATAACCTTCTTCCATATACCCAATTATTCTGCCCTCAAGATGTAAATCTTCTTCAAGGCTTCTATAAGGTATATCAAATCTCTTTACTATAGCAGCAGGATTTTTTATATAATCAATTTGCATAATTATATATCTAAATCAGAAGTTATAAAGATTATTGTAATAAAATATGATAATTGTTCAATGCCTGAAGATTAGCAAATTACGGAATAGAAAAGTTGGCTTAAATTTATAATATTATTTTTTATTTTGAATATATTGATAAGCATAATAAGATGCAGTTACACCTTCAGCAACACCAGTTATTGCTTGTTTAAATTCTGTGTCAACACAATCTCCTGCAGCAAAAAAACCAGGAATGTTTGTTTCTGCATGCCTATTAATCTTTATCTCGCCTTTCTTATTTAACATAACGCCAGTATTTTTTACAAGATCAGTATTCGGAATGGAGCCAATCTCAATAAATATTGCGTCTAATGGAAATTCTTTTTTTCCCTTATAAGGTTTATCAAAAGTTACTGAAGAAAGTTTTTCTTCTCCATTAAGAGATATTATATTTATATTATTAATTATTTCTATTTTCTTATTCTTCTTTATTCTTTCCTCATTAATAGGTTCAGGACGAATTTTTTCTCCCCTATAGATAATATAAACTTTTTTAGAATTCTGTGCTAATAGTAAAGCTTCTTTTCCAGCAGAATCACTTCCTCCAACAACTCCAACAACTTTATTCTTATAAAAAATTCCATCACACAGTGCACAAGTGTGTACACCTTTCCCAGTTAATTCTTTTTCTCTTTCAAGACCAAGTTCTCTATTATAAGTTCCAGTTGCATAAATTATTGTCTTTGATTCAAAAACTTCTCTTTCACTTTTAGAAACAAAACCTTTTTTATTCTTTTTAATTTCTTTAATTCTTGCACTAACAACACTTACATCATAATCAAGAGCATGCTCCTTTATTTTATTTGCTAATTCCATCCCAGTTAATTTCTTGAATCCGGGATAATTTGAAACTTCATCTGTCAAAGTAATCTTTCCCCCGTCAAAATCTCCAACTACAATTGTCTTTAAGTTAAATCTTGCAGAATACATAGCTGTTGCAAATCCTGTAACTCCACTTCCAATAATTAAGACATCACAAAAGTATTTTCTATTTTTCATTTTCTCTTCCTTACATCAAATCTAGAAAAATAAATATATAAAAGTATGTTTACGCTGCGTATTTTCTTGAGATTTTAAGAAAATGTTTCTTCTTAGCTTTTAACTTTTCTTCATCTTCTAAAATTATTGGATTAAGATAGTGATCTATTACAAATCGAGAACTAATTAATCCAACATGAGTACAATGTCTTATATCTTTTTCATACCCATATCTAATCATCTCATTTGGGTCAATTATTATATTTGTTGCTCTTTCATTTGGAAATGCTGAGACTTCTGGAGGACATAATCTATCCAAAGGAGTAGAAAAAGTCACAATTTTTTCTGGATAATTCTGAGCAGTTTGAATTATATCCTCTGTTATTTCTTTTCTCATTGGTTCTGGAACTAATATTCCAATTCGATCTCCTAAATTTGCTAGCATCCTAGGCCATCCTCCATTTGTTGGAGGAGAAAATGAAAAAACCCTTTTAATTCTTGGAAAATATTTTGGCAAGATCATTCCCTGTAAACCAGATAAGCTATGCCCTACAAAGTAATCAAAAGGTCCATGCCTTTCTACGTATTTGAAGGCAAGCTCCAAAAACAAATCCTGCCTTCGTTCATAATTTGATCTAGTCAACCACCCACCATTATTTTCTATTGTAGCATTATATCCAAGACTATGAAAATCATTAACCACTGGAAGATAAACAATGTTTGGCAAAGTAAATCCAGATCCAATGAGTATATCTCCTTTTGAATTAGGACAATAACCAATTCTCTCATTAAATAAAGATTGCCAAATCATACTAAAAATAGAATTTCTTTCATCTCTAAGCCAGCTTCTAATAGACTTAGATTCATTACTTATCCTTTTTTTGGAATTCATAATACAAAAAATAGAGTAATATTTCCTATATAAATTTATAGATAATTAAGTAGATTACATAAATCTAAACTTAAAAATGCTCTTCTAAAAAATTATATTTTTTATTTATAAACTTTAATATATCAAATATAACTACTAAAATCAATGAAAGTGCAATTAAAGAAAGCCAATAATAAAGAGAAATCGATGCTGAATAAAAATAAATATTAAGAGGAGTATAAATTATCAGAATAGTTGCAAGAATAGAGACTAGAGAGGCATAAACTAAATACTTATTTACAAGCAGTGATCTAGTAAGTACTGGTTTTCTAAAAGACCTAAAATTAAAAGCATTTGTAATCTCAAATAAAATCAAAGTAACAAGAGCTGTTGTTCTTGCGACTTCTATTGGTTGATTTAAATAATAATAAACAAAAGCAAAAGTACCAAGAGTAAAAAAAGCCATTATAAAGCCGGCTATAGCAAGCACAAAAAATAACTCTTTTGTCAGTAAAGATGATTTTTTTCTTGGAGGTGCTTGCATAATATCTTTGGAATGAGGATTCAAACCAAGAGTTATCGCGGGAAAATCAGAAGTAACTAAATTCATAAATAAAATCTGAATAGCCATTAATGGAAGAGGCATTCCTAATAGAACTGCTACAAAAAGAATTGTCAACTCTGCAAAATTACATGAAAGTTGATAGGTGACAAACTTTCTCATGTTGTTAAAGATAGTCCTTCCCTCACTTATAGCTTCAACAATCGTTGCAAAGTTATTATCCTTTAATGTTAAATCTGCAACACTTCTAGAAACATCTGTTCCCGATCTTCCCATTGCAACTCCTATATGAGCAGTCTTCAATGCCGGAGCATCATTTACTCCATCCCCAGTCATTGTAACAATCTCTCCTCTTTTTTTCAATGCTTCAACAATTCTTAGTTTATGCTCAGGTTTTACCCTTGCAAAAATAGTTATTTTATCAACAACGGAGACTAACTTTGCATCATCTATCCTGTCCAAATAGTCCCCTGTCACAATTCTTCCATTAAGCCCTATTTGTTTAGCAATAGAGTATGCTGTATCTTTATGATCTCCAGTTATCATTTTTACTTTTATCCCTGCATCAATACAAGTTTTAATTGCCTCTTTAACTTCAGATCTTGGTGGATCCTCCAAGACCATAATGCCAAGAAAAATCAAATCTTTCTCAAAATTATCTTTATTTAAAGAAGAAAGGGGCTTGTAAGCTATAGCTATAGTCCTATAAGCTTTTGAATTAAGAGATTCACTAAGTTTAATTATTTCTTCTTTTCCGAAGCTTCTCAACCTAAACGATTTTTTTCTTTTCTGTATAAAAGAACATTTTTCAATTAATATCTCTGGAGCTCCTTTAGTAAAGATTAACTCGTCTTTTCCAATCTTTACTTGAACAGACATAAGCTTTCTCTTAGAGTTAAAAGGTATTTCCGCTTTTCTAATTGAATTCAAATCCTCTCCAAAAAGATTTGCTTTTGCGGCCATAATTAAAAGTGCTGATTCAGTTGAGTTTCCAATAACAGAATAAAGACTATCTTCTCCCTTCCTATTTATAGAAGCATCATTGCACAAAACAGAACCCTTTAAAATAAGATTTAAAACAGGATCCTTGAGAGGAGAAATATTTCTCCCATCCTCTAAAAAATTACCATGACCTTCATATCCTCCTCCAGTTACATCTATTATTTTATTATCTGCAAAAATCTTTCTTACAGTCATTTCTCCTTTTGTAATGGTTCCTGTTTTATCAGTACATATAACTGTAGTCTCCCCCAATGTTTCAATTATTGACATCCTATTTACTATAGCATTTTTCTTGGCCATGTTATAGGTCCCAGAAGATAGGGTAGTTAGAAGTGCTACAGGAAAACCCTCCGGAAAAGCAGAAACTGATATGGCTATTGCAATTATTAAAATTTCTACAAAAAGCTCTGAATTTACTTCATCACTTTTTGAAAGTAAGATCAAAGAAATAATTATAGCCATTGTTATTCCAATAATTGCAATAATTTTGGCCACTTTATTAACTTTTTTTTGAAGAGGCAATTCTTTTTCGGTTTCAGAAATAAGAGATGCTATTTTTCCAAATTTTGTATCCATCCCTGTGTGAATAACCTTACCAATAGCTCTTCCATTAACTACAAAAGTTCCCATAAAAAGAATATTTTCTTTTTTGTAATTTGATTCTGATTTAGCTATTGTTTTAACTACTTCATTTGATTCTCCAGTTAAAACAGATTCGTTTACTCTTAATTCAAATTCTTCAAGAACAATCATATCTGCAGGAACTTTTTCACCAGTTCTTAAAACAACAATATCTCCTATAACTAAATCCAAAGAAGAAACCTCCCTTTCTTTTTCACCCCTAATTACAATTGAAACAGGAGAAATTAAAGTTTTTAGAGATTGAATTGTTTTTTCAGCCCTGTATTCTTGCATAAATCCTACAGACACAATAATTAAAAGCACTACTGCAATAGTATATCCAGTAACATCTTTTCCAACAAAAAAAGAAACAATCATCGTTACAAAAAGAAAATAAACAGCAAAATTATTCTTAACCTGTCTTAAAAAAATCCTTAATACACTAGAATTATTTTGATCTCTTATTTCATTAGGACCTTGAATTTTCAATTTCTCAAGAGCTTCTTCTTCAGTAAAACCTCTTCTTTTCATTTTAAAGATAAAATTTTACCATTTAATATACTTTGGGTTTAAAAAATAAAATCTCTCAATTATATTTTTAATGAGAATAAAAACCCAGAATCTTTATAAATTTCATCATCTAACTCATAAGATGGGATATTGGCCTATAGTTTTAAATGCTCTAAAAAATTCAGATTTAGTTTTGCTAGTAGTAGATGCGAGAATGCCGGAAATTTCAAGAAATAAAGAGATATTAAAAAAAACAGAAAACCTGAAAAAAAGAACAATAATTGTATTTAATAAGATAGACTTAATTTCAAAAGACGATTTGGAAAAATTAAAAAAGGAAAATATAGATTCGCACTTTGTATCCTGCAATAAAAGGATAGGGATAAGAGAATTAAGAGAATTTTTAGAAAATAAAGCAGAAAACTTCAACAAAAAATCTTTTAGAATAGGTATAGTTGGTTACCCAAATGTTGGAAAGTCTTCTATAATAAACCTTATAGCTCCAAAATCAAAACTAAAAGTCTCAAAAATTTCAGGTACAACTAAAAAAATCTCTTGGATAAGAGTTGGAAAATTAAGAATAATGGATTCTCCAGGAGTTATACCATTTACCGATCAAAAAACAGAAATGGGCCTAACTGCTTCAAAAGATCCGTACAAAATAAAAGACCCGGAAAAAGTCGCTTTAAAAATAGTTGAATTCCTAAATAAAAAAAATAAAGAAATATTAAAAAAATTTTATCAAGTGAACTCAAATAAAGATTACGACTTGTTTTTAGAAATAGGAAGAAAAAAAGGCTTTCTAATAAAAGGCGGAGAAATAGACATAGATAGAACTTCCAGACTTATATTAAAAGACTGGCAGACAGGAAAGATTAAGATATTTTAACTTTTTAAATTTATTTCATTTCTATAAAAATATATAGTTTACTAGTAGTTTAAAGTAAAAAATTTCTTGTTAAGATTTAAAAATGAGCTTTCATAGTAATTTAATTTAAAAATTAATAAACATAAAAAAAGTGACTACAAATGACAACAGAGATAGCAAAAAATAGTTTAAAAGATAATGAGGAAGAATTAAAGGAAAAAACAAAAAAACTAAGTATAAAAGAAGGTAGTGCGTGGGCTGTTCAAGATGGCACTGGTGTTAGATACATAACTCCTTACGCACTTGCCATTGGACAGGGAAACCCACACATTAATATCTTTATTGGTTTTTTAAGTTCAATTCCTGGTTTAATAGCAACTTTCTCACAGCTGTTCACATCAAGATTAATGGAAAAATTTTCCAGAAAGAAAATTATCTCAACAGCAGTCTTTTTTCAGGCCATGATGTGGCTAAGTATAATTTTTGTAGGAATATTATTCTTTATCCTTCATACAGATTCAAATATTTCCCTCGCTCTTCTAATCACCTTCTACACAATCCTTGCTCTCTTTGGAGCATGTGCAGGTCCTATATGGACATCATGGATGAAAGATATCGTAACAAAAGACAGTGGAAAATATTTTGGAAGAAGAAACAGGATAATTGGATTTGTCTCTTTAGTCTCAACGCTCATAGCCGGATTCATACTTGACTATTTTAAAAAAACAAATCTTTTTCTTGGTTTTGCCATTTTGTTCTCCATAGCATTCATCTTTAGATTAATCTCTGCATATTTATTCACAAAAAAATATGAACCAGAATTAAAACTTGAAAAAGATTATTATTTTAGCTTCAAACAATTTCTAAAAAAATTACCAGAAAACAATTACGGAAAATTTACTATTTTTGTATCCTTGCTATCTTTCTCAGTTGCAGTTGCGTCTCCATTTTTTGCAGTTTATATGCTTCAAGATTTAGGTTTTGGCTATCTTAAATGGACAATTGTCACAATTGCAAGCTCTATTTTCTCACTCATATTTATGTCTATATGGGGGAAATTCATAGATAATTACGGAACACAAAAAACAATGATGATAACTGGAGCATTAATTCCAATAATTCCTTTTTTATGGCTTTCATCACCAATTATAATTTCTCCAATAAAATTATTTGTTTATTTATTTTTTATTGAATCACTTTCAGGAGCAGTTTGGGCCGGATTTAATCTTGCCACGAGCAACTTTACATATGACTGTGTAACAAGACAAAGAATTGCAATATGTTCAACCTATTTTAACATACTAAACGCAATTGGAGCTGCAGTTGGAGCAACATTAGGAGGATTCATCTCTTCAAGAAACTTCACTTTCCTTGGTCTAAAGCCTATATTAATTATATTTCTTCTATCAGGAATTTTCAGATTAATCATCTATTTAATGATGATGGGAAAAATAAAAGAGGTTAGAGAAGTAAAAGAATTTAACTTAAAAAGCTCCACAAAAAAGAATCTTAAAAATTTAAACTTAATAATATAGATCCATTCTTATCTGGAGAAAACCCATACAATATTAATAGAATTAACGATTACTTAATCCTAAAAATAAACACCCCAACTTTTTCCTAATTAATTATCTTTAATTATTTTGAGAATTGATTCAACAGTCTTTTCTGGCGAGTTATGAGTATTATCAACTTTAATCTCATTTTTAATACTTTTTCTATCAATTATCTTTTTATTCCAAGATATTGTAGCTTTAAAATCTTTAAAACCAGAATCTCTTTCTCCAAGAACACGATTTTTTAGTTCATTATCATCTTTAACTATTAAACTAATAATAATATATCTATTTTTTGTAAACCTTTTTGGAATTTGTTCAATACGAAAATCTTGCAAGTCATTTACAATAACTTCTTTATATCCATTCTTGATGTAATTTTTTAGGATAAATACTAAATTATCGAAAGACATTTGCTCTTCTTTTTTATTTGCATTCTTCCATTCTCTGTCAAGATGGAATTCTCTAATCCAACCAAAATCAATTAGAGGACAGTTCAGTTTTTTTTGTAATATCTCACAAACAGTTGACTTTCCGCTTCCCGGTGCACCACCAAATATAATTAAGTCAAATTTCTTTTTCATTTAAATATAAGGAATCCACTGTTTTTAAAATTGAGGTTTAACGCCCTTCCAAAGCACTCAACCATTTGGTAATACTCTCCGAAGAAGCGTTGCACCATTTAACCTTCTAGTTATTCGGTTTATGTAGCTAAGTTAATCCTAAGGATTAACGCCCCCACGAAGATTATGGAATAATAATTCCTTCAATAGTAATAAAGGCCAAGAAATAATCAATAGACCTAAATAATTTCAACAATATTTCCTCCTGCACCCATTTCATCTTCAATTCTTTTAGCATTTTTAAAAACATCTAGTATGTTAATGTTTTCTTTATACCACCAATATTTTCCTCTCTTAAATGCTGTTTTTCCTTTTGCCTTTCTAAATTTAGCTACTGCAAAATCCACTTCTGCCAAAGGTCCTCTTATTTTAATTTCCTTTTTCTCTTTTATAATCAAATATCCTTTTGCCTTATGCCCCTCCCCACTATATTCAAATTGCTTCTCCAAGATTTTTTGTTGCTTACGATTAAGTTCATTAATAAAAAAATCAAAAAACTTCTTCATCTTTGTTCCGGCAATATTTCCTGAATCTCTAGAAGTCGTAAGATCAATTTCAATAAATCTTGCTTTCTTTAATTTTGCAATCTCTTTTAATTTGCTGATGTCAGCTTTTTTCTTATTAAAAAAATCAAGATCGGGCTTTTTCAGAAAACTATCTGCAACTTTTAAAAACTTTTCATAAGATTCATATCCAAGTCCAGCCGTAACATTTCTGTATTTATAAGTTGGGTCAACTAAAAGCAAAGGACCTGATAGTTTAGACGCATTAATTTCATGCAAAGCTTCTCTTTCATTAATAAAATGTTTTGCAGGATCAATAGCCTTCTTCTTCCCTAAGCTTTTTAGTAATTTCTCAAAACTTCCAAAATAAATGATTAATACTTCTAAGGAATAACCACTAAAACCTTTAATATAAGATTCTGCCCCATATACTCCATTTGCTCTTGCAAATGCTTTTGCTAAAATTATTTGATCAGAAATTTTTAAATTCTTCTTGATCTCTCCAGCAACATAATTAACATGCA
>Ga0209542_10007047_pt1 | contig 21564 bp, 24 predicted proteins | sample RifCSPhighO2_01_FD_184028 | JGI IMG/M metagenome (GOLD analysis project Ga0209542, IMG submission 184028) | Soil microbial communities from Rifle, Colorado - Rifle CSP2_plank highO2_0.1 (SPAdes) (version 2) | ecosystem: Environmental > Terrestrial > Deep subsurface > Rock core/Sediment ... | reverse complement strand
TGCCATATCTTCTGATGGCTTAACTTTTACCAAAGAAGGACTGAGGATAGATTCAGAGACCAATGGGGATAATGGCTGGGCATCTGTGCCTGATGCTATAGCTTTGCCTGATGGCCGGGTCAGAATATATTATGTCACTGCAGAAAAAATGGAGCATGGAATTGGATCTGCCATATCTTCTGATGGCCTAACTTTTACCAAAGAATCAGGGCTTAGGGTTGCAAACTTAGTTGATCCAGCTTTGGTTAAAATAGGCAGTAGGTATCTTCTTTTTGCGGCCTCTATAGATGAAAGGTTTGCCAAAATTCCTAAAGGCATCTATTATCTGGAATCCTCTGATGGGTTAGAGTTTGGCGAACCTGTAGCAGTTTTTCAGGAAGATAATGTATATGATCCGTCTGTCTTAAAAATTGATGACAGCACGGTGCGTGTGTTCTATGGGAAAGTTGTACCTCCAAAGTTGCCTGCGGTTGAAAGTCGCACAGGTCATATAGCAAAAGTGGTACAGTAAAGTTAATGCTCAAAGTTGGGTTTGTAATTTTAATTGTAGGAATTATTGGGGGCTTTTTTATATTAACTTCTAATAAGTCTGGACCTATTTCACTTTCTCAAAACGGAGTGGTTAACCGAAATACTAATGAGCCGCCTTTGAAAATAAAAAGTATTGGCATAGAATTTTCTGATTTTAAATTTACGAAAGAGAAATTACAATTTAACAGATTGTTTATGGATTATGGTTTTGTTATTCCAGCGAGTCCTGATAATCCAAGCAAAGCTAATCCCCAATCTACCTTTATTTTACCCCTGGGTACTCCTGTTAGATCTTTAGTAGATGGGGTCGTTGCTGCTATGCCAACACTTTGGAGCGGTGATATTTCTATACAGGTAACCAAAACAGGTAAGTTGGAAAGATGGATCTATGAAACAGAACATGTTAAAAATGTATTAGTTAAAGTAGGTGATAAAGTAAAAGCAGGACAGATAATTGCAGAGGTGAGTGATTTTGATAAGGGGGCACCAGCAGGATTTGGAGCAGTAGAAATTGGTATTCTAAAAGGTGGCAATCCACCCCAACATGTCTGTCCTTTTGCCTATCTGGATGATTCTATTAAAGAGGAAACTTTGACTAAGATTAAAAAAATATTTAAGGATTGGCAGGATTATATTGGGGATCAGACTTTATATATGGAAACTGAGATCCCAGGCTGTTTAACTCTGGATCCAATAGAAGGGTAAAATTTTAAGTGTTATACTAATAGCATTATACTGATGAATAAAACTGTAGTATCAATAATTGCCATTTCAGTTATTGGTTTAGGTATATTTATTTTCTTACCTAAATCCTCTCCTAAGGTTGAGACGCCGGTTACTCAAAATATAGCTAAAGAGGAAGCTTCAGAAAATATTCCTTCTTCAAGATATGTTGAGTATTCAAAAACTATTTTAGACCAGTCGAAAGATTTACGCCGGGTACTCTATTTTTATGCGACCTGGTGTCCGTCCTGTAAAGCCGCCAACGAAGATTTTTTGGCAAACCCAAATAAAATTCCAGAGGATGTTGTCCTCATAAGAATCAATTACAACGATCCAGATACAGATGCCGAGGAAAAGGATCTGGCCAAAAAATACGGCATAACCTACCAGCATACATTTGTCCAAATTGATGCAGAGGGAAATCAGATTGCAAAATGGAACGGCGGACAAACAGAAGAACTAATAGCCAATATTAAATAATGATTTTATTAATAGCCTTTGCATTTTTAGCAGGGGTCATAACTGTTCTCTCGCCCTGTATCTTACCGATTTTGCCGATTATTTTGACCTCAAGTATCGGGGGTCAAAATACTGGTAAATCAAGGCCAATGGGAGTAGTCATAGGATTTGTCTTAAGTTTCACATTCTTTACGCTTTTTCTTTCAACCATTGTCCGCTTAAGCGGTATTTCAGCGGATACACTTAGGCTGATGTCAGTATTTATTATTGCAAGTTTTGGGGTGTCCCTGCTTATTCCGGCGTTTCAAGTATTTATCGAACGGCTTTTTTCTAAACTAGCAGGATTTATGCCAACAAGCCAAAATCGTACGGGTTTTGGAGGAGGATTACTGATAGGTTTTTCAGTAGGGCTTCTCTGGACTCCTTGCGTTGGGCCAATCCTTGCCTCAGTAATATCTCTTGCGATTACCGGTACAGTTACTTTTGATGCGTTTCTCATAACGCTTGCCTATTCCTTGGGTACGGCAATTCCGATGTTTTTAATCATTCTTGGTGGACAAAACGCTCTCAAACGGGTTCCTTGGCTTCTGGCAAACACCACCAAAATACAAAAAGCTTTTGGTGTACTTATGATTGTTACAGCAGTAGGAATTTATTTTAATATTGACAGGAGATTTCAAACATATATTTTAGAGACTTTTCCTCAATATGGTGTGGGACTTACCAAATTTGAAGATAATGAAATGATTAAAAAACAGCTTCAAAAAAAGGCTGTGACAGAAATGAAAAATGAGGATAAAGGTCTTAAAGCACCTGAACTTATTCCAGGAGGTGTTTGGTTTAACAGTGATCCGTTATCACTTTCTAAGCTCAGGGGAAAAGTGGTTATTATAGATTTTTGGACATATTCCTGCATTAATTGTCAACGGACTTTTCCCTATTTGCGTGATTGGTGGAGTAAATATCAAGATAAAGGTTTAGTGATTATTGGGGTTCATTCACCAGAATTTGAATTTGAGAAAAGTGAGAAAAATGTTGCACAGGCCATCAAAGACTTTGAACTTACATATCCGATGATGCAGGATAATGATTTTGCTACCTGGAGGGTGTATAACAACCGTTATTGGCCAGCCAAATATTTTATTGATAAGGATGGATATATCCGTTACACACATTTTGGGGAAGGTGCTTATGATGAGAGTGAAAAAGTAATTCAGGAATTATTAAAAGAAATTGGTGCAGAAAATGTATCTGCTGATATCAATAATCCTGAGTATCAAGTTTATGCTAAGACTCCTGAAATTTACTTAGGTTATAGTCGGATTGCTAATTTTGCCTCACCCGAAACTATTTTAAAGGATGGTTTATTGGCATATACGAAACCCTTAAAACTTGCTGACAACAAATTTGCTTTTGAGGGTAGCTGGAATGTGATGGAGGAATATGCAAATCCAATGCAGGGGTCTAAGCTACTTCTTAACTTTGATTCTAAGGAAGTTTTTTTAGTAGCACGACCAAAAAGCGGAACTTCTAAAATAAAAGTTTATCTTGATGAAAAATTGCAGGATACTATAATTGTTGATGCTGATAAGTTATATAAACTTATCAATTTAGAGTCACCAGGAAGACATCTTCTCCGTTTGGAGTTTGAAGATAGCATTATAGAGCTTTTTGCATTTACATTTGGTTAGGATTATGATAATGTAATAACAATGTCAAATGTAACTGATGAATTAAAAAATGCTCTTTCCTCTGTAGTCTCTGGTGTTGGTGATGTTGCTTCTACTGTTCAAACTGTTGCCAGGAAAAATGTTTCTCAAGGTCTTCAAACAGTTGGTCAGGTTGTCAGTGAAGGATTAGAAACTATTTCTTCCACAGGTACTTCTTTAACTGCTGGAGTAACAGGTTTAGTAAGAGGAGCTGTTGACGGGGCAAAAGATGCTGGAGTGAGCACAACAGAAGCTGTTGGGGAAGCTGCCTCAGTGGCTGTTAAAACTGCCTCCAGGGTTGGTGGAGATGTGGGGGAAGTGGCTGTATCTTCTGTTACCGGTGCTATTGAAGCGGCTGGTGATATCGGTGGCGATTCAGGAGAATTGGCAAAAGGAGCTGTATTGGGAATTTTGAAAGCTGCGGATGAAATTGGATCAGAAGCCGGATCATTAGTTAGAAAAGCTTTACTAAATGCAGTAGCATTGCCTCACGATATTATTGATGCTCTTCTAACTGGCAAAACAGAATAATTTTTAATCTTCATGTTTTTAAAGGTTGGGATAGCGGGAACAGAACCAAACTTTAATGTCACCCTTCAGATGGAAGAATTGTTCATTCTAAATTTTTACTTAATTCATATCTAAAACTAAGCCACCCCAAGTGAAATCTTTAGCTCCAAAGCCTTCTCCTGTATTCGGATTAAAATACTCACGAAAGCCTGATTTTTCTATTAAAGCAATGGAGGATTCCTTAATTTGTTTTGCGATGTCATAAAAACCGTAGTTTTTCAGCCCTTGATAGATAAACCAATTTGTTGCGATCCAAACCGGCCCTCTCCAGAAACCTTCCGGATCGAAAGAAGGTTCATCCATAGATACTGTAGGTGCCGGATATTTTGTCCAAAACTCTTTAGGATTAAGCAGGTGTTTTTTTATCAAATCATTGGCTTGGTTTTGAGTAAGAATCCCAGCAAAAAGAGGCGCAAAAATAGCCCAGGTTTTCACTTCAATTTTTTGGTAGTTTTCCCCGTAAGTTGGCCAAAAGACTCCTTTATCAAGCATATATTTTTTCATAGCTTCCGCGATCTTCGCCGCCGCATCTTTGAAGAATTTGGCATCATTTTCTAAACTCAATTCAGCTGCAAGTTTTGCCAGAAGTTTTAAATTTTCTACCATTATTGCATTAAAAGGAACATCCTTTACCCAGAAGAAATTTCTCATGCAAAATGGCGCATCAAAATTACATGAAATATTTTGAGCTACCAGATTGAGCCTCTTTTGAGTATTTTCCTTGAAGCTGTGCCTGGGAGGTAAATTCAAAGGAATATCAAATCTGGGAGAGTTATCTTCACCCGATTCATCGGGATTTAATATTCCGATCAGGTGTTTTTCATGCGGATCGCGCTCACTGAGCAGATATCTGTAAAAATGGTAAAGATTTGGATAAATTTTTTTAATAAATCTTATATCCTTATCCTTTTGGAAAATTTGCCAGACTGCGTAAGCTATCATTGGCGGTTGGGTTATGGTTGAGGTATCTTTTTTTCCCCATTCAATCACCGGAAAATCAGTGGGGGTTTTTCTGTCCCAATAAATCATATGGGGTATTAAACCATTATCAAATTGTTTTGACAGAAGAGTTAAAATTTCGGCTTTAGCATCCCTTATATTAAAATGAGATAAAATTATGGCATGAAAACAGGAATCCCACAGCCACTGGTAGGGATAAGTATCAGGTGAGGGAACAGTATACTGGTATTTTCCCAGTTTTCTTTTGTTCTTCAAAAATAATTCAAAACAGGCCTTTTTAATATCTTTCATTATCCTAAATTAACCATAGTTTTCAAAAGCTCTGCTGACCAACGGTAGATGTTATAATTTTTGATTGTTTCCCGCATGTTCCTCATTCTTTTGGTTTGCTCATAAGGTTTCATCTCCAATGCTTCTTTTATAGCATCTGCTGTTTGTTCTCCGTTGTAGGGATTAACAATTAAGGCATCTTTTAGTTCTCTTGATGCACCTGTATACTGGCTTAGAATTAATACCCCCTTTTCATCATATCTTGAAGCTACATATTCTTTTGCCACCAAATTCATCCCGTCATGTAAAGAGGTCACCAGGCAGAAATCTGCTGACCTGTAAAATTTCTGGATCTGGGTATGGTTGTGATGTTTTTCCAAAAGAACAATCGGTTTCCAACCCTTTGTTTTAAACAAATTATTGATCCTTTCTTCCTCTTTTTCTACCTCAACTGCAAAATCGCGGTATTTTTTAACTTTGGTTCTACTTGGAGCGGCAATTTGGATAAAGGTGACATTGCCTTGATAAGAGGGATACTTATTGAGGAAAATCTCAATTGCTTTTAGGCGTTCGAGTATACCCTTGGTGTAATCCAGTCGGTCAACTCCTAAACCAATGTGTTTTGTTTTAATTCCCAAACTTTTCATTAAGCTCTCCTTTTCATTTTGACCGTTTGATTTCTCAAAGCCATTTGGAAAAGCGATGCTGATAGGAAATGGTTTAACAAAGGATATGTGGTTGTTTCTGGTAACCGTAAATTGTTCAAAATTGATTAAGGACTCCAATTCTCTACCTACTGTTTCAATAAAATTATTGCAGTGTAGTTGGGTGTGAAACCCTAAAAGATCCGCCCCCAGCATGCCATCCAGGATGTCTTTTTTCCAGGGACAAATACTGAAGGATTCGGGATTCGGCCAGGGGATATGCCAGAAAACTCCAACTACAGCTCCCGGTCTTTGCAATTTGACCATTTTAGGAACTAAAGCCAGATGAAAATCCTGAATCAAGACAATCGGCCTATCCTGGTTTTTAATCTCAGCAAGGATGGCATCAGCAAACTTCTGATTTACCTTTTTATATTCCTCCCAATCTTCCTTCCTGAAAGTTGGACGGTTGTGTGCTATGTGACAAAGAGGCCATAATCCTTCATTGGAAAAACCATAGTAATAACCTGTTTCTTCTTCCTCGGTTAACCAAATACGGCGGAGCGTATACTTTGGTTCCTCTGGTGGTACCTTTATTTTATTATTGCTATCAACAACTAATCTATCAGCATCACCGCTCCCATGGGCAATCCAGACTCCACCACAAGCCTCCATTACAGGTTCAATAGCTGTTGCCATTCCGCTAGCAGGGAAGAAGTAGCTAATCTTCCCTCCATTTTTGGTATGGATATAAGGCTCCCTGTTGGATACCATAAAAATAGTCCGGTCTTTTAGGATATCTTTGACAAACGCTTTTAAGCGTTCTGCAGTCCATGGGGAATCTAATTTTTCCAGCCGCAACCTGGCTTCTTCACTGGCAGAAATCCTGGCTTCTGAAAGGCTATTTTTTATACTGGAAATTTCTTTAACCAGAGGTCTAAAGAAAAAAGAACTTGTTAGGCCTTTGGGGTTTTGTTCCACCCCTCCCATTCTTGCTAATTTTAATGTTTTAACCAGTCCACGGATTGGCTCATAAATAATCCAGCGCATTAAAAGAAGTACAGCAAAAGACAATAAAGATGCCTGGATAAACAGCCTTAAAAGATTAGTTCTCCAAATTTCATTTAATCTGGTATCGATATAGCTGGCATCTTGAGCGATCATTAGTGCGCCCACTACGCTTCCTTGATCATGTAGCGGGGTGGCTAAAAGATACATTTTTTCATTAGTTAACTCTACAAAATCTCCATTTGCGCCGTCCGCATCCATTGCTTCTTCCGCAATTTTTTTGGTTTTTAGAACCTGCGTGATCAGGCTTGATGAAGTAGCAATAGTGTTTCCCTTGTTATCGTAAATAGCCATACCAGCCAATCTCTGTTTATCTTCAAACTTATCAACTAAGTTCTGTAATTGCTGATCTGATTTGTTAATAAAATTCGGTTGCACTGTTTCTTTTAAGCTCTCGGCAAGTAGTATAGATCTTTGCTCCAGGCCTTCTTTCAGTCTTTGCTCCTCCTGCTGAACCTGGGTTAAAGTGAACGCTACTACGATAAAACTGATGATAACAATAACTACAAAAACAGCGGCAAAAATTTGTTTCATGTAATCTATTTTACAGTATATCCTTTAGAATTGCCTAAATGCTCACTATAGTTTTGATAACGACTGCCTCTTTTTCTTTCTGATACAATATCACCTATGTCATCTGTTAAATGTGGGATAGTGGGAACAGAACCAAGCTTTTTAAGGCTAATTACATACCCTTTGTGCTTAAATTCAGACTGCCAAAACTAAGAAAAGAGAGAATTATTTGGGACTACTTTAAATTTAAGGAGTAATTTGTTTTGTGTTTAAGATGATGCAATAGGAGATCTGCTAAGGTTTTGAGTAGCAAAAACATTACTAATGCGGATTGGCCAAGAAGTGCCCCAAAGATAATGATTAAGTGCATTGGGATAATTCTGGCATAAGGGGCAAACATCAGATGTCCGATATTTTGGGTTCCTTCTTGATCAACTATCCTGTTATGAAAATAAGAAAAGGTGTGGTTCATGAAAAATATAAGCCCTCCTAAAAATAAATAGGTAAAATCTACTGATTGGTTTGTAAAAAAGTTAAAGAGAAAGATGGCATAGATAAAATGGAAAAAGCCATAATGAAACATGAAGAAAAAAGCAGTAAAAAGTTTGGTTTTGGTGGTTGGTAAAGCAGGTTGGTTGTTAATCTTAAAATTCTCTGTTGAGAATTTTTTTAAAGACAAAATCCTTAAGAATTGGAAAAAACCAATAATAATACTTTGTATCCAGTAAACCAGAAGGACAGTTGAAGTATCCCACTTTTGGACTATGGCCAGGATAATTACCAGAAAATTAGACAGAAGGAGACTGATAAGGGAGAGATTCATTAAAATTATCTTAACATGATTTGACATGATACTAGATTTGATCTAATAATAAATTAATGCCCAAAAGAGAAAGTGGATTTTCGCATCCATTCATTATACTAGGAGTAGTTGCTGTAGCTGGTTTGTTTTTATATTTTTCCGCAAACTCAAATAAAAATCAGCAAATAACCCAGGAGATTCCTGCAGAAACTCAAGAGCAAACAAAAGAGGAGATAGAAAATGTCCCAAACCCGGTTAATGAATTTTTAAGCAGTAATGATATTGAAGAGTATGAAAAAGCAGGGATGAAAGTTTATACCGGTAATAATCCTCCTAATATAGAAGGTTTATATGCTTCTGATAGCTTAGTTATATTTTACGACAAGCCTTTTAAAGATGCTGCGCCTGTTGGAACCGAAGTATCCAGTTACAACCATCAGTTTTATGATCAAAAGAATGATGGAACAATTAAATTAAAACGCATATCACTGGAGGGAGGAGATGAAGCAGAAGGTGTAGGAGGATTTATCTCCGGAGATAACAACTGTTTCTCTATTTTTGTTGATGTTAAAGATCAGTCAGATCAGTGTAGTAGTGACCAGGCAACTATATATTCAGCCTGTAAAGTGGAGGCGGGGCTAGAAGGACTCCAAGCAGGCTTTATTCTCAAAAAACAAGAAGGATCAGGGTGTGGAGTGGTAGTTCCAGTAGGTCATATGAGAATAATCACAGAAGATGATAGTTTGGCGGAGCGGATAGAAGAATAGCACCCTAAAACTTAGGAGCATTTGAGTCTTTGTAGTAATAATCACAAAGGTCGTAGTTTTTTAGTTCCTGACCATCCTTCACTACTGCCATAACCGGAACGCGCTTCTTAGTATCAGCACATGTTGTCTCATTGCCGGTAGGACAGACAGTAGTCGAATAACCAAATATCTTTCCATCCACGTTGTATCTTATATAGTAGTCACCGGGTTCCAGTTGAAATGAATAGGTAGGTTTTTCACCGCTTATGCTACCTGGATAATCTTCATCAATTGTGTAATCGTCTAGGAGTCTTTTTACTTCCAGTTTGCCTTTGGGTATAACTTCTGAAGGATAGCAAATTTTTCCTGAAACTGTACCTGTTGGTATTTCAAATTCAGAGCTAACTTTACCACTTTTAATACTTACCCGGTACCAGTTAAAAGTAGCTGTGTGCCCATCTTTAACCTCATAAACATGGACGTTATATTCTCCTTCAAGTTCATTATCTACCTCAACTTTTCCATTGGGAACTCTTTTTAAGTAATCCTGCACTTCGGGTAATTTTTTAACATTTTCTATAGCCAAATTACGACTAATCTTTGTTGAGCTAATTTCAACAGGAAAACTATCAGGAACTCCGTTTTGAAGCATAAAATAACCTGCTGCTGCCAAAAGTATAAATATTACAACAATAATTTTTGTCATTTAAAATATTTTTTCAATAAATTTTTGTCTTTGTTAATAAAATTAAGGCCGATAATATTTCCAAGAAGTACCAGAAAAACTGAACCTATTGATGCAAAACTTACAGCCTGAAAACCTAAAATATTGCTTAGCCTGATCATTCCTGTAAAAATTAGAACAGAATTTATAAAATTTAGAATAACAACTAAAGTACTAAAAGATTTACCAACCATTAAAAGAATTATCTGGGAGATTGATGTAATAAAAAATAAACCCAACAAGGAGCTGGGATAAATAAACGCCAGTTCAAAGCCACTCCTGCCAGCAGTGAAATTTTCCCAGTTTAAAACGCCCAAACCAATTTGCATTGCTAAGATAAATAAAAGTAGATTTCTGAAAGTTCTTTTATCTTCTTTTTTCTGGCTTTGAGCCAGTTTTAAGATAAATGGGGAGACAATTAATACTACAACAACGATGATTAGATAGGGCATTAATAATACTTTAGCATATTTGACAAAATCTAATAGAAGTATAATACTAAAGTTAGTGAATAAATCTGCCCAAAAAGGACTTGCTCCTTTGATATTGGTTCTCATTGTAGGTGTAGTTATTGGTGGGATAGTGATTGCATCCAAAGGCAGTTTCACTAGTAAAAAATCAGCCGAACAGACAAGCCAGCAATCCTCAAGTTTATACAGCAGTTATGATGATAATGTTAGTATCCAAACTCCAGATGGGTGGACTCTTAAGGAAAATCCTCAGCCGGGTACTCAAGCAACATTTTTCTCCCCTAAAGAAGGAGTTGATGATAAGTTTATTGAAAATGTTGGGCTAAGTGTCAGCGATCTTTCAGCTAAACCAGATGTTACTTTAGATGAAGTAGTTAAGGCTTGGATTGATCAGAGTCAGTCTGAATTTCCAGACAGCTTTAAAGTTATTTCCCAAGATAAAACAACCCTAGGGGGAGCTGAGGCAGTTAAACTCATATATCAAGCTAAGGATAAAGTATCATCCCTTAAAGGAATGGCTATCTTTGCCCTCAAAGACAGCAAAGCTTACATTTTAAGTTATTCATCCGAAGAAAAATCCTTTGATAAGTTTTTAGATGGAGTAAACCAGATTATTAACTCCTTTAAATTTGGAGGGATCGTTTTAGAATGGGAGACTTTTAAAAATAGTGAAATGGGATATTCAGTTAAACATCCTAAAGGTTGGGTGGCAAAAGATAGTAGTGGTGAGACTAACCGTAAACTTACTGTTTCTCACCCCAAGAATTTTGCCAATGTTTTAGTTGCTGCCCACAAAGATGATTCCTTAAAAGAAGGGGGGGGAATGGCAAAAGCCATTAAAGGCAGAAAAGAATTTTTAGAGAGTGATAAGGAACTAAAAATAGCTGATTTCAAAGCTACTGTTGAAGAGAAAAAGGGAGGCTGGTTAATGGTGGGAGAAAAAACTATTGATGGGCAAAAATGGCAGCTTGAAGAAAGAGGTTTGGTAGATATTTATGGAAAGGTGATATTGATGCAATCTGGATATTCAGAAGATTACGGTAAACAGTATAAAGATGTAGTAAGGGAGATTATGGACAGTTTTAGTGTTGAATAGGAGGTGATCATATAAAAACTATACTAACTTATGTTATAAATTTTTTTGTGGGGGTGGTGGGGAGTATGTTACTCGTTTCCCAACTAACCAGTGGGAAAAGTGTAAGTGGTAGTGGGGTTGGTTTTAAACTAGATGGCACAGGCATTATTCTTTGGGTAGTAGTACTGGCAGCCTATTTTTTACTGGCTAAAAAGTTTTGGGGAAAAACAGTTGGAGGAAAGATTGTTGAGTTAATAATGGGTAAAAAATAATTGGTTTTTGCTTCTTGAATTCCAGCCATCAGAATCTTTGGTGTAAACACAAGTTTAATTCCAAACATCTATGGAAAGATTTTAATCTTTGGTTTATGATTTAAGTAGTGATTTCTGCCCATGAATACAAATGATCAAATTATTAAAGAGATTCTTTTGCATCAGAGTTATGTCACCCCTGATGATATTTTAAAGGCAGAAGAATATGCTAAGGAACACAATACTTCCTTTATTGATTATTTGTTTACTTCCGGTTTAATCAACAGAGATCTACTTGGGCAAGCTGTTGCAGAAGCTTTTAAAGTACCCTTTCAAAATTTAACTGTTAACTCTCCTACTCAAGAACAAATTTTGAGGATTCCAAAAGATTTAGCTTTAAAATACCATATAGTTTTGGCGCAGGAAGAACCAACCAGCGTCACTATAGCCACATCCAATCCGGGGCAAGAACATCTGAAGGAACAGTTACAAAAACTTATTCCAGGGAAAATAGTTTTTCTTGCATATTCTTTCCCCAAAGATATTGAAAGCTTGTTTGTAAGCTATAGACAACCACTAGTGGCAAGACTAAGCCAAGCTTTGAAAGATACACCTGGTTTTGCTCCAAAAATCCTGGAGGAGCTTTTTGAAGAAGCATCTATTGATAAAGTTTCAGATATTCATCTTGAGCCTCGAAAAGATTCCGCGGTAATCCGCTTTCGGGTTGATGGAGTTTTGCAGACACATGGAGATATTCCAAAAGGTTTATATGAAAATATTTTAAACAGGATTAAAGTCCAATCAAGACTTAGAATTGATGAACATAACCAGCCTCAGGATGGGGCAATGAGAATGACTATACAAGGAAAAGTTATTGACCTTCGTATCTCAATTGTACCTATTGCCGATGGAGAGAAAACTGTAGTTAGGGTGCTTTCTGCTTACGTACATGAACTTAGTCTTGCTAATCTTGGATTGTCTGAAAACAATCAAAGACTTCTCTATCAGGCAGCAAGAAAGCCATTTGGAATGATCATAGTAACTGGTCCAACAGGTTCAGGGAAAACGACCACTCTTTATGCCTTAATTAGACTGCTTAATCAACCAGAGATTAATATCACCACCATTGAGGATCCAATAGAATATAAAGTTGTCGGAGTTAATCAAATTCAGGTTAATCCCGCAACAGATTTGACTTTTGCCAAGGGATTGCGTTCTATCATTAGGCAGGATCCTAATATTATCCTGGTAGGAGAGATTAGAGATGCTGAAACTGCGGAAATTGCTGTGAATGCTGCGCTCACCGGCCATCTTCTTTTTACTACCTTTCATGCTAATGATGCCGCAACTGCCATCCCCAGGCTTTTGGATATGGGAGTTGAACCATTTTTAATGGCTTCAACTTTGGAGTTAATTATAGCCCAAAGGTTAATACGTACCATCTGCCAATCATGCAAAATGAGCCAATCTTACCCTAGAGATTATATACAAACTTACTTTCCTAATCTAAAAAATCATTTTATTGATGAATCAATTACCCTGTATAAGGGTAAAGGCTGCCCAGTCTGTAAAAATACTGGTTATAAAGGCAGAACTGCCATTTTTGAATTTATCCAAGTTTCTCAGAATATGAAAGAGCTGATAATGCAAAAACCATCTGTTGATCAAATTTGGAAGCTGGCTAAAGAAAATGGATCTAAAGGGTTATTTGAAGATGGGATGGAAAAAGTCAAAGCTGGTATCACTACTATTGAGGAGGTATTGCGGGTAGCTTCACCCCGCAGCTAAAAATGTTTGCTGCTGAGGAGAAAGACAATTTTTTAGAAAATCTGGCTGTAATGATTACTTCAGGCATTGATGTGTCTTCGGCCATTGCATCTCTTATACAGGAAACCCATTCCAAAAAAATGCTTAAAATTTTCCAAAATTTGGAGCAAGAAATAAATGCCGGCTCACAGCTTTGGAAAGCTCTCGAAAAGAGTAAGTTACTACCAGCTCACATTACAACTTTAATAAGACTCGGGGAAGAATCTGGCAGGTTACCTGAGAATTTAAAAATGGTTGTTACAGAGCAACAAAAAGAGAGAGAATTCGCTTCGAAACTTCAATCTGCCATGATTTATCCGGTGATTGTTTTTTCTCTGACACTTATAATAGGAATTAGTATATCCTGGTTTTTACTGCCAAGGTTAAGTTTAGTTTTCTCTCAACTTAAAGTAGAACTTCCTCTGATCACTAAAATTTTAATTTCCGTAGGAAAGTTTTTAGGAGATTTTGGCATAATATTTATTCCATCTTTAACTGTTTTAATTATTCTAGCTGTATATTGCCTGTTTTTTGCCAAGAAAACAAAATTCATCGGACAATCTTTATTAATGCGGCTTCCGGGTATCGGTAAGATTATAATGGAGACTGAACTTGCTAGACTGGGTTTTATTTTAGGTGAGCTACTAACAGCAGGACTCATAGTTACCGATGCCATAAGTTCGTTGGCATCAGCAACAACCACCATAGCTTATCAAAAATTCTATTTAAGCTTAGAAAAAAGTATTGACCAGGGTAACTCTTTTGAAAGCAGCTTCAAATTATATAAAGGCATCAACAAACTTATACCAGCACCTATACAGCAAATTATTATAACTTCAGAAAGATCTGGCAGATTACCAGAGGTACTCATTAATCTTGGCCAAAATTTTGAAGGAAAGTTGGAAATTAGTACTAAGAATTTGGTAGTTTATATGGAGCCGGTTCTTTTGATTATTATTTGGCTGGGGGTACTTTTTGTGGCTTTAGCCGTAATTCTGCCGATCTACAGCTTGATTGGAGGGTTTAATTCTTAATGATATGCGTGGATTTACTTTGTTAGAATTATTATTGGTAATTGCCACAATTACAATTTTAGCTGCAATTGCCATTCCTGTTTATTCTAACCTTCAAGTTAAAAACGATTTGGATGTGGCCACAAATACCACTTTGCAAACTTTAAGAAGAGCTCAAGTTCTATCTCAAACAGTAGACGGAGATAATACCTGGGGAGTTAAATTGCAGACCAGCGGTATAAGTCTTTTTAAAGGAGCAAGTTATGCCGGGAGAGATATTAATTTTGATGAGGACTATTCATTAAATGGTAACGTGACTCCAACGGGAGTAACAGAGGTCGTTTTTTCTAAACTTTTAGGAATTCCCAATACCACAGGTACGCTTACTTTAACTAACACCAACAGCGAAGTCCAAAATATTACTATTGGTTCGAAAGGACAATTGGATTATTAATATGAATTCCAAAGGTTTTTCTAATATAGAAGCTCTTCTGTCTGCAGCCATCTTGATTTTAATTGTGACAGCTTTTATGGGAGCATATAGCTATGGATCTCAAAGTACTGCAATAGCTGGACAAAGGACCAGGGCTACATTTTTAGCAGAGGAAGGTTTAGAAGCAGCTAGAAATATTAGAGACAGCAGTTTTGGTAACCTTGCAGCAGGTACATATGGTCTTGCTATCTCAAGTAATCAATGGGTTTTTTCTGGGTCATCAGATACAACAGGTGAATTTACCAGACAGCTAATAGTTACCTCCGTTGACGCTAGCCGTAAACAGGTCACCTCAACAGTTACCTGGCAGCAGAATCCTCAAAGAGCAGGTTCTGTGTCAACCACCACCTATTTGACCAATTGGCAAGATACGGTTGCTGCTTCCTGCAGTACTTACTGTCAATCGCTTACTACATACACAGCAGGCACCTGCCGGGAAAATGATACTCAATGTACTAATAATAGTGAAACATATGAATCTGGTGGAGATATTTATTGTACGGGAGGATCAAGTACTGATACCTGTTGTTGTAAACCATAAAATATGAAAAAAGGTAATGGTTTCACTCTGATTGAGTTATTGCTATATATAGCCGTTGCTTCAATAATTGTTTTTACCACAGCTTCTATGTTGCGATTTACTCTTGAATCAAGAGTTAAAAATCAAACTATAGCTGAAGTTGAACAGGAAGGAGCTCAGGTTATGGCACTGATTACCCAAACTGTTAGAAATGGGACTTTAATTAATTCTCCAACCATAGGAAATAGCGCAGCATCACTATCTTTAGTGGTTACAGACGGAGCGAGCAGTCCGACTGTTTTTGATTTATCATCCGGGGCAGTCCGAATCAAAGAGGGAGCAGGTGCAACTATAAATTTAACATCTTCAAGAATAACAGTTTCTAATCTAAATTTTCAAAATCTGTCAATGACTGATACACCAAACATTATCAGGGTTAGTTTTACAGTAACTTATACTAATTCTTCTGGCAGAAATGAATATGATTTTGCAAAAACTTTTTATGGATCGGCAGACTTAAGGATATGATAAATCAAAAAGGCTATATTACATTGCTTAGTACCTTATTTTTAGTAACTATTGGTGGGGTAGTGGCAGGCTCGCTAATACTTTTAGGATTAGGTTTTTCTAAATTCAGTTTTGCTTTAGAACAGTCAAATCAAGCGAAAGCACTAAGTAATGCATGTTTAGAGGAAGCCCTCCAGCAAATTCAAGATTCAATCCCTTTCACCGGTTCGGGATCTTTAAGTTTAGGTCAGGGAACATGCGAGTTTACAGTAACTTCAACAGGTGGTCAAAACCGCCAGATAACATCAACGTCAACAGTGGGAACTGTTGTCAGAAAGGTCAAGGTGATGATTGATAAAATCACACCGGACATAAATATCACTTCCTGGCAGGAAGTAGCGGATTTTTGATTGACTTTGAACAGAATTTTAATTAATGTTATGATAAATTAAAGTATGAAAAAACTACTGCCCAATGAGAGAGAGAGAGGATTCACCCTCCTGGAAATCCTGCTGGTTGTGGCTGCCATTGCCATTTTAGCAGGAATTGTTATTTTGGCTCTCAATCCCAATAAACAGCTTGGAGATACCAGAAATGCTCAAAGAAGAGTAGATGTAAACACGATCCTAAATGCAGTTTACCAATACACTATTGATAATAATGGAACCCTTCCTTCTTCTATAACAACTACAGCCACAGAAATCTGTAAAACAGGAGGAACCTGTACAAGTCTAATAGATTTATCGGTTCTAACAAATAGTGAAAAATATATTACTTCCATGCCAGCTGATCCCAGTGGCGGGTGCGATGCCAACGGTGTCTGTTACAAAGTTGTTAAATCAGCTAATGGGCGAATAACCGTTAATGCTCCCGGTGCAGAACAAGGAGCTACCGTTAGCGTTACGAGATAATTCGTGGTATTCTAAAATAGGGAAGCTCTAGAAGCTCGGAATGCAGGTGGTATTTCGGGCTTTTTTGATGAAAAATAATAATAATCATGTTGAATATAGATGTATTAAATGTAATAAGTTGCTTGCAATCGGGGAGTTGGGTTCACCGGCTGTTGAAATTAAATGCAGCCGCTGTAAACAAATCAATTTTTTCTTTGACGATGAAACTGATCAAATTATGATTACTGATATAGATGGCGTCATTCTTTACGGGAATAAAGCGCTCGCAGATCTTACTGGCTATAGTATCACAGAAATTATTGGAGCGAGGCCATCACTTTGGGGAGGCCAGATGTCGGAAACATTCTATAAAGAGTTGTGGCACAAGATAAAAGTTGAAAAACAGATCGCAATCGTTACGGTTATCAATAAAAAGAAAAATGGCCAGCTCTATGAGGTAACTTTGCGTATTTCTCCTATCCTTGATGAAAAAGGTAATCCCAAATTTTTTATTGGCACAGAGACCAAAACTGCTGAAAAAAAATTGATCAAAAAGCAATCGCTTTAATTGAAGCGTTTTTGCCTATATTAAAGAAGCTCTAGAAGCTCGGAATGCAGGTGGTATTTCGGGCTTTTTTATGAAAAAACGAACGGAGCAATTTTAATATGGCTACTTCTACAAGTAAGCTGGACTATCGCTGCAAGCATTGTCAAAAGCTGTTAGGTGTAGCAAAACTGGATTCGGAGTTGGAAATAAAGTGTCTAAGATGCGGTGAATATAACATCATCGCCTTTCCTCATACACATCTTTGTGATTGCGAAAAAAAAGACTTGAAGTTAAATAAATGAAGAAGTCAGGAAGGAGGTGAAATTTATGAAAGCAGGACAAGTCCAATCAGACAATGACATATCCCAAAAAATGTGGGAAACTACCTGGACTTACATTAAAACTGTTGTAGATACAGCCAGAGAACCATTTTTAATTCTTGACGCAAATCTTCGGGTGATAACAGCAAATGAAGCTTTCTATGATACCTTTAAAGTATTATCTAATGAGACAGAAAAGCAACTCATTTATGATTTAGGTGATGGTCAGTGGAATATTCCGAAGTTAAAAGAGCTTTTGGAGGAAATTCTCCCCAAACAAACTTTTTTTAAGAATTTTGAGGTAGAACATGATTTTCCAAATATTGGTAAAAAGATTATGCTCCTTAATGCCCGCCGGATCTATCAGCAAGATGCAAAACCAATAATTGTTTTAAGCCCAATGATTTTAATGGCAATGGAGGATGTGACAGAAAAAAGGAATATTGAGATAAAACTGGCAGAGCATGCTAAAAATCTTGAGGTTTTGGTAGCCAGGCGGACTGCAGAGCTTGAAGAGAGGGTTAAGGAATTAGAAAGGGTTAATAAAATTATGGTGGGGAGAGAGTTAAAAATGATAGAGCTTAAAAAAGAGATCGAAAGACTTAAAAAATCCAGGTAAGAAATGCTTAACAAACTCTCTACTCTTGTTAGATTTTATATTCTGACAGCTATAATATTTGCTGTTTTAGCAGTTGTGCTTATTTTTGCTTCAAACAGTATAATTCAAAACTCATTTATCAACCGGGCAAAAGTAGCCGTTTCAAGTGCTATTACCTCTGAAGCCAAAGATTTAAAACCGGCAGATTTTTCTCTGAGAGATTCTGTGCATGCTGAGAATGTTTTTAGGGATTTTTATGAAAAAGTAAAAACCAATGAGACAATCAGGATCAAAGTTTGGGATTACTCCGGTAAAGTAATTTTTTCCGATGATCAGTCAATTGTCGGTCAACGGTTTCCTGATAACGAAGAATTTAAAGAGGCTCTTAGGGGAGAGGTGGTTACTGAAATAGGGCAAAAAGTGAAACCGGAGAATGTATCCGAGCAGGGTTATAAGCAACTGCTGGAAGTATATGTCCCGATTACATTTGCCGATGAGAGCGTACCCAGTGGTGTTATTGAGGCCTATTTCAAACTGGATGATGTTAATGTCCGTATCAAAGAAACACAGACGATTCTTTTAATTGCCATAGCCTCTTTTTCAATAGCAACGTCAGTATTATTCTTTACTCTTTTTAGATCGGTTATTTATAAGCAGATCGAAAGAATCAATTTGCAGGCTCTGACGCTTGAGAATGTTTCTGATCATGTAATTATCACAAATCTGGATGGAGTTATTTTGTATGTAAATAAAGCTGCGGAAAAGTTAACAGGATACTTAAAAAGTGAAATGATTGGTAACCGGCCATCGCTTTGGGGTAAAAGAATGCCCAAGGAGTTTTATGAAAAAATGTGGAAGGTAATTAAGACAGACAAAAAAGAATTTGAAGGACAAATTACTAATAAGCGTAAAAATGGCGAAGAATACGTAGCAGACGCTAGAATAACACCGGTATTGGATAAAAACAACAATATATTATTTTTCATAGGCCTAGAGCGAGACATTACTGAAAAAAAGATTGTGGAGACAAAATTGCTGGAAAGCAATAAGGGACTGGAAGAGTCAAAAGAAGCGATGGTTAATATAATGGAGGATTTGGAAAGTGTTAAAGTCAAGTTAGAGGAAGAAAAGGTCAAGGATGAGGCAATTTTGGAAAATATTGGTGAAGGAGTGCTGGCAATTGATAGTCAGCGGAAAGTCCTGTTTTTAAACAAAAAAGGAGAAGAAATTCTTGCCTGGAAAGCATTAAGCCTGATTGGTAGGGTGATTAACTCCCTTCCTTTGGAGGACGAGCAGGGAAACCTAATACCACTGGAACAACGCCCAACCTATATAGCACTCAAGACCGGCAAAACTACTACTACTACTACTACTACTTATTTCGTGCGGTCGGATAAAACCAAATTCCCGATTGGAATTATAGTTTCTCCTATTAAAATTAATGGGAAAATAACAGGAGCAATTGCCGTATTTAGGGATATGACCAAAGAAAAAGAAATTGATAAAGCAAAAAGTGAGTTTGTATCTTTAGCCAGCCACCAGCTCCGTACACCACTGACAGCTATTAATTGGTACATCGAGATGTTACAGGACAAAGATGTAGGGGTATTAAACGATAAACAGAAGGAATATTTCCTAGAGATTTATAAAGGCAGCCGGCGAATGGTTGATTTGTTAAATGATCTTCTAAATGTTTCCCGTTTGGAAACAGGACGGCTAAAAATTGAACCTGTTCCCACAGATCTTAAGGCTTTTATCCAGGAGGTCTGTAAAGAACTTCAACCACTGGTTTTAGAAATGGGTTGTCATCTATTATTTAAACTTCCCGAAAAACTTCCGGAAGTGAATGTTGATCAGGTATTGCTAAGACAAGTTATTAGTAATCTTTTAACTAATGCTATCCAATACTCATCAGTTGGGAAAGCAGGTCAGGTAATAGTGTCCCTGGCTGTTAGTCCAAAAGAATATACGATTTCTGTGAAAGATAACGGAATAGGAATACCCAAAGAGGTACAAGGCCGGATTTTTGAAAAATTCTTCCGTGCTGATAATGCCCACGAAATCATGGTAGATGGTAACGGTCTTGGCCTCTATCTTGTGAAGCAGATTATAGATGCCTTTGGCGGTAGCATAAGACTTGATTCGGAAGTAGGAAAAGGATCAATATTTTATGTTACAATTTCTTTATCAGGTATGAAGGCGAAAGTTGGTCAGAAAGGACTGGAAAAATAAGCAGAGCTTGAAATTTTTGGCAAAATTATGAAAAAAATTTTAATCGTTGAAGATGAAATTCCCTTACTTAAGGCGCTGGCAGATAGATTAACCAGGGAGGGATTTTCTACCCTTGAGGCAAAAGACGGGCTAGTGGGGCTAAATGTGGCTCTTGAGGAGCATCCTGATTTAATATTGCTTGATATTATTATGCCTGGTATGGATGGAATGGAAATGTTGGAAAAACTTAAAGTAAACCCATTGAGTAAAAATATTCCCGTTATTTTACTTAGTAATTTAGGTGATACTTCTAAAATACTTGAAGGAATAGAGGCCGGGGCAGAAAGTTATCTAATAAAAGCCAATGTTAAACTTGAAGATGTTGTTAAAATAGTCAAAGAAAAGCTGGGGGTGAATATAGCATGAAAAAAATTTTAATCGTTGAAGATGAAAAACCTCTTGCCCGGGTGATGAGTTTAAAATTAAATTCTGCAGGTTATCAGACTTCTGTTTCGTTTGATGGTGAAAGTGCCCTCGAGATACTCTCTAAAGAAAGCTTTGATCTAATAATTTTAGATTTAGTTATGCCTAAAAAAGATGGCTATTTTGTTTTTTCAGAGCTAAAAAGATTAAATATTAAAATACCTGTTATTGTGGCTTCTAACTTGGGTCAACAAGAAGATATAGAAAAGGCTAAACAGCTTGGGGCTGTTGATTATTTTACTAAATCAGATATTACTTTAGTAGAAATGGTCAATAAAGTTAAACAGTATTTGCAGTAAGTCTGTTATAATTTTCCCTATGTCATCTTGAAAATACGGTATTTGTATTCCACTATTACAACTAATAAAGAGAGGATCATCTCTGATAGAGATAGATTGGGAAGAATTATACACTCAAGACCATCTGCTTCAAGGTCAAGTAATATAATTATGTGCTACAATTAAATTAATGCCCCAAAAAGGTTTTGCCATCCTACCTATTATCATTGTTATTGCTCTAGTTCTTGGTGGGGGAGGCTTCTTTTTTTTTAGAGATCAGCCTCCAAACTTTTCTCCTGATAAAACAGCTAAAAAGGTTGAACCTTGTCCCGCTACTACCCTCCAAAGAGCATTTAATAATACTCCTTATTATTCCGGTCCTC
>Ga0209542_10007046_pt1 | contig 21565 bp, 23 predicted proteins | sample RifCSPhighO2_01_FD_184028 | JGI IMG/M metagenome (GOLD analysis project Ga0209542, IMG submission 184028) | Soil microbial communities from Rifle, Colorado - Rifle CSP2_plank highO2_0.1 (SPAdes) (version 2) | ecosystem: Environmental > Terrestrial > Deep subsurface > Rock core/Sediment ... | reverse complement strand
CCATTGAGATGGAGGTTAGCCTATGGCGTAATAACGACCCCCGGACTTACATGGCTACTGGCAATATGATGCTTAAACTAAAATTACCCGGTCAAGGTCATATTGACCTGCCAATCTACCACGCCGGGGTTGTTAATGACCATTACTTTAACAAGGTCATGGTAGAGCAACATATGCGTATGATTTACTCCGATTTCTACCCAGGCAAGATCAAGATGCCGGCTCACGCTTTATCAATTGTGGCGACAGCCAAGGATGCCAAGCCGTATATGCCTAAAGAGTTTATTCGTGTATTAAAGAAGATAAGCTAATATTAGAGTAATGAAAATCGCACTGGTTTGCCCTTATAACATGTTTGAGCGAACAGGTGGAGTACAGCAGCTGGTAACTCACCTTCATGGCGGCCTGGTTAAAAAGGGTCACCTGGTCAAAGTCATAACTCAGCGTCCGTCTGGCTTTAAAGGTCCCATTCCCGATGACTATATTTTATTTGGCATTAGTCGGGACTTTACAGGTGGCTTGGGAATGTCTGGTAATTGGGGTATGCCATCAGACAGTAATGAAATTGGTGAGATATTAAAGAGGGAGCAATTTGACGTTATAAACTTTCATGAGCCCTGGCTGCCAATGTTAGCCTGGCAGATGCTCAAGCATTCCAAGGCAGCTCATGTAGGTACTTTTCACGCTAATCTTACAGATAATGCAGCCGCCAAGTCGTGGGTCAATGTATTTATGCCTTACGGCCGTGGAATTGGTCAAAAAATGCATGTTATAACTGCCGTCTCACCTGCCCCGGCCGCCCTATTAGTCAGTAAAGCCCAAAAAGATTTTGAAAAAAAACTAGCCCAGAATATAAAATACATCCCTAACGGCATAGATCTAAGCCTTTATAAACCACCAAAAAAACGCTTGCCGCTGAATGGGCCAAATACTAAAACGGTTGTTTATGTTGGTCGACTTGATAGGCGAAAGGGTATCGATTATCTGCTTCGAGCTTTCGCGGTGCTGTCAGAGCAAATGCCGGGCGCTTACCTTATCATTGCCGGTGAGGGCGGTCAACGTAACCGCCTGGAACAACTGGCAAGGTCACTTGATATCAAAAACATTCATTTTAGCGGTTACGTTAGCGATGAAGAGAAAAGACGGCTAATGGGTAACGCCGATGTATTTTGTAGCCCGGCACTGTTTGGTGAAAGTTTTGGAATCGTACTGATTGAAGCTATGGCTACGGGCGCCCCGGTAATCGGCGGTCGTAACTCGGGTTATATCAATGTCTTAAGCGGCCACGGCCGGCTAGGTCTAGTAGATCCCAAATCCACCGATGATTTTGCTGAACGCCTTAGCATTTTCATGAACGACGAAAAAATCAGCGGCCTACTCCGTAGATGGGGACTTCATGAGGTAAAAAAATACGATTATCCGAAGATTATCGATCAATATGAGGCAGCCTACAAGGAGGCGCTGAGCCTAAGGAATGGAGCCAAAAATGTCAAAACGACCGGCAGCCAAAATGAAGACAAGCCTAAAAGGCTTATCCGTCGGCTTTTTGTACGACGACAGCCTGGATAGGTCTGATGGCGTTTCACAGTACGTTAAGACACTCGGTGCCTGGCTAAGCGGACAAGGTCACCAGGTGGTCTATTTGGTTGGCGAGACCAAACTTAAGGAGTGGGCTGGCGCGCCAGTTTTTAGCCTGTCTAAAAACTTAAGTGTAAATTTTAACGGCAACCAGGTAAACACCCCCTTGCCTGCCAGCAGCAAACTTATTAACCAGGTTTTAGCCAAACATAACCTCGATGTCCTGCACGTTCAAATGCCCTACTCACCACTGTTAGCCGGCAAAGTTATTAATCGAACTAGTCCACAAACAGCTGTAGTTGGTACCTTCCATATTTATCCAGCTGGCTTAATGGCACACGGGGGCAGCCGTTTTTTGAAGATTATATGCTCTGGCAGCTTGCCTCGCTTTAACGCAGTCTTGAACGTCAGCAGCGCCAGTTCAAGCTTTGCCACGTCGGCCTTTGGTCTCAAGACAATAGATTCATCAAATGTCGTCGAGCTTATAAGATTCAGCCGGGCGAAAAATAAGCCCCAGTCCTACCACATAGTTTTTCTGGGCCGGTTGGTTAAGCGCAAAGGTTGTTTACAGCTGCTGCGGGCTTTTAAACTTCTAAGCCAGGCTATACCTGAAGCTAGACTAAGCATCGGCGGAGATGGACCAGCCAAACGGCAATTGGAGAACTATGTTGAGCAAAATAACTTACAATCTTCGGTAAAATTCCTGGGCTTCATAAGTGAGCAGACCAAGCCGGAACTTTTGGCCAGTGCTTCCATTGCCTGCTTCCCTTCACTAGGCGGCGAGAGCTTTGGCATAGTCCTAATAGAAGCCATGGCCGTCGGTGCCTCGGTGGTGCTCGGTGGCAACAATCCGGGTTATGCCAGTGTATTGGGCGAGAGGCCTGAAACCTTGTTTGACCCAAAAGATGCCGCTCAGCTGGCTTTGAAATTAGAAAGATTTATGAGCGATAAACAGTTGAGCGATAGTGTCCATGACTGGCAGCAGGTGCACGTTAGAAACTACGATATCGAGACTGTCGGCCCCCAAATACTAAAACTATATAACGAGGCGATTGATAAACAGGCCCTAAGCGGGCATAATTAGCTTGCAGTGGAACAAAGGAACGTTACCGTTAGTATTGCTAACCGCACAATTGTGCGGACAATACTGTGGGTGGTTGCCGCCGTATTGGCTTACCGCTTCATTGGTCAAGTAGCCCATATACTAACTCTTATTGCAGCGGCAGTCTTCCTGTCTTTGGCCCTTAATCCGGTGGTCGGCTGGATCCGCCGCCGCCTGCATATTCACAGCCGTGTGCGGGCTACAGCTGTAGCATATTTAATGGTCGTAGCATTTCTAACAGCCTTCTTCGTCTTAATTATTCCGCCTCTGGTGAGTCAAACCCGTGACTTTATTAAGGACGTACCTCAAACCATAGAGGATTTTCAGCGACAGGACTCATCACTGGCCAGAGCGGCTAAGCGCTACAACCTTGATGATAAATTAACCCAGGCGGCCAAAGACTTTACCTCGAACTATGGTAATTTCGGCACCAGGATCCTCGATACCGGTAAGCGAGTAGTCGAAGCCGTGGCATCGTTCTTTGTGGTTTTGGTCCTGACTTTCATGATGCTGGTAGAGGGTCCGAAATGGGTCAGACTGTATCTTGGCACCCTGCGCGAAAAACAACGTGTTCGCCAAAAGAGTATCTTAGACCGGATGTATAAAGCGGTTAGCGGTTTTGTAAACGGCCAGGTTATCTTAGCAGTCGTGGCCGGTTTCATTGCCTTTGTGGCGCTGGAGATTGCCAGCCAGGTGATGGATGTAAATATAAATGCTGTGGCGCTGGCTGGCATTGTCGCCGTCTTTGGTATAATCCCGCTATTTGGTAATCCCATCGCAGCAGTCTTGGTGGTCCTAGTCAGCTTGCTTAGCTCCGCTTCACTTGGCTTAGTTATGGCCATCTACTTTGTAATTTACTTCTTTATCGAGAACCATACCTTCCAGCCATATATCCAAGCCCGCCTAACGGAGTTATCGCCATTAATGGTTTTTATTGCAGCTCTTATAGGTATCGGCTTTGCCGGTATATTGGGAGCCATAATCGCCATTCCGGCCGCCACAACGGTCAAGATTATCTTAGAAGATCAGTTCGCCCACAGAGGAATTAGTACTAAAGGCGCTTAGCTTTTTGCCCAAACCGGACCGTGGGGCGTATCGTTGATTTCAATCCCTTGTTTAACCAGCTCAGTGCGTAGAGCGTCGGCTGCGGACCAGTTTTTATTTTTACGGGCCTGCTCCCTTCGTTCAATAATTTCCTTGGCTTGACTACTAATATCTTCACGGTTGGCCAAATCAAGGCCCAGCACATCGTCGATCTTTTTGAGGATCGGCTGGAGCTTGGCAATATCTACGCCTTCTGTTTCTGATTGTGTAGCTAGGCGTGAAATCACGCCCAAAGCTTGGGCAGTATTTAGATCATCAGACAGTGACTGTAACACACTCTTGAGCGCATCATCATAGTTGCGTCCGGCGTCTTTTTTGTGTCCTAGATTTGGTTGATGTTTTAAATCAGCCCAGGCCTGCAAGCGTCGTAAAAAGGCTTGGACAGCTTGCAGGGCTTCCCAAGTGAAGTTCATTTGACTCCTATAGTGTGCCTGTAGGAACAACAAACGTAGAGCCAGCGGATCATAACCTTTTTCGATAACGTCTGAAAGGGTATAGAAATTTCCTAGGCTCTTGGCCATCCTCTGGTTGTCTACTAGTAGATGCTCATTATGCACCCAGTAGTTAGCTAGTTTGTTGCCATAGGCAGCTTCAGTTTGGGCCATTTCGTTAGTGTGATGAGTTCCAATTAGATCAACGGCACCGGTATGTATATCGATTTGATCACTTAGGGTGGCGTGAATAATAGCTGAACATTCAAGATGCCACCCGGGAAAGCCTTCGCCCCATGGGCTTTGCCAGCGCATTTCATGATCAGCAAAACGGCCAATCGTAAAAAACCAAACAGCAAAATCCTGTGGATGTTTCTTGCTTTTATCCGTTACTACTTCACTGCGGGCGGCAACTTCTTTGTCTGAAAGCTTTTGACCAGTCAGCTCGCCATAACTAGTAAGTTTCGTCACATTGAAATAGATGGCTTGATCTGTTTGATAGGCAACACCCTTATCAAGCAGCAGCTTCACAATTTCTATCTGCTCATCAATAAAATCGGTGGCTCTGGCGTAATTATCATTATTTCCTTTGTAGCCGTTTGGCTCTAGAATGTTTAACTGCTTAACATCGCTTTTAAAACCCTCGGTATAATACTTAGCTACCTCCCAAACGCTTTTACCCTCTCGCTTAGCGCCTTTCTCTAGCTTGTCTTCGCCTTCGTCTTCATCGCTGACTAGATGGCCGACGTCTGTGATATTCATGACATGCTTTACATTAAATTTATTTGCTTCTAGTGCTCGGCGAAGGGTATCGATAAAAACATAGGCGCGTAAATTACCAATGTGGGCATAATCATAAACCGTCGGTCCACAGGTATATAAACTGACCTCACCAGCCCTGATTGGTTTGAACTCCTCTAGTTTGCCTGAAAGACTATTATATAGCTTCACCTGGCTTTCTCCTGCTCGGCCATAGTAACAAGTTCAACGGCAATCTTGATAGATTCGGCTTTTATCTTTTCAAATGAGCGGCCATCAGTTACCTTAAAGCCACTGGCTAGCGGATGGCCGCCGCCGCCAAAATGTTCAGCCAACTTATTGGCTATATCAAAGCCGTAGTTACAGCGAATTTTAGCTGTAATTTTACCGTCCTTATAGAGTTTAAAAGCAATAGCTACGTCAGTGTCTTTAGCCAGGCGCATGTCGTCAATCACCAGCATTGATGGATTATAGCTGGGACTATATTTCTCAATTTCCTCCCAGGGGATAGTCACAGTGGCTATACGGTTATTGGCATGGAACTCCACCCGCTGTAGCAACTGGCCCTTGTAGTGAATCAGATCATGATCACGCCGTAGACTTTCACGCCGCAGACTTTCAAGTTCTGCTAGGTTCACGCCACCTTCAACTAACTCAGCGATAATATGAATCGAGCGAGCAGTTGTAGATTGGCTCATCAGACCGAGACTATCGCTTAAGATACCCATGGCCAGCAGCTGCTTGGTCTCCTTATCCAGTTTCCAGCCCAAGTTCTGAGCCAGTTCGTAAATTATCTCAGCTGTGGCAACTGCCGGATAATTGGCTATAACGCTAGCAAAACTAATGCTGGCGTTCGTTGTGTGGTGGTCTATGACAATCGAAGGCTTAGCGGCCAACCAGGCTTTAGCACCGGTCTTATCTAGCTGCTCAAGCAAAGCGTCACTGCTGGTATCGACAATTATTGATGCATCAAAGGTCTTCGGTAATTCACGGTTAATCCTGCCCCAGCCCGGCAGGTAATGCAGATATGATGGCAGGTCAACGCCACAGTAAAGTGTAACCTTCTTGCCGAGGTCTTCTAAGATAGCCTCCAGTGCCAGTGAGCTGGCCAGGCTATCAACATCCGGATTATCGGCCTGGACAATCACAATATGCTTGGCATCATCAATAATGGCTTTAATTTGGTCAGCTGTTTTTGGCTGTAGCATTGTTCCTTCAATTGTAACAGTTTAGAGCTTTTGGCGACCCTCTAAGGCCCGCGTGAGGGTTATTTGGTCGGCGTATTCCAAATCAACACCGACAGGTAGTCCGCGGGCCAGACGGGTAATTTTAAGTTTCTTACCCTCCAGTGCTTGGGTCAGTAGTAGTGCCGTACTTTCGCCCTCGACACTGGCGTTGGTGGCTAATATTAGCTCTTTAACCTTGTCATCATCGATTCGCTTTTGCAGCTGGGCAATATTCAGATCTTCCGGACCAATGCCTTCCAGCGGCGAAACCAGACCGCCCAGCACGTGGTAGGTACCAAAAAAACTATGAGTCTTTTCAATGGCAACAATATCGAAAGGATCGGCCACTACTGCTACAATTTGCTTATCACGCCGGGGGTCGCTGTAGAGCGGGCTAAGTTTTTGACCGCGTTCGATTAAGGCGAAAGTTTTAGGGCAATAAGTGACGTGGCTATGAAGCTGACGCACAGCATCAGCTAGCTCTTTGGACTTGCTGGGCTCAGCTCGCAATAGAAAATAAGCGTAGCGCTCGGCACTACGTGGTCCAACGCCGGGCAGCTGAGCTAAGGCTTCAATCAGCCTGGCCAGTGATTTAGGAATAGCACCCTGGCTCATTAAAGCCCCAGATTAGAAAGAGCCCCCATCATTGGCTGCATTTTTTCGGCAGCCAATTTTTGACTGGCAGAAATGGCTTCCTTGAGCGCTTCTTCTACCCAATTTTCCAGCTGGCCGATATCTTCGAGATTAACCGCTTCAGGATCAATGCTTATCTTCTTAATCTTCTGCTCACCGGAAATCTCCACTCTAACGGCTCCCTCACCGGCTTCGACGGTTATGATCTCTCTTTGCAGTTCTTTCTGAAGTTTACGGGCCTTCATCAAAAGTTTAGCTTGGTCGAATTTACTCATTGAAAACAAACTCCTTCCCTGTTATTTTAACACATATGTACTTTTAGTGGCAGCAGTGTTGGGCCAGGCCAGCAGGCTATAGCGTAGGCCATAGGCTATATGCATACCAACCAGTCCGGTAATTAAAGCAACTGCCAGATATTTAGGAATCGGGTTCTTCGGAAAGATGCTCTTCCATTCCATGTATAAATAGCGTAGTCCGGCAGCCACCGCCACAGCGACCGCTGGCAAGACATAGCTCAAAAGCAGTAAGTTTCGGTTAAGGGCTGCTGCTACGATGCCAAAGACTGAAAGTCCTAGCAGCAAATACAGCTTCCCTCTAGCTAGCTTGTATAGCGCAAAGCTACCAAACACAGCTAAAGCTACCTGAGCCGCATTGAATATCGGCAGCCGCTCGATTATCTGATCGATATGTACCGGTGTGCGCCAAAACAGGGCTAGAATATCCCAGGCGGCAGTTTTAAGACCGACCAGAGGTGAGGGCCAAGTAGCTGGTATAAGCAACAGTGGTTTGAGAATCGAGGGGTTTTTGAAAGTGCCGTAAATTAGTGGAGCTAAAAGCACTAGAACCAGTAAGGCTCCCAGCATTTTTCTTATAGGGCTAAAGCCGCCCATAGTCTTGGCTAAGTTACGGCGACCGAAGATCAGTCCGAGCAAAATCAGCAACAACCCGCCTGGTACATAAAGAACTAACGAACCAGCCACTAATAGACATAGCCAGGCAATCCAAGTCTTTGACCTAGTCAGCCAGTAGTAGGTCGCAAGTATGGCTAAGGGGCTAAATAGTAAAACTTCAGGCGACCCATGGCGCGCAAGCTGTATGAACCAAGGAGTAGCGGCTAAGAAAAGTAAGGCGGAAACACCAATCAGTCTGCCAAACCAGCCTTTTATCAGTACGTAAAAACAAAGCAAAAATAACAGGCTAAAGATAGCAGAACTAAGCCGGATTTGAAGCGGCCCATGTCCGAATACTTTCTGAAAACCGTATTGCAGCAGCTTGTGCGGGCCGTAGGTTGGATTATCAATTATGACACTGATCGAGGAGCTGGCGTTGGCGGCAGCTGTCTCTGCCAGGCCGAGGCCTTTGGTTAGGCTGCCAAGCTGCCAAAAATACAGTACGAATATTACTAGGGCTAAAAATAAATACAAGGTTAACCTAGTAAACCTCGGCCTAGGGGCGTTCCCCAACCTACTAAACATAAGCCCAAGTATAGCAAAGAAGCGGCCTGGCCTTAGGTCTCAAATGGTTCTTGGTGCTTGGTGTCCAGGTCGCGGAATTTCTGCTGAGCCCGGTCAAAGTAGAGTTCAATCTTACCGACTGGTCCGTTACGATGCTTCTTGATAAATACATCGGTAATATTCTGGCGGTCTGTTTCCGGATTGTAAAAATCTTCCCTGTAAAGGAACATAACTACGTCGCTATCTTGCTCTAGGGCACCCGACTCGCGTAAATCGGCTAACTGGGGGATCTGCGGATTCCGGTTCTCCACCGATCGGTTAAGCTGGCTGAGCGCGACCACTGGTACATTAAGTTCACGCGCCAGGATCTTTAGACTGCGACTAATCTCTGATATTTCCTGCACCCGGTTAGCGATATTGGCAAATCGCGAACCACCACTCATGAGCTGCAAGTAATCAACCATAATGGCTGCCAGCGGGTGTTGGTGATGCAGCCGGCGGGCCTTGGTGCGCAGATCACTAACGCTAATACCACCGGTGTCATCAATAAAAATCGGCGCTTCAGCCAGCTCACCCATGGCGGCGCTAATACGTTCAAAATCTTCGTCGGTCAAACCTTCACCGGTGCGCAGGCTCCAAGCATCAACCCCGGCGTCGGCAGCCAAAAGCCTGTCAACCAGCTGTTCCTTACTCATCTCCAGGCTAAATATAAGTACGGCGCCTTGTTTGGCTTTGGTCGCAATATTAAGCGAGATATTAAGCATCAAAGCAGTCTTACCCATAGATGGTCTACCGGCAATAATATCCAGGTCCGAACGTTGCAGGCCGGCTAACATTTTATCCAGGTCTTTAAGACCAGTTGGAATACCGCGGATACCACCTTTATGGCGGTGCAGATCATCCAGGCGGTCAAAACTATCACCTAAAATCGATTCCAGACTGGTTATATTCTGGCGTACGTGTTGCTGGCTGACTTCAAACAGGCGCGTTTCGGCTTCTTCGATCAGCTCTTGCAGTGATTTCTTTTCTTCTGAACTAATAACGACAATATCTTCGGAGGCTTGGATCAGCCGGCGGCGGACAGACTTATCGGCCACAATTTGGGCATATTGCTCTAAGTGGGCAACCGTCGGTACAAAGTTGGTAAGCTCAGTTAAGTAGCTGGCACCACCAATCTGGTCCAGTTGATCATTATTCTTTAGCTGTTCACTAAGAGTTAGGATGTCGATTGGGCTGCGTTTATCATGCAGTGAACGCATGGCGCTGAAGATTAGGCGGTGCTGGCCGTTATAAAAGTCGTCGGCATTAATCTGATCAGCTATTTTAACAAACGAATCACTGTCAATAATCAGGCTACCGAGCAAAGAGGCTTCGGCATCGAGATTTTGTGGCGGGGCGCTGGCTGTGTTGCTATCCATTGCTGCTACGATTCTAACATTTCGGCTGAGCCAAAAATATTGCTAATGGTCGCCAGCTCTGCCGGTTCAGATTGCCGACTTGGCTTTGAAGCCGCTTTTTTGACTAGTACTGGCTTTATCTTTCCAGCTCTCAGGGTGCACTTTAACTCCAGCTTGGTGCTGCTGAGTTCTTCAATAACATCACTGATCAGTTTAATGTGGCGGGCTTGCTCAACCTTATTTTTATGCAATGGGAACTGAAAATTCAGTGTCAGGACGCTGCCGCTAAGTTGCGGCTTAGCCAGTCGCAGAGCTGTATAGATCGAAGCTGCCCGTGATTTAACATCGGCTAACACCTCTGGCCATAAATCTAGGCTAAAACTGCTTCTTGGCTGTTTTTTAGCTGGCCCGCGCGAGCGCGGATCAACCTCTATAGCCGGCACCTTAGATACTTCAGCGACTTTTTTTTGGGAACTGCGGTCATTACCTGACTGATTTGGAAGGGTAGCTTCTAAAACCGTAATTTCCAGCAGTTCATATGGCTGCTTAGCCGAACTAATCTCCAGCAGGCTTTTTAATAGACTGGCTGCCCAACCAATATCGCCTGCTTCACTAATCAATAGCCGGCGACGCAGCTGCTGGCTTAGCTGAGCCGCCACCAGGGCCGGGTTGTGGCCGTTATCTCGGAGATCAGATAGCAGCTGCAGAGTACCGATGCTATCACCGCTAGTTATGAATTCAATGAGTTTTGCAATAGCTTCAGCCGGCGGTAATCCCAACAGCTGTTTGATATTTTGCTGGCTGATGGTCTGTCCGCTGCCACTTAATTGGTCGAGTAGACTGATGCTGTCGCGGAAGCTGCCACTGCCATGATCGGCTAGCAGTTCCAGTGCATCCGGCTCGATAGCAATTTTTTCGCTCTTGGCAATGGTACCAAGGTGCCTAATAACCTTATCTTTGGGCACTGGCTTGAAATTAAAGCGCTGAGTGCGGCTAATAATGGTCTCAGGTAACTTGTGGACTTCGGTAGTGGCCAGAATAAAAATGCAGTGAGCTGGTGGTTCTTCTAAGGTTTTTAGCAGTGCATTAAAGGCCTCTTTGGTCAGCATATGAACTTCGTCAATGATGTAAACTTTGTATTTGGCTGAAGTCGGGGCAATTAGGACTTTTTCGCGGATATCGCGGATTTCATCAATCCGACGGTTACTAGCGGCATCAATTTCAATGATGTCTAGATGGATACTTTCATCCTTGTAAGGCAGCTTGTTAACTTCATGGGCTAAAATACGGGCCACAGAGGTTTTACCAACGCCCCGAGGGCCACTCAGTAGGTAAGCATGGCTAATGCGTCCGCTCTTGATAGCTTTTTGCAAGGTTTTGGTTATTTGCTCCTGACCAATAACTTCAGCAAAGGATTTCGGCCGGTTTTTTCGATATAACGCTTGCCCCATTAGCTATATTATACGCTAAGGACTGCACTTTTAATCTGTTGTAGCTTTGTCTTAGAGAGCTGCTTCTAGGGCCGCCCATTCGGCCTCAACGCTCTCATCCTCAGGGATGTTAACGCTGACTTGGTCGCCTGGCTTAGCCTTGAAGTAAGTAACGCTAGCTAGCAGCACCCGGTATTCCTTATCTCCGACGTCGACGAAGTAATGACCATCTTTTTGATTGAGTACCCCCACTACTTGCTTTCTGGGGATGGGGCCAATTTGCTTATACATAAAGGCACCGTCATCGGCAATTGTCAGCTTCAGAATATCCCCCTGCACCAATTTAGATTTACTGGCATAGTTGGCTGGTACGGGGTAGACTTTACCATCGCTGCCGACCATGTTTTGGCCGTCAAAGACACCTTCAATCACCTTGCCCAGAGACTTATCTTTAACTTTGTCAGTTAATACCGAATCCTCACCGACCAGGCTGACCAGGAGCTCCTTAGCAGCCGCTAGACTGGTTTCAGCCTCATTGATCAAAGAGCGTAAGCGCTTTATTTGTTTCTCAGGTATGTCAGACATTTGTATTATTTACTCCAAAAACCTCGTCTTTGTTTGATAGCTAGACTTACCCCAAACCTAGCATAGTTGGTAGCCCAAGTCAAAAGCTCAAGCGGAGTCTTGTGGATAATTCTTTTATTCGACTTGTTCCAAAGACTCGGAAGTTTTGAAAAAAGAACAAAAAATATTCCAGAACAGACAAGCCCAAAATATTTGTGGAACTAGATTTAACTCAGTTCGACCGTAGCACCAGCTGCTTCCAGAGCCTTTTTAGCTTCCTGCGCCTCATCTTTGCTGGCTTTTTCTTTGACGGCCTTTGGCGCGCCGTCGACGATGGCTTTAGCCTCACCCAAACCAAGGCCGGTAATGTCTTTGACGGCTTTAATGACAGCAACTTTTTGAGCGCCTGGATCCTTCAGAATAACGTCAAATTCGCTCTTTTCCTCAACTGCCGGAACAGCTTCAGCGCCAGCAGACGGGGCCACAGCTACAGCCGGAGCAGCGGCGCTGACGCCCCAGTATTCTTCTAAGAACTTAACAAACTGACTGATCTGAAGAGCCGATAGCTTGTCTAACTCTTTAACCAGTGAAGCGAATTCCTTAGGAGCCTCAATGTCCTTTTTCTTGGTTGGGGCTGGCTTGTCTTGAGCAGCTTCAGGTTGTTTGGCCGCTTCTTCGGTTGTTGCTTCTTCTTTGATTTCCTCTTTTGTTTCGCTTACTTCGTTATCTGCCATATTATTCTCCTTGCTTATTACTTAACTTTATTTACCTAACGCATCAGCCCGCCCGTTGAGCACATTAAGTACTCCACGTATATTGCCGGCCAAAACATTAACAAAACCATTGAGGGGCGCACCGATTGTGCCAACCAACTGGGCCCGCAGAACGTTCTTGGTCGGTAAGCTGGCTAAGTCTTTGACGGCCGCCGCTGCCAGTAATTGCCCGTCGGCGGTAATAGCCGCTACAAACTCCAGCTGGGGATTGGTTTTGGCAAAATCTGCCAGGCTACGGGCGGGAGCCACCTCATCTTCGCTGTTAAAGGCATAAAGCAGCTGGCCGACAAACTCAGCCGTATCAATGTTTTTAAACTTGTCGTTAGCAGCTAGAGCTCTCTTAAACAGGCGGTTCTTGACCACATGCAACTTAGTTCCTTCGCTGGTCGCAGCCCTGCGTAGCTGCTGCATGGCCGTAACTGACGTGCCTTGGTATTTGGCAATTACAGTCAGCTTTGAGTCAGACAAAAGTCCTTCAATCTCGCTAATAACCTGTTCTTTTTTGTCTCTGGTTAATGCCATATTTAGCCTTTCTTAGTTGTTTATCGACCGGCTCAACAAAAAAACCTTTGGTTATAAGTACCAAAGGCCATTACAAACTAATATTATTTGCAACCTCGGTAGCAAATTAAGCCCTGTCCTTCGAGCAGCTACTGTCTTTGGTAACTGATTAATAATTTAGCATGAATCTTCGGTGAGAGCAAGGCTTTATCTATTTTTTTTGATGTTTTTATGAGAGCCGGAAGGCTCTTTATTAGATAGTATTTTAGCCACATTAGGATGAATCTCACCAATTTTATCTACCAGTTGCCCTAGAAAGGCCACTAGCGACTGATCTTTTATGGTTTTTAAGGCTTTAGAAAGACTTGCCCCGTCAACTGTCAGCTTGTAGCGGACGCTGTGGCCCAGTAGCAGGTTATATATAGCTCCTGCATCACCTTTTGAAGCTGCTTGGTGATAAGCATCACTACTGATTTCAAAGGCTTTATTAAAAGACTCCTCAAGGATAGCAGACTCAATAATCTCCGGAGTGTTATAGCCAAGCAACGGACTAGCGGTTAGGAGCTGTAGTTCCTTGGTATTCACTGTTTTTCGTAGAGCTAGTAAAGTCTTAAAGTCAGAAATGGCTTCGAAAGTATAAACTAGCTTTGAGAGATCTTTTCTTAGCTTATCCTTAAGCAGTTGTTGCTTTTGCTGGTAGTTCAAACCGGTAATACTCGCCTCAGTAAGCAGTTGAAATTCATTTGACGGTTTGGCCTGGACTAATTTTAATTGTTCGCCATCTGTTGGAGCAGGCATTGACTTGGTCAGCTGTCCAATTAGCTTATTAAGTGAAGCTGGTTCAGTTTCAGCGGCTTTTCGGGGCGCGGCTTCTTGCTTGATCAAGCCTCCGATTTGGTTTTTGTAATCTCTAAGAGGTGTGGTTAGTTCTATGGCAGTTTTCAGTTGCTGCTGGTTAACTCCTTTAATTGAGCCAGCTTTAGCCAGCATTTGTTCTTGCAGATCTAATATTTGATTAAGCTTGTCCTTGTCGGGAGTAATCTGCTTGGAGTCTGACTTAGATTGCTTGACTTTGGCTCTTGTTTTAGGGTCGCCGGCGGATTGACCAAGGATAATGACAGCGCCTTTGCCTTTGTGTTTAGGCTCGGGCAACAGCGGTTTTATAGTTTGCCAGATGTGGTCATTGATCTTGACAATGTCCAGTAGCTGCCCATCCTCTACACAATCTATTTCCTTAAAGTCCTTGGGGAACAGTTTACATAGCAGATCGTAGGTAGCAATGGTTTTTTGTAAATGCTGAGTGTCGGCTTCATGCTGGTCAAGCTTTTTATCAGTGTAGCCTCTTTTTGAACGGCCACCCATCAGCTTGGTTGAAATCTCCAGCGGTACCCGCAGATAAAGGTTAATGTCTGGCCGAGGAATGCCCAGCAGTTCAAACTCCAGGCTGTCTTCCCAAATGAAAAAGCCGCGCTGCTGGGCTAAGGCGGCAAACTTTGAGCCTTGGTGGGCCATGTTAGAACCGACATAGCGGTCGGCGACTACTACTTTGCCATCTTTAAGAGCAACCATTATTTTAGATGAAGCGTGGTATCTGTCCAGCGCATAAAACAGGGAAGCTGTATAAGGGCTAACCTCGTTGGCTGGCCCATAGTCGCCATTTAGGTAGGCCTTGATAAAAAAACTGGACGGTTCGCCGTATTGCGGAAACTTAAAGATCTGCACATCGTGGCCGACCGCTCTTAGCCGCTCAACGGTCAATGTAAACTGGGTGGACTTACCGGAGCCATCAGCTCCTTCTATGACTATAAATAGGCCGGGGTGGTTGTGCATAAGCTACTTATCATTATCCCACCCTATTTTTTAAGACCTTTGATGTTCAGCGGCAAACTCCGCCGGTCCTTATAGGCTTTGGGCAACATCTGCGCAGGTCGCCAATCACGGACCAGTTTTTCAACATTGGTGCTCAGACCAGATTGGTATTTACCGCTGAGCTTCTTGTATTCTCCGCTGACCGGGCCAGTTTCATAAAAGACCATTTGGGCGATACGTTCACCGACCGGCAAAACCACACTCTCATGCTGGTTCATATTGTAGATTTCCAGAGTCCAGCGGTTGATGTAGCCTGGATCGCCCCAACCGGCATCAATACAGACAGCTACGCCGTTACGGCCCCAGGTGCTACGGGCCTGCAAGGTAGAAGTGCCCGGCGCCTTAATACCTATAAACTCATGAGTGTGCCCTAGTAGCCGCTCACCAGGCCGGACCACAATAATTGGCTGGTTGGGCGGGATGCCGGTAAACAACTGCCGGCCATTGGCTTTGGCCCAGACTTTATGAACCTGCGCCTCATAGGGACCATCGAAGTAACGGGCCACATCCTTAGGGTCGAAGGGATTATAAAAACCACTGACCCCTGTACGTTCCGTACGATAGAACCAATTACCAAGCGTCACATCGAGGCTACTGCCGGCAATATTCTTCATTATAAGGGGGTGGCAGACAATATGGCCTTCTTTAATGGCGCGGCGTATTTGGACATTACTGTAAACCGACATAGCTCTAACCCCTTTTTTACTAGTTTACAAGAGCCTGGCGCTATAGGGCAACTTTAATACTCGGCCCCATAGATGTGGTTATATAGACTGAGTTAATATAAGTGCCCTTTAAACTGGCTGGCTTGGCAGCTTTAATGCTGGTCAGTATAGCCTCAGCGTTTTGTTGTAGCTTTTCAGCCCCAAAGCTAACTTTTCCGATACCCAGGTGAATAATACCGGCCTGGTCAACCCGGTATTCTACTCTCCCGGCCTTAGTCTCCTTGATAGCTTTGGCAACATCAGCCGTGATAGTACCGCTTTTAGGATTAGGCATCAGACCCTTCGGGCCAAGTAACTTAGCATATTTACCGAGCCGGGCCATTAGATTAGGACTGGTTATTAACACGTCAAAGTTAATTTCGCCTTTATCCAGTTGAGCCAGTAAATCAGCTTCAGCGGCAATATCGGCGCCAGCCGCCTTAGCTTTGGCGACATTATCGCCTTCGGCAAAGACCGCTACGCGCAGCGTCTTACCTGTGCCGGCTGGCAACGTTACATTATCACGAACATTTTGATCGGCTTGCGTGGGATCAACGCCCAAATTGACATGTAACTCAACCGTAGCGTCGAACTTGGTAGGTGAAGTCTTGACAGCCAGATCAAGGGCTTCAGCCACAGTGTAGGTTTTATCTTTCTCAATCAGCTTAGCGACTTCCCGGTACTTTTTACCGGCCCGCTCCAATCGGCTACGAGGCGGTTTTTTAGCCTCTTTTGGTATTTCGGCTGCGGCTTGACCAGATTTTATTCGTTCTTGTCTAACTTTTTCAGCTTCGGCCTCAGCAATTGCCTTAGGGCTACGCCTGCCGGCTTTGGCCAGTGGTTTCTCTGGAGCTTTAGTTTTTTTAGCGACTGTAGGCTCTTCGGAAACTACAGGTTCAGTCTTAACTTCTTCCTTGATCTTTTTTTCGACTTTTTTCCTTGATACTACCTTTTTAGTTTTTGGCTTAAGACCGGTTTTTTTATCTACCATTTCTACTCCTTTGTGGTCCAGCGGTCATTTTACGACCTCCCACTAGTTTAATCTTTAGTTACTGGCTAGTTTGCTCAACTCGACAGCAGTTGTGGTGTCCACTCCTTCTACGACAACATCATATACGTTGACATCAGCTAAATTGGCTGCAGCTTCGCCGATGGCTGGGAGTAACAATGCTAATCTATAAGCTGCCAGCTCTCGACCAGCTGCTTCACCGTGCTTAGCAATCAGACTGTCTCCATTCAGAAGTCCTTTTAGTATGTCGGCCCCCTGATCACCATCTAACTGATCAAGAAAATCCTCGATTACCCGAGGAGCTGCTTTGGTCGCAGCTTCTTCAGGCATTGGGTTGTCAGCCAATTTTAAAAATCTAACAGGTTCACCATTCATATTTTATTCTCCAATCTCCACACCCATACTGCGGGCAGTACCGGCGACCATCTTTTTAACGGCATCAATATCCTGAGTATTCATATCTTCGGCTTTGGCTTGAGCGATTTCGCTCAGTTGAGAAGCGCTAAGTTTTTTCTCAAGCTTGGTCTTATTGGGTTCCCCAGAACCCTTATCTACTTTCAGGGCAGATAAGATCAGCTCATCTGTCGGCGTACCTACAATCCGCCAAGCCATTGTACGATCTTCGTAAATAGTAACATGCACAGTTAGCATCTGGCCCATTCTATCTTTTGTCTGCTCATTAAACGGATTGACGAAATCCATCATATTAACACCGTATTGACCCAGGCTTGAGCCAACAGGCGGTCCAGCATTGGCTTGGCCGCCACGGACTTTCATTTTCAGGTTGGCTTTAACTTCTTTTGCCATGGTGTCTCCTAAACCCTTTTTACTTGTAGGCCGTCCAGCTCCACTGGTGTCTCACGGCCGAACATATTAACCAATACTTTAAGTTTACCCTTTTGGGCATCAATTTCATTAATAGCTCCATCGAAACCCTTAAATGGTCCATCAATAATATTAACAACTTCGCCAACCTGGTAATCAAATTTGTGCTTGGGTTCTTCACGACCCATACGCTTCATAATCTTATTAATCTCGCTCTGCTCAAGAGGTGTTGGTTCAGTACCAGTGCCCACAAAGCCGGTAACATTGGGTGTGTTGCGCACAATGTACCAGGCGTCTTCAGACAGCTTCATCTCCACCAACACATAGCCTTGGAAAATACGTTTTTCTACTACTTTACGTTTGCCGTTTTTAATCTCTATCATTTTTTCTTTAGGTACTAACACTTGAAAGATTTTATCGCCCATATCGAGTGAATCAGCCCGTTGGCGGATACTCTCAGCTACCTTCTCCTCATAGCCACTATAGGTATGGATGGCGTACCAGTGTTTAGTCGAATCATATCTTTTGGCCACTGTTTATCCTTATTGCTTGAGTATTACTTTCTTAAATAGTTCATCCAGGCCTTTGTCGACAGCGGCCACTAAAGCACCGAAGACGATAGCGAAAATGAACACGGCTAGAGTTAGTCGCCAAGTTTCACGACGGTTGGGCCAGCTGACTTGCCGGACTTCACGCCAGGAGTTAATGAAGTAGGTCGGTACCAGCCACCGTAGTGGTCGCAAAAGCGGCTTCAGCGGTCGAAAGATAACCGCCCCTAATCTACCGATGCTTCGGCCTAGGCCAATTCTAGGTAGCATATTTTTAACAGCCGAAGGTTGAAGGGGCTGAGCACTAGTCTTAGCTTCAGCTTGCTCACTAGTTGTAGGTGCCTTGCGTATGCGGACCCTGTCTTTAACCACTTAATCTCTCCTTAATGCAAAAACCTACTCTAGCTAGAGTAGGTCGGCTCGTGTCAATAGTAGCAAACACTGACATCTTTAGCAAGGGGTTATATTGGTTGGATACGCGGTTTATGTAGTTTTACTTCTTTTTGGCGGGCTTTAGCGCCAGGCACTAACGCTTCTAGGGCCTGCCAGAACTGGGGGCTGTGGTTTAGATACCTGGTATGCACCAGTTCATGTAAAATGACATAATCTATCAGTTCCCAGGGAAGTTGCATCAGGAAATAGCTGAGGGTTATAACTTTAGAATTGGAACAGCTGCCCCAACGCGAAGTTAGCTTCCTAATCCTCAGTTCTTTATACGGATAATTATGCAGCGCACTTAAAGTCTTCAGGCGCTGAGGTAAAATAGTCCGGCTTTCGGCCGCCAGAGCCTTTTCGCAAGCTACCCTGGCTCTTACTTGCACCCGATCATCGTGTTCATCGTAAGGACTACTAATGCGGATAGATATCTTATCAACTTGGGTCTTTGTAGCCTGAGAATCAGTATCCCGGTAAAAATAGAGGGTGTGCGCCTTACCGATTCTCAGTCCATTACTAAGCAGAGCATGCTGGTTTAAGACCTGCTGCTCGGCTATCCAGTCTCTGCGGCTTTTAGCGAAGCTAATAGCGGCTTTATAAGGTAGCCAGTAAGGCAGTCCCACCCGGATCCGGCCACTGGGATTAATACTCAGACGCAAACTCCTGGTACCGCGCCTTTTGGCGAGTGTAACATCACCTATGCCGTCTATGTAAACCAGTTTCTGTGCCATTTAGCCTACGGAGATATTGCGCCGGCTGACGTCTGTTTCGGGAATGTAGCGGTTGGGTACCAGATTAACTAGTCCAGGTTTGGTCACATTGCTCTGGACAGTCTCGCTTGTGATTAGACCCATTTGGTAAAGGCGGTTAACTATGGCGCTCTTTTGGGTGACAAAGGCGTGCTTGCCGCTGACTACCAAATACTGCTCATCTTTAGGGTTTTGCATGGTAGCTAACTTTCGGTTAAAGCTATCTCTAGTCTGGGGCTGGGCAAATTTATCGTCTGTCGTACGTCTATCACGCCGCTGGGTACGAGAAAAGGCGCTCTCCACATCAATCTGCAGCCACACTAGTAGATAGGCTGCTCTGTGTTTAGCAGCTAATTCGCGCAGCCGGCGCCTCTGGCCGGCACTCAACGCATTGGTGTCATAAACTGCACTCAGCCCAGAACCTAAGAATTCTTCGACCATATAATTCATCAGGTGCGCGACAATAGCGTTTTCCTGTTTGTCATAGCGGGGCTTGGCAAAAAGCTCACTGCGAATACGATCAGCGCTGACATGGGCCATTTGGACCTGTTCAGCTAGATTTCTGGCCACAAAACTCTTACCGGAACCGGGAAAGCCGTATAAGCTGACTAAAACTGGCTTGTTTAGGGCGATTTTGGCCATTTATCTGATACTACCATCTAGATGCTTTATCATAAAATGCTTATGGCAGGGGTGGAGGGACTTGAACCCCCTACCTTCTGTTTTGGAGACAGACGCTCTAGCCAGATGAGCTACACCCCTTCGTTTCACCAGTTAATTATAGCCTAATTTTGGCTTTTAACGGCGCACCGGCACAACGTTACGTCCAAGGTTCTTTCTAGTTTCAACTTGTTTTGCGTTAACCCGTTTAACAGGACAATACTTTCTCAGCTCGGCTTTATCTGGCATATTCATGGTGTTTTTGGTCGTGTAATAGTGGCGCTGCTTGCAAGCCTCGCAGACCAAACCAATAATTTTACGCTTATCGCTTTTTTTAGCCATATCCAGAAGATCTTAACAGATAACAGAGAGAAGTTCAATAGTTGGAGCCGACACCGAGGATTGAACTCGGGACCCCACACTTACCATGCGTGTGCTCTACCACTGAGCTATGTCGGCCTAAAGTACCAAGCTATTTTAGCAAACTCTTAAGAACTTGTTATAGCGGCCTTAACTTTAGCTAAGGCTTCTCGAATACTTTTAGCCTCAATCTTCGCCCCAGCCGCTGGTTTATGTCCGCCGCCACCAAATTTGTTAGCAATCTGGGAGACATCCTTGGCGTCAGCTTGTGAGCGCAGTGATAGTGAGTACATATTCTCACCGGCTAAAGGGTTTAGGTAGACAATATAACCCCAGTTAAGCCCGTCAATATTGCGAATGAACTGATCAACGAAGATAGCGGCTGCCGTATTTAAACTTAAAACTGGTCTGTTAGCTTTTTGCCAGTCCGCTACAAACTCATCACTTATGTAACTGTAAGAATACTGGCCATTAGTGGTGACATTACGGGCAAACTCACCAAGGGCTATCAGCTGGTCTGTGGTGTATCTACGCAGCTGGCTTCTAATAACTTCAAGGTTTACACCGTCATCGATAAGATCACTAACTATCTTAAATGTTTGCCTATGGCGCGGATTGGCATAGGTAAAGCCGCCACTATCTGAATAGATCCCCAGCATAGTGGTTTCACCATAGCCTTCAGGTTTTTTAAGACCCAGATGCTCAAAGCAAACTTCATAGACATCCTGGACGGTAGCGATGCTGCCTTGATGAATATAGACGTTGGTGTCATCTTTACCGGTAGGTTCGTGATGGTCAATGATAGCTGTAGCGACCTTATTATCTTTTAGGTAGCGTCTAATCGCATCACCATCATTTCGGGAACAACGCTCATAGTTTACGGCGTCTAGCAGGATAAAAAGTTCTGGCTTATAGCTATTTAAAGCATCTATAAGCGATTGGAACTTCACTTCTTTGTAACCCGCTAGGAATTCCAGGCCTTCAGGTTTCTCTTCTAGGATTATTAGCACTTCTTTGTCTGGATAATTAAGTTTTAGTGTTGTGCCGAGTAGTAAAACAGATGCTAGAGCATCCGGGTCCGGTGAAATATGAGAAGTTATAAGTATCTTGTCCGAGGATTCAATTAACTTTTTGAGTTTAGTCACCATTCTCGTTTTTCTCCCTGTCGCCAAAAATAGTCAACTGCCTATCATTTGTCATCAATATAATCTTATAACAAAAAGGTCTCTAAACAGAGGTCTTGGTTTTAACGTCCCGGTTGTTGAAGCTAGGATCCTTCTTCGACATGGCTCAATGCAACAACCGGCGACGTGTGGAGGCTGACCCATTCCTGGGTTTTGGATTCAATACCAATTATTTCCACCCTATCACCTAGAGCGACCGCGCCAACATACGGTGCCTTAGCTACAAAAACAGAAGCCTGCTCTATAGTCATTTCAGGTAGGGCTAAGTCG
>Ga0209542_10007045_pt1 | contig 21566 bp, 18 predicted proteins | sample RifCSPhighO2_01_FD_184028 | JGI IMG/M metagenome (GOLD analysis project Ga0209542, IMG submission 184028) | Soil microbial communities from Rifle, Colorado - Rifle CSP2_plank highO2_0.1 (SPAdes) (version 2) | ecosystem: Environmental > Terrestrial > Deep subsurface > Rock core/Sediment ... | reverse complement strand
GAGAAATAAATGTTATAATTCTGTAAGGATAGTTTAATTTATGAATAGATTAATCTTATATATAAGAGATATAAGTGATGGTCTTGCTGAGAATTATAGTTTAGACCTCAGAATTCTTTTTGCTATATATCTCATCTCATATGTTCCATTTTATCTAGGATATTTTTTAATGGTATACGGTAGTACCAGAAAACTAAGCTGGAAAGATTTTTTTAGATTAAAAATAAGAGGTAAGTTCCAATGGAATAATCATGTAACATTAGGTTTTCTTATTCATCTTTTTGGCAGAATAATGCCTTATATATATATAACTTTTTGGGGTAAGGATTTACCGATATGGATTCTTATTATTTTATATTCAATTATCCTATTTTCAATTTTATTATTTATTAGAAAAGTTTTCCTAAAGAAAAATACTTTCTTAGATAAAGAAGTCAATATCTTCAGAAAAGATAGTATCGGGAACGAGGATGAAATTGATATTTTATGGAACATATATGACAATACCTTTGAACCAATCAATAAAATTAGTCCCTGCAAACAAAGTCTTGATTACGAACATTTTATATATGTTCTTAAAGACACATCTGTAAGAAAATACCTCATCAATAAAAATAATTATGGCTTAATAGGTCTAGGATTAGTGACTAGTAGTTTCAAGCATATCCCGTGGATAAGTGAAAATTATTTCAAATTTAAATTTCCTAACCAATATACCAATAATACAATATATTATTTTATGGGATTAGCTATAAGTAATAATTTCAGGGGTAATAAATATTCCATATCCCTCTTAGAACAAATAATTGATGATTTGCCTCATGATGTAGTTTTAGGATTTGATCATTCATATAATATAAATCCAATACTTCATTATTTTACAAAAATAGTTCGCCAATCAATATCAATACAAAGAACTCATATAGACTGCCAACATTATCATGTTGTAGAGTGGAAAAAATAATTATGATATATAACATCTTATCAATAATGACACTGATTCTGTCCTTCTTACTGGGGATATATGTCTACGAGAACGACAAAAGTAATAAGGTGAATCGTTCCTTCATTTTTCTCATATTAAGTGCGATGTTATGGATATTTTGTAATTTTATGACAGATATTTCTTCTAATATTACTTTAGTCAATATGTGGAGCAAACTAACTATCGTTGGTCCAATTTTTATTGGCTACTTTTTCTATAAACTTTCTATCTTTTTTCCTAGAGAAAAAAAACAAAAGGGGAGTCATAAAATTTCAATTATCTCTACAATAACAGTGTTTATGATTTTGGTTTTTACAAGATGGAATATTGAGGCAGTCTATCTTTATGATGGGCAAATACCAACAATAAAACCTGGGCCACTTTATATTTTCTTCTTAATATATTTTACAATTATTACAATACTTGCCTTCAAAAATCTATTCAATGGATATAAAAAATTTGATAGATTCGAGAAACTTCAGGTTCAATATATATCGCTCGGTTTAGGTATATCTGCTATCCTCGGTTTAATTATAGATATTATTCTGCCTCTATTTGGTAATTCTGATTATGTCAATTTTGGACCATATTTCATCTTGATTTTCATATTCCTTACTTCTTTTGCTATTATAAAATTTAAGATGTTTGATATTAAAATAGTCGCTACTCAGTTACTTATATTTTCTCTATGGATATTTGTACTTTTGAGGACTTTAGTTGCAGATACTCTTGAAGACAAATTGACAAATGGAGGACTCTTACTCTTACTTCTTATCTTCGGCTACCTCCTAATCAAAAGTGTAATTAAAGAAATTTCCCAACGCGAACACATTCAAGAGCTTGCTACAGATTTGCAAAAGGCCAATGACCGTCTCATGGAACTTGATAAACAAAAATCAGAATTTGTCTCTTTTGCCACGCACCAACTTCGCTCGCCTTTGACTGCCATGAAAGGATACGCTTCGCTTATTTTGGATGGCGACCTTGGTAAACTTTCTCATGAAATACGCAACGCCATCATGCGTATCTATGATTCTTCAAACACTCTGACGAACATAGTTGATGATTATCTAAATATTTCGCAGATTGAACTTGGCACTATGAAATATTATTTTGAAAATGTGGATTTGAAAGAACTTGTAGCAGATGTGATAAACGAATTGAAGCCAAATATTGAAAAAAGCAAGATTAAGTTTTCCTTTGAAGTTGATATTGATAAAAAATATATGGTCAATGCGGATAAAGATAAATTTAAGCAAATTATCGCCAATCTTGTAGATAATTCTATAAAATACACGCCTTTTGGTTCTACCATGGTATCTCTTTATAAGAAAGATGGAAAAATAATATTCTCCGCAAAAGACACAGGAATAGGCATAGCAGAAGAAGTCATGCCAAGACTTTTCTCTAAATTCTCTAGAGCAAACAATGCTGATAAGCAAGACATTCATGGTACAGGATTAGGTCTCTTTGTGGCAAAAGAAATTGTTTTGGCGCATAAAGGACGCATTTGGGCAGAATCGGCAGGAGAGGGCAAGGGTTCAACATTCTTCGTGGAATTGGAGGAGGTAATCTAGTCTGATTACTATAATACTTTTTGTATCTGTTCTAAGTATATTTTACTCAATTCATGACCACAATTTTTTATTTCAATAGTCTTGTATCCTTTCCTTTTTCCTAATATAATACTCCTTTTTTTTAATATATCTGACTCTTTTTCTCCATAAAATAGAGTAGCTTTCTTACTAGTAAGAGGAGGGTAGTTTATCTTAGACATCTCTGCATATTGGATTTTAGAAAGATCCGCTACTTCTCTTTTTGAATAGAATGAAAGATCATCACCTAATATTGGACTCATAGAACATAAGATGACATGGTGCATTTTAAGATATATAGCTATCCCATATGCTTGTATAGCACCAACAGAAAAACCTAAAATAGTATCATTGGAGCATGGTCGAATAATTTGATTTTTTATTTTCTCAATAATCTCTAGAAAACCCTTCTCACTACCTAAAGAATATTTCCTATTTCTAGTAGATACCTTCAGAGAGACGATTTGATATTGTTTAGCTACGGCAATAGAAATAAGTTCCTGATAATTCTTGTCAGATAGTCTATGACCCCAACCGGGAAGTATGTATAATTTTCGTTTTGCCTTAATCATATTTAAGATGATAATTTAAGGGCAACCCGTGGGATGCCCTTTTGTTGACCACCATTGGCAATCATGCCATATCGAACTCTTTGTTCTTTACTCCATTTATGAACGCTTTCCATTCATCGTGGTTAAAAAATAAAGTTGTTTTTGATGAATCCTTGGTGTCACGAACTGCTACACCTTCTTCCTTCATAGCAACCAGCACACACCTGTTGATAATGCCACCAGGATGTGTGAACGATGATGTCCTGAAATCATTATCCTCAACGGAAAATGATTTATCTTCACATCTCACTTTAGTCTTCATATCTTAAACTTACTTTTCTACTATCATTTATTGATACTCAATTCAAACACTACACAGAGTGCAGGTGAACATACCCTATAGTAATATTTAACTTTACGATTGTCAAAATTAGTTTTTCACTGTTATATTCCTTTAGATTAAGATTCAAGTAGACATACATAAATGAGTAGATATTTTCTGTTTCTTCCAGACAAAAAATGGTAAACTTATTGCATGCCACTAGTCACTATTCCAGAAGCATCAAAATGGGCGTCAAGATACCTTGAGAAAGAGGTGACGCCAGCAAATATTTCATACCTAATACAGTATGGAAAGGTTAAGAAACATGGTGAAAATGGGTCTACCATGATTGATTCACATGATCTAAAAAATTATTACGAATCATCGCAAGGAAGACGCGAGGTAAGTTGGAAAAAACACTTAGGCGATGATTTAAATTGGACACTTTCTTTTGATAATCTAAAAGAAACAGATACTACTAAACATGTACATCGACTCCATCCTTATAAAGGCAAATATATACCTCAACTTGTAGAATACTTTATAGATACACATATTGACGAATTTAAAAAACAATCATATTTTAAGCCCAATGATATTATCCTTGATCCATTTCTCGGATCTGGTACAACATTAATTCAGTCTCTTGAAATTGGTATTCATTCCATAGGTATAGATATCTCAGAATTCAATTGTATGATTGCTAGCTGTAAAGCGACACACTATGACCATGATTATTTACAAAAAGCTATCGGAAAGATGCTTACAACATTTGATTCTCTTGAACACGATAATAACATTCGAGAATTCGAGATTGAACTTTTAGCTGAGCTTGCCAGATTTAATAATAAATATTTTCCAGGACATGAATTCAAGTATCAAATAAATCAGAGAAAAATTAAAGAGGATATTTTTGCATTAGAAAAGCAAAAAGAATTTTTACCTATTTATCAAGAACTGCTCAAAAAATACTCAATCAAGTCTAGACAAGACGCATCCAAGTCTTTCCTTGATATATGGTTTATGGATAATGTCCGTCGAGAAATTGATCATGTATTTAAAGCTGTAAAAGATGAGAGAGATACTAAAACAAAAAAGATTCTAGCTTTAATCTTAAGTAGAACAATTAGATCGTGTCGAGCCACCACACATAGCGATCTTGCTACTTTGAAAGAACCGCAAATTGATACTTATTATTGCTACAAACATAAGAAAATCTGCAAACCTTTATTTTCAATCAAAACCATGCTCAATCGTTACGCTTCTGATACTCTAAGTCGGATAAAAAAGTTTGACGAATTACGTAAACCAGTACACTATTCAGTTATAGCTGGAGATTCCAGAACTGTTGATATTTTTAAGAAGGTAGAAAGACAGAATCCTGAATTTTCAAAGATACTTAAGAGAGAGAAAATTTCTGGTATATTTTGTTCACCACCATATGTCGGTCAGATTGATTATCACGAACAACATGCATACGCCTACGACCTGCTTGGCTTCAAGCGTAAAGACGACTTTGAAATAGGACCACTTTATAAAGGTCAAGGATTAGAGGCGAAACAATCTTACATTCAAGGTATCGCTGATGTCTTAAATAATTGCAAAAAGTATCTTATTGATGACCCTAATATATTCTTGGTGGCAAATGATAAATACAACCTCTATCCAGAAATTGCTGAAAAATCAGGCATGAAAATAATCGATAAATTCAAACGACCAGTTTTGAATCGAACCGAACGCGATCGTGCCCCCTATTCAGAAATAATTTTTCACTTCAAAATTAAATAGCCATGGCTTTATCAAAAAAACAAATCAAAGCAGTTGAAGAAACACTTAAAACGAGTCTACGCAATAAGTTTCAAAATTATAATCCAGAACCTGCAAAAATGCCTTTCCATACCCGACTTCTCGGTAAAGATAGACTCGCTCTTTATTCTTTCATGCATTCATTAAATACTAATTTTGGTAGTAGTATTTTTGAACCAGTTGGTCTTGCTTTGGCTCAAGAAAATTTTAAGATGGCTACTGCACAAGCTACTGCTGGTAAGCAGATTAGTGTTGTGGCACAAGCAGAAATTCAAAAAATAATGGATGGTTTAACTACTGCAATTACTACTCCTAATAAAAAAGAGGAGACTGAACGAATAAGAAAAACTTGTCAGACAGGGAAAATGATTACCGTTAGACCCACAAAGATTGATTTAATGTTTGAATCAAAAGATGGCTCTTATTATCTTTTTGATATTAAGACAGCAAAGCCAAATGCTGGCGGTTTTAAGGAATTCAAACGCACTCTACTTGAATGGATTGCTGTAATTTTGGCAAACAAACCCAATGCTAAAGTGTATACTTTCATCGCTATTCCCTATAATCCTTATGATCCTAAGCCATATACTCGTTGGACAATGCGTGGCATGCTTGACCTTGAAAATGAACTCAAAGTCGCGGATGAATTTTGGGATTTTCTTGGCGGTAAAAATACCTATAAAGATTTACTAGACTGTTTTGAACGAGTTGGTATTGAATTACGAGATGAGATTAATACATATTTCAAACGCTTTAATAAAAAATAGCAATCTAAAACCCCCAAGCGTCGCTAGCGCATGGGGGATTTTGACTGGCGCAGGAGGGGGGATATGCCAATCATGTGGTCTGTATGGTCAAGTGTCTTTAATCATTCGGACAGCCCCTCCATACATGAGCTCGCCGAATAGATCGTGGGTGACTGTTGGGGTAAGTCACCTTTATATTTTCCGGGGGAACTCCCATGGAAACCGCTTCTTCCAAGAGGTTCCTCTGCTCACTGTTTCCTTCTTTATCTCCCCCATGGACATTTCTCATCCGTCTCATTTCATTAAAGAGACGATGAGCTTTTTCTGCATCCATACATTCCTTTCTCCATAAGTCTGTATCAATCGTCTACAACATACTCTGTCATAGACTCTTCAAATAGATTTTATGGCACTAGTTTACCGTAATATATCACCCTTTAATCATTTCGTCAACTACAGCTTTTACTAGAGCTCCATCAGCTTTATCTTTTAGTTCTTTCATTAGAGTTCCGATAAATTGACCTGCTTTTTTGGGGTCTATTGTTTTCCTTTGACCATCACCATCTTTACCAACTTTTTTGCCTCCAATCACTTCTTTTCCCAACTCCTTCTCTATTTTCTTTTCAACTATTTTCTTTATTTCTTCTTTTGACATCATTTCCGGCATAAATTCTTCTAGAATTTTCAATTCAGCTTTTTCTTTTTTTACTAAATCTTTTCTATCGCCTTTTTCAAATTGTTCTATAGAATCCTTCCTCTGTTTAACACTCTTCTTTATAATCATCAGAGCATCAGAATCTTTTACAAGAGAATTGAGACTTTTCTTGGCTATGAGTTCATTCAAAAATAACGCTTGAAGTCCGCGGAGAACTTCAAGACGAATAGTATCGTGCGCCCGCATGGCTGTTTTTATTTGGTCTTTTATTGTTTGGTGAATATTTGAAAGCATATTTATTTCATATTTATTCAATTACATTATTCAAAACTACTTTTACAATCATTATTGAACATAATCATATTCATAATTGCATATATTTATCAATATTTAATTATTATATAAATTCTTTTATAAAAAGATAGTATAATGATATAGTATCATATATGACTACTCTTTCCACTATTCTCATTGTTGTTTTGGTAATCTTTACAGCTATAGTTATTATACTTATGGTCATTAATTTGACGCGCCGCCCGTCTATCCCAGAAAAAGACGACACTGGATTTAAGCTCATTTTAGAGCAAATAAATGAACTCAATCGTGTTGTGGACAAAAAGATAGGGGAAAGCGCAAAAGATGTTCGCGAATCCATGCATGCTCAATTTTCTAAGTCACATGAGCAATTTTCTGAATCTGCAAAACTTATCCGAGAAGTAACGGCTGGTCTCACCAAGCTTGACGAGACAAATAAGCAAGTTGTTTCTTTTGCCGACCAGCTCCAAAATCTGCAGGATATTCTGAAGAATCCAAAACAGAGAGGCATACTTGGCGAATATTATCTTGAAACACTCCTGAAAAATGTACTGGCTCCCGGACAATATCAAATGCAATATGCATTTAAGAACGGTGAGATTGTTGATGCCGTCGTTTTCGTTAAAGATAAAGTAATACCCATTGACTCAAAATTTTCTCTTGAAAATTACAACAAGATGGCTGAGGAAAAGAATCCTGTTGAGAGAGATAAATTGGAAAAGACATTTGTAGGAGACCTCAAAATGCGTATACAAGAGACTGCAAAATATGTCAGACCTTCGGAAGGCACTCTTGATTTCGCTTTTATGTTCATACCTCATGAAGCCATTTATTATGACCTTTTGGTAAATAAAATAGGGGCTCAAATAGCTACAACCGAAGAAGAAACAGACAATCTCATTCAGCGAGCGGCAAGCAAATACAAAGTCATAATCGTCTCCCCGACTTCATTTTTGGCTTATCTTCAGACTGTCTTGCAAGGACTAAAAGCTCTGCAAATAGAAGAAACCGCAAAGGATATTATAAAAAGAGTAGGGGAGCTTGGCACACATCTCAAGAAATATGAAGACTACCATGTCAAGCTCGGCACTTCGCTTGGCACAGTAGTAAATCATTACAATAACTCCGGAAAAGAGCTGAAAAAAGTGGATAAAGATGTTTTGAGGATTACTGGAGAGACGCCAGGGATAGAGGTGATTAGTATAGACAAACCGGAAGAAGCGGAGGGATGAATGGTTAAAAACAATATCAGAAAAAGTGGCTGGAAGTATGTATTCCGAGAAAGCGGAAATTTTCTGCTGAAAATTTCCTAATCCTCGGCCTCTTCGGCCTGCGGACATTCTCTCCATACATACTTCCAGTCCCTTTCTTGCATTTCCATTGATTTCATGTAGTATAATAACCACTATGGAATTCGCAGTCATACAAACAGGAGGCAAGCAATATAAAGTCTCTGCGGGCAATGAGATAAAAATAGAGAAACTGCCCGGAGATCATAAAGAAGGCGACAAAGTCGTCTTTGACAAGGTCCTTCTCGTTGATAATGGCTCCGATACCACTATTGGCACTCCCTTTATAGACAAAGCAAAAGTCACAGGAACTATCACAAAAATTGGCACTCTACCAAAAGTCACAGTCATAAAATACAAACAAAAGAGTCGCTATTTCAAAAAAAATGGTCATAAACAGCCATATTTTAAGATAAAGATTGAGGGGGTGAAGTAATGTAATAATATAAAAGAAAATAACTCACTCTTGATAGAATAATAATGATTACAACACTTCAGAGACTCAGAAAACAGTTGGAAGAAATAAAAGAAAAGGGATTCATTAAAACACATCGTTTTCATGATAACGGAGTAGGAAAAACACTCGAGGATCTTCTGGATATTAAGGAAAATAATTTCCATCTGCCAGATGTTGGCAATGTAGAATTAAAAGCAAAAAGGATTGATTCTGATAGCATGCTTACTATTGCAACAAAATCTCCTGAACCACGAGGAATTAATAGAATTCTATTTGATAAATATAAATATCGTAATAAAGAAGGTTACTTTAATCTTCATTCTACGATCTATGGTTCTAGGAAAAATCCTCAATCGTTTCAAGTCACCTTTGAAGGTAGAAAACTTGTTCTGAAGAATAAATATAAGGTAGGAGCATATTGGCCTGTATCAGTATTTGATGATGTCTTAAAAATAAAATCTGACAAGATACTTCTTGTCCTTGCTGAAACGAAAGGTGAAAAGAAATCTCCTCGTGAAAAATTTCACTACATAGAAGCTTATTTATTATCTAGTTTAAATATTAAAAAATTTAGATCTGCTATTGAAAAAGATAAACTAAAAATAGATATAAGGATTGGTATGTTTAAGAGTGGAAGAAATAAAGGTAAATATCACGATCATGGAACTGGTTTTAGAATAAACAAACGAGATTTCTTACATCTTTTTGATTCTTTTGAAAAGCTAATCTAGTTTTTCCTCAAGACGACAATACTCTCTTTATTCATTGTTTCTTCTAAGGCACCTACGATGTTTGTCGGAGAATTTTTGATTGGCATTCGCTTACCAGGAATGTTTCGGACAATTATATTTTCACAAGTAAAACCAATTTTTTCTGCCAATTCGGCGATAATAAAATCTGTAGGGATTCTAACTTGCTTTACCAATCTATTACCAACTACAAGACAGAAATATTTTTTAGGTTTAAGTATCCTATATGCCTGTTTCAAACATTCATTTAATCCAATATTAAAACTTAGAACATCTCTTGCTCTAGTTTCATTTTGTTTTGAAATTTTATCCAGTGATTCTTTAAGATAGTTTGACGGAAGTATGTGAGTTAAACTTTTTGTAGCTCTACCCCCAAGAAGGTTGTTATCTACTCCAGAAGCATCATTTGGATCATCAAATACATCGATCCATTGTGCAGAGAGCCTTGAAAACTGTCCGTAAGCCACTGTGGTACGACTATCGCCATACGGAGGTGAGGTAATAATACAATCAATAGAATTTTCTTTAATCCCACAATCTTTTGATGAATCCCCATAAATTATTTTTGTCCACAAATCTTTTTTTGCGTCTTTGTAAAAGTCCGTCATTCCTGCAATATTTTTTTCTGCATGTTTACGAAATATATTGATAACATCTGGATCATGCTTTTCAAGTTTTTCTCCTTTAGTACGCACCAACTTAAACTCTCCAGTCTTTGTATTTGAGGAATAGCGGACTGTCTCACTAAACGCAACCAGTAAAAAATTCTGAATCTCCTTGTCTTTTATCTCTCGTATAGCTTTCTTTAATTTTGCAAGTTTGACTATTACATTATCCTTGAACCAGAAATCAATATTTTTAAAATTAGGTCTCTGTATTTCACTATCCTTTATTCTCCCTACTCTATCAAGTAAAGCAATGTATTCTTTAGTCAATTTTTGAGGATTGAGTGGTGTTGTTTTTGCTTTTGCAAGAAAAATAGCTAAAGGATTAAGATCAATACCATAGGCGTTTCTTCCTATCAATCTACTTTCAACTAAAGCTGAACCAGAGCCACAGAAAATATCACAAATAGTATCACCCTCTTTGCTATAGGTTTCTAATAATCTTCGTCCAACTTGTGGAATAAACATTGCTGGATAGGTATGTATTCCATGCGTGTGTGATTTTGTTTTTTCTCCTCTGTAATCCCACGAATAATCTATTTTGCGCACATACTTTTCATCTCTCGACTGCCCCTGATCTAATTGTGATTCAAGATTGCGGATAATTTTAACAACAACACCTCTTACCTCTACTTCATTACGAAAAATAGGGAATAATGTCGGGTTTGCTGGTTGTAGTCTGAATCCTCCATTCTCACGATATAATTTTTTGAGTGTTGCTTCATTATCATCTATTACTGCCACAACGGTCTGACCATTCTCTGCCACCTCTTGTTTGCGTATAACTACAATATCGCCATCAAAAATACCTTCATCAATCATACTGCTACCTTGAACACGCAAGGCATAATGCTTGCCTTGTTTTCCAATCTCATCTTTTGCAATTGTGATGGTATCATTCGATACTTCCATTGCTTCAATTGGCTGTCCAGCAGCGATAGCTCCAAGAATAGGAATTTCTATCATCTGCTTTGCTTCAACCGTTGAAACAGCACGAGGCTGATTGTGTTCTTTATTTAAAAAACCAGCATCTTGTAATTTACTTATATAGTAATGAGAGGTTGAAACAGAAGCAAGCTTAAATTTTTTCTTTATTTCTTCAAGAGAAGGAGCATAGTCATTTTTTGACCTGTAACTTTTTATGAAATCAAGAACATGTGCTTGTTTTTTTGTAATCATAATAATATTATAGAAAGTAATTAGAAAATAAACAATAGACAGTTATCCACAAAAATTGTGAAAGTACACAAAATTATTAATACCTCAACTTTGACAAAATTACCTCCTATTCTCCAACGCGCTTTTTATCGTCTCACTATCTGTATACTCCAACTCGCTTCCCGTAGAAAGACCTCTACCTAGTATAGAAATTTTCAGTCCTGAATCTGTAGATGAGCTTTGGAAATTTGCTGGAAAATTTGTCTGAATAAATTGCTTGACATAATCTGCGGTATTTTCTCCATCAGCTGTGATATTTAATGATAAAATAATCTCTTTCGAAAATTCGCCAGTTTTATCACCATCATCATCTTTCTTATCACTATTTTTGCTGTTATCATCTTCTTTTGACTCACTTGACTTATCCTCTAAAAACCTAGTTATTCTATTTTTTAATTCTTTCAATCTGACTCTTTTTTCTGGTTCTTTTTCTAAAATAGGAATTGTGCCACCGAGGATAAAATACAAACCATGGTAAACATGACTTTTTTCTATTGACTCAAAATCAACATCGCGAGAAATTATCATAAGTTGACCATTATCACGATTCTTATCTGAACAAATAGAACACAAAGTCGTCTTACCATCGGGATAAAAACGGAAACATGAAGAACAGATGCGAATATTTTTCTTAATATCCAAAATCAATTTTGCCATCTCCGCAAGTTCTGCGGATTTGCGAGTAAGTAAAAAATAGACAAATCTTTGTGCTTGTCGCGGACCAATGCCGGGAAATTCTCTGAAGTATTCTGTTAATCTGTGAAGAGAATCCATTGTGGTTTATCTATTTATATGAGGATTTATTTAGAAATGATTTTTGCATATTCTATTATAGTTCCATCTGACAAAAATCTTTATAGAGTAGAATTATTATCCGCGCTTTGGTCAAAATCCCCAAAATCGCTTTTTTCCACACTTATAAATGTCGTTTTCTTTTCATCAAAATAAAGTTCTACCATGCCTGTTGGACCATTTCTGTGTTTCTCTATGAGAATCTTTGCTATGTTTGGTTTGGCGGAATCTTTGTCATATTTGTCTTCGCGATGAATAAACATAACAACATCGGCATCTTGTTCAATCGATCCAGAATCTCGAAGGTCTGAAAGCCGTGGTGTTCCACCACGCGACTCCACCGCTCGCGAAAGCTGGGAGATGGCAATGACGGGAACTTCAAGCTCTCGAGCAAGCTGTTTCAAAGACCTTGATATTTCGGTTACTTGCTGAACCATATTGTCGGCGTGTCTTGCTTGTGTCGGTACCATGAGCTGGAGATAATCCACAACGATAAGTCCCAGACCTTTTTCACTCTTCAGTCTTCGAGCCACCGCGCGCATCTTGAGAATATTATTTGCCGGCTGGTCGTCTATATAAATAGGAGCGTTGGAAAGACGGTCCATAGCGTCGCGAATTGCCTTGAAATCATGCTCTATGGAGAGATTGTGTCCTGTGCGAAGCTTCCAAGCGTCCACTTGGGATTCTGCCGAAAGCATGCGGTCTACGAGCTGTTGAGAACTCATTTCAAGAGAAAAAATGCCAACAGGAACATTGTGGTCAATAGCGGCTTTGCGAGCAATGTCAAGAGCCAGAGCGGTCTTACCCATAGAAGGACGAGCGGCGAGAATAATAAGGTCTGACTTTTGAAATCCAGCCAGTTTATTGTCAAGATTGGTAAAGCCGGTAGGAACACCGCGAAGTTCGCCCTTTGTATTGTGAAGACGGTCAATCCTTTCCCAAGCTTCGGTCAAAGTATCTTTTAAAGCCACAAACTTATATCCACCTGTGAAATTTGTAACTTCAAATATTTTTTTCTCCGCTCTGTCCAAAAGGTCGTCCAATTCTCCCGCTTCATCAAAACCAAGTTCACCAATATATTCCGAGGCAGTGATAAGGTCTCGCATAATATGCTTTTTGTGAACTATTTCAGCATAATATTTGGCATTTGTGGAAGAAGGAACACCATTTACAATCTCGGTAAGATAGCTCATGCCTCCACACTGCTCTAACATTTCTCTTTCTTTTAGACGAGACGACATGGAAAGAAGGTCAATGGGAGTGCCTTTGCTATGAAGCTCAAGAATCACCGACCAAATAAGACGATGTCTATCAGAATAAAAACATCTTTCGTTTATAATATCTATGATTTCATGCATCACTTCAGGACGAATCATAATAGAACCCAGAATAGCTTTCTCCGCTTCCAAACTTTGAGGAGGAATGCGAAGGTCTTTTGTCTTGAAATATGGGGAAGTGGAATTCATTTTAGATATTGTAGTATTTTTCTATATTTATTTTTATATTTCTTAATCAAAATAATTATGGAACTATTGTAGCATTTCTGAAATATAAAAAATGTGTGCTTTTTATAGAAAGTTAATAAGAAGTGGAAAAGGTGTGGATACGCATTTTTATGAGAGCCAATCATTTGAATAAAACAGAACTACACCTTTGAGAAAATCAATTCTCATAGGCGTAGTAATAGAGAGCCCTAGTTTTCATTGATTTCTTGGATTTTAATGTTGAGATTTGTTTGCGCAAGCGCACTGACCACAAGAGCGCGTTTCCTTTCTTCCACTTGAGGTATGTCAATATCAGCTCTGCAACCTTCTATTATTGAAAAATAGAGATTGTGGTTAACTTCTCTGGCAATCACCCTCAATGCCGAAACAAGTCTTTCTATCTCTTTTTCATTTTTATCTTCAGTCATCAATAATACTTCTTGACCCCCTATGATTTTTTCTACTATTTTAGTATCTATCATAGAGTCCTTTCTATCTGTATGTAACTACAGAATAGAGTAATTTGCAATAGTGCGATAAAGAGTAAATGAATACATAAAAGTATTCATAATATATACTTTATCCAAAAAATCTTGTATACTTTTATTATTATGGAAAGGACATATATAAAGGATTTGGCGTTAAAAATAGGGGAAGAGGTTAGTATTTCTGGTTGGGTTGATATTCGCCGTGACCAAGGGAAAATGATTTTCTTTGATTTTCGCGATGTGTCTGGAAAAGTGCAAGGTGTGGTATTGTCAAATAATGAAGAGACATTGGAGACAGCAAAAGAAATTCGTTCAGAATGGGTAGTAGAAGTAAGGGGCAAAGTAAATAAAAGACCAGATAAAAATATTCAGAAGGACAAGCAAAATGGGGATATAGAGCTTGAAATACTTTCTATAAAAATACTAAACAAATCAGACACTCCGCCTTTTGATGTTCAGAGCGATGGAAGAGAAATAAATGAAGAAGTCAGACTCAAATACCGCTATCTTGATCTTCGCAGACCAAGATTGCAGAAAAATATAAAGATTCGGTCAAAATTCGTAGATAGGGTAAGACAATTTTTATTCAGTAAAGGTTTTATAGAAATTGAGACACCATACTTCACTAGTACGACACCAGAAGGGTCCAGAGATTTTGTCGTTCCGAGCCGTATGTATGCAGGGAAATTCTTTGCTTTGCCACAAAGTCCACAGCAATACAAACAACTTTTAATGGTTGCTGGTTTTGAACGCTATTTTCAGATTGCTCGATGTTTTAGAGATGAAGATTTGCGTGCTGATAGAGGTTTTGAACACACACAGATAGATATGGAAATAAGTTTTACGAACCGAGAAGAAGTAATGCAAATTGATGAAGAGATGATAACACTTACTGCCGAATCTATGGGATACAAGATTAAAGAGAAGCCCTTTCCTAGATTTACTTACAAAGATGCAATGGAAAAGTTTGGGGCTGATAAATTTGACTTACGAACAGAAGAAGACAAAAAAACTGGTATCTTGGCATTTGCATGGGTCATTGATTTTCCTTTTTTTGAAAAAGATAAAGAAGGAAAATGGACTTTCACGCATAACCCATTTTCAATGCCAGCTGTTGAACATTTAGATTGGCATTTAAAGGGCGAACATGTAGAGAGAATTATGACTCAACAATATGACCTAGTATGTAATGGTTTTGAAACTGGAGGCGGTAGCATTCGTGCCCACAAACCCGAAATTTTGAAAGCCACTTTTAGGACAATGGGTTACAATGATGAACAAATTGAAAAAGATTTCAGTCATATGTTGCAAGCATTCAGTCATGGAGCTCCACCTCATGGCGGTATAGCACATGGCATTGAACGACTGATTATGATTCTCACAGGTGAACGAGAACTCCGAGAAGTCCAATCATTCCCTCAGACTTCTTCGGGTCGTACAGCAGTCATGGATGCGCCAAGTGAACTCTCAGACAAACAACTGAAAGAACTTGGTATCAAATTAGACAAAAAATAGAACATTTAATACTTACACACTAGAATAGTCTTTTTATGATTTCTGTTTTTTTGTTACAATATACCCATGTCCAAAACCACCGAGGAGGAAGGAAGACAAATTGCTTTCAATAAACATTTCAAAATAAAGACGGATGTTTTTGAAGGTCCTCTTGACCTTCTTTTGACTCTTATTGAAAAAAGAAAACTTTTTGTAAATGATATAGCCCTTTCAAAAGTCACTGATGACTATATAAGACATATAGAGCAATTTGACAAACTTCCCATAGGTGAATCCGCTCAATTTATCCTTGTCGCTTCCACTTTACTTCTCATAAAATCCAGGTCTCTCTTGCCAGCTCTTTCTTTGACCGAAGAAGAGGAGGAGGGGATACAAGATTTGGAAATTCGCTTGAAGATATATAAGAGAATAAAAGAAGCTGGCAATAATGTCAGAAACCTCTTTGGACGCCAGATTATATTTTCTCAATCTCAATCAAAGCCCATAGAGCCGATTTTCTCACCGCACAAATCCATGAATCTTCTATCGCTTACAGAAGTAATAAAAGATATTATCCACAGTCTGCCTAAAAAAGAGAGTATTTCTAAAGCTATAATAAAGAAAGTGGTCAGCTTGGAAGATATGGTTGATAATCTCACAAAACGCATTACAGCCGGCTTGAAAATGAGTTTCAAAGACTTTGCCGGAGCGCATAAAGAAAAAGTAAATATAATTGTCGGTTTCCTGGCAATGCTTGAACTCGTCAAACAGGGAGTGATATATGTTTCTCAACAAGAAATGTTTGGAGATATCAACATGGAAACAAAGAATGTCGGCGTTCCGAGGTATAATTAAAAACCTGTGCAATGAAGAAAGATGTTAATAAAGAAATACAAACTTATACAAGAAAAGCAGAGAAAATACAAAAATAAATCAAAATGGCACTCTTATTATCAGCTCAAATAGAAGCGATACTTTTTTATAAGGCAGAACCACTGTCGGTCAAGCGTCTTGCTCAAATTTTCAACAAAGACGAGACAGAAATAAAAAACGCTATAAGAGAATTGAAGGAAGAATTGAAAGGAAGGGGACTCGCTTTGGTAGAATGGGAAGATGAGATAACTTTGGGCACATCAAAAGAGATGTCTACGCTTATTAAAAACTTGATGAAAGAAGAATTGGTTAAAGATTTGGGAAAAGCCAGCATGGAAACTTTATCAATCATTCTTTATCAAGGACCTATATCCCGAGCCGAGATTGACTATATTCGCGGAGTCAATTCAAGTTTCATCTTGCGAAATCTTCTTATTCGCGGGCTCATTGATAGAATTGAAAATCCAAAAGACCAAAGAAGTTTTCTATATAAACCGACTTTAGACCTTCTCTCTCATCTTGGTTTATCAAAAATCACCGACCTTCCGGATTATGAAATAGTCAGAAAAGACATAGAATCTTTCAAAGGGGAAAATCAAGAGGAAAAACAAAGAGAATAGCATGAAAAAGAGCGTAAAAATTGACAGACCATTTCTAATTTCAGTTATTTTGCTCACTGTTTTCGGTTTTTTTATCTTTAGTTCCGCCTCGCTTGGGCTTTTGGCGAGAGATGGAGCTTCTTTTCAATCAGTGGCGATAAAGCAATCATTAAGTCTTCTCATAGGCGTTGTCGCTTTTTTTGTGATGTCTAAAGTCAATTACAAATATATTCGCAAATACGCTTTTTATATTTTCCTGTTTGCTATCATTTTAAATCTCTTGCTTTTTATTCCATCAATCACTTTTATCCACGGCGGAGCGGGAAGATGGATAAATATCGGTTTTATCAATTTTCAACCGTCAGAATTTTTGAAAATCGCTTTTATAATATATCTGGCGACTTGGCTTTCTGAAATCAAAGAGAAAGTCTCAAGTTTTTCTTTTGGCATCTTGCCTTATATGGTGATAGTGGGAATCTTGGGCGTTTTGCTCAAATATCAATCTGACATAGACACGCTGGTGGTTATCGCTTTTACCGGCATTATTATGCTTTTTTGGGCGGGAGCTAAAATCAGATATTTGGCTTTGCTTGGCATTTTATTTGTCTTCGCTATAGGAATATACACATATATGAATCCCTACGCTTGGCAGAGAATCGTCACTTTTTACAATCCGACGGACGCTCCGCAGGGAGCGGGATATCAAATAAGACAATCGCTTATCGCCATTGGTTCCGGCCAAGCGTCCGGCAGGGGCTTTGGTCAGAGTGTTCAGAAATTCAAATATCTTCCAGAGCCGATAGGAGATTCCATTTTTGCTGTCGCGTCCGAAGAATTCGGTTTTATAGGCAGCGTTTCTCTTATTTTTCTTTTTCTTTTTTTCCTATTCAGGTCGTTCAAAATAGCCGTCAGAGCCCCTGATACATTTGGCATGCTGATGGCTGGGGGCATAGCCATCTTTATCATCGTGGAATCATTTATGAATATTTCTTCAATGCTTGGTCTTACTCCTCTTTCCGGCATACCTTTGCTTTTTATAAGCAATGGCGGAACAGCTTTGGTTATTACTCTTTTCGCTACTGGCATTATTGCCAATATTTCCAAGTATGGTAAGGGGTAGGGTTAGGGGTAGGGGTAGGGGTAGGGGTAGGAAAAAATAATATAAAATATAACTCGTATTTAAAAATCTATAAGTTGTCTCAATTCCAAATTCAAAGCTGATGCAAATTTCTCCATATTGAGAAGTGTGATATTTTTTTCTCCTCTTTCAATCATGCCGATATATGTTCTATGAACTCCAGCCAACTCACCTAGTCTTTCTTGTGAGATATTTAGCTTCAATCGTTCAGTCCGAATCCTTCTGCCAAATTTTAACAGAGTGTAATATTTGTCTTTCACACATAAATTGTAGAGTTTAGTCACCCTCAGTTCTACATACTATAGTTAGCACCCTCTTTACACTTATACACAGGTTGACTTGACAATATTAGTATTGGGTGATAGGTTAAAGCATAATCAGTGCTAATTATAGTTAGCACATCATTAATTGATGGCTTCACTGCCACTTTAATTTAATAATTAATAAGTCAATAAATATATGAAAAACATTTTATCGTTTCAGAAGATTATCTTATTCGCTGTCGTTTTCATAGCAAGTAATTTTTTTACTTCTAATGCTCAAGCTATGGGTCCTTTAGGCGTAACTCAAACAAGTGCGGTGCAAACCTTTGCAACTGCAGATAATACTTTTGATAATGGATGGAAATGGGTTTTTGATGTCACAGTCCCAGAAGATGAGGTAATTTTGAAAATGAAATTTGCCGATTGGGTAAAAGGTACAGATATCATTTCTGCTGGAAGTAATATCCGTTTTTATTCAGAACAATCTTCAAATGCTACCTCATCTTCTTCTATAATTATTTCTTCCAAAAATACATATAGCTCTGATATGTATATCAATAGAGGTGTTGATTTAGATGAAGTAAAAAATGGTAGACAAATTCAAATAACAGTAGAAGCAAGAATTCCAGAGGGTTCAGCTGGTGGTTCATATTCTACAAGTTATGGGATAAGTTCAGTCCTTGATACAACAAAGCCAGTTATTACGCTTATAGGTGATGATTCCAAAACTATAGAGGTTGGCTCTCCTGCTTATATAGATGAAGGTGCTACAGCTCTAGACAATACTGATGGAGTTCTTATTCCTATATTAAGTGGTACTGTAAATACTTCAGTAGTAGGCGACTATACTATCACTTACAATATTTCAGATATAGCAGAAAACATAGCGGACGCAATAATAAGAACAATCCACATTACCGATACAACGGCTCCTACTATCACAGCCCCAGCAGATGTTTCTGCAGAAGCTACAGGTCAAACTACTGCTGTAGTTCTAGGAAATCCGATAACTTTTGATGTTGGTGATTCTTCTCCATTAGTTACAAATAATGCAGATACTACTTTCCCAATTGGAGAAACTACAGTTATATGGACCGTAACTGATGTTTCAGGAAATTCTGCAAGTACAACTCAAAAAGTAACAATTGTTGACACGACAAAACCAATAATCACACTCACAGGAGAAAGTTCTGTAAATGTCCCAGTATATAGTGAATATATAGAAGCAGGTGCCGAAGCAACAGATTATTATGATAATGAACTTACTGTAGATGTTACTGGAGATGTAAATGCAGATATTGTTGGTACTTACACAGTTCACTACAATACTACTGATTCAAATGGGAATATAGCAAGTGAGGTTACTCGTACTGTAAATGTAACAGCAAGACCAATAACAATTACAGCTGATTCACAAACAAAAGTATTTGGTACGGAAGATTCAGAATTAAGTTATGAAATTACAGACGGTGAATTAAGTGATGGTGATATTTTGAGTGGAACTCTTGAGAGAGTTGCTGGAGAAAATGTTGGAAATAGTTATACTATAAACATAGGGACACTTTCAGCTGGTAATAATTATACAATCAATTTTGTCACATCAACACTTGAAATCACCAAAGCTCCTGTAGAAATCACTTTGAGTAATTTGACTGAAGTCTATGATGGAAATCCTCATCCAGTGACTGTAGTTACAAATCCAGCAGATATTTCTACAAGCGTGACATATAATGGTTCAGAAACAGCACCAACATCTGCAGGGATTTATGATGTGATAGCAACGATAACTAATCCAAATTATAGTGGTAGCAAGACTGGAAGTCTGGTCATAAGTAAAGCCATAGTTGAAATTACAGCTAGTGCAGAGGATAAAGTCTATGATGGTACGAAATCAGCAGATGTAACTTTTGAAATAAGTGGGGCAGTTTCTGGTGACACACTCACAGCAAATGGTATTGCTTTATTCAATAATAAGAATGTAGGTGATGATAAAGATGTAAATATCACTGGTATTACTCTTGAAGGAGCAAATCATGAAAATTACACATATAACAATACGACTACAGCACAAGCGGATATAACAGCTAGGAATCTGATAGTTACAGCTACGGGAGTGAATAAGGTTTATGATAGGACAACAGATGCTCAAGTGACCTTCTCTACGAACAAGTTTGATGATGATATAGTTACAGTAACTGGTTCAGCTCATTACAGTCACAATAGCGATGTTGAAAATAGTAAAAATATCAGTGTAAATACCATTTCTCTTGGAGGAGCAGACGCAACCAATTATTCTCTAGTCAATACCACAGCCACTGCTAGCGCAAATATAACGGCAAAAGTGCTTACTATCACCGGACTCACTGAACACAATAAACCTTATGATGGAAATCCTGACTCATCATTGACTGGCGATGCAACTCTACTAGGAGTTATAAATGATGACATAGTGACCTTAGAAGGAACTCGTATATCAACATTTGCAGATAAAAATGTAGGTACAAATAAAGCAATTACAATCACCGGATACGAACTTGGAGGGATAAATAAAGTAAATTACACATTAACCCAACCTGCGGGATTTACTGCTGACATCACAGCAAAAGTTCTCACTGGAACAATAACTGTCAATGATAGAACTTATGATGGAACTCCTTCTGCTACGATTGCAACTCGTGAGTTAAGTGGCAAAGTTCCCGGGGATGATGTGAGCTATGACGACGGAACAGCTACATTCTCTGATAAAAATGTCGGGATAGAGAAGATTGTGACTGCTATAGGATTAAGTCTGGGTGGTGTTGATGCTGAAAATTATACAGTAAATGATACAGCTACAACTAACGCGAATATTACTGAAAGAGACCTGACCGTTACAGCTACAGGTCATGATAAAGTTTATGATGGAAACAATTCTATTTCTGCCGATGGAACTGTGACTTTGAGTACTGATGCTCTTGATGGAGATGATATAACTCCTCACGGAGTTTCGTATCTCTTTAATGATAATACTGCAGGTCCTTCAAGATCAGTGATAGTTGAAGGAATAACAGTGGATGGAGTAGATAAAAATAATTACAAGAAT
>Ga0209542_10007044_pt1 | contig 21567 bp, 26 predicted proteins | sample RifCSPhighO2_01_FD_184028 | JGI IMG/M metagenome (GOLD analysis project Ga0209542, IMG submission 184028) | Soil microbial communities from Rifle, Colorado - Rifle CSP2_plank highO2_0.1 (SPAdes) (version 2) | ecosystem: Environmental > Terrestrial > Deep subsurface > Rock core/Sediment ... | reverse complement strand
CGGATACTCCAGCCAGATTCGACCAAGCGAACTGCTTCCATGCGAAGCCTGGGAAGATGAGGATTTGTTGTATATGACATATACGTCATTCTACTGCTAGGTGGTCACAAGCTATTGAACCATTACGTGGAGTTGATTTAATCTTGAGACTGTGCTAATTTGGAACAAACGCTGTTTGAAAGGAGCACACATGAAGTTTCCGTATGCGCAGATTCTGCGATTCTGTAGTTCGGGAGCAATCGGCGTGCTCCTGGGCTATCTGATTCTCATTGTTCTTACCGAAGAAGTTGGAGTATGGTATCTGGCTTCCGCGATTGTAGCGTCCATAGTAAATTACACCTCAAATTTTCTTTTTCATAAATATTGGACGTTCAAGGATCGGGAGTCGCATGAAATCCACAGGCAAATCGGCAAATACGCCGCGATGGTTGTTTTTCTTTTTCTGCTCGGCATTACACTGCTCTATATACTTGTCGAGTGCCTGCGCCTCTGGTACCTCTTCGCTCAACTCATCGTAACCGGCGTCGTTACCGTAATCAGCTACCTTATCTCTCGGCGCATCTTCGCCAACGAAAAAACCGCCGCGTCATCCCCATGACCTCCGGCGGTTTTTGAATAGTAAGTATTCTCGCGATCGCGAATATACTTACTATTCAAATAAAAAAGAGGCGTGGCAAAATCTCTCTCGCGCACGCCCCTTATTCAATCCTCACAACCCTTTTGGAGTTTATCCGATTATCGTGGATCCTGGCAGTATCTTTCCGCCAGATTTTTTGTCCACTGGAGCTGGGTCGGCCTTATCCGTAGCACAAGACTGGCACGAACAGACACAGTGTTTGTCGCAATGCGTCCCAGAGGCATCGCAATAATGAAACGTGCTGTGTTTGCATTTTTTGGGACATTTGTCTCCCACCATAATTTTTCCTCCTTCCTAAAGTATTTCTTGAAACCTATCACAAAACTGGCGATTTGTCCAGAAAATGCTATATTATATGAAAACTAGGGAGTGTCGTTCAGCGGCAGGACTCTGGTCTCCAACCCCGCAGCTGCGGGGCGATTCCAACAAAATGTTTACAGTTTATGTTTTAAAAAGTAAAAAAGATGGAAAATTCTATATCGGTTCGACCGGTAATTTTTCACTAAGACTAAAACAACACGATGATGGCTTAGTTAAATCAACCAGAAATCGAAGGCCGCTAGATTTGGTTTATAAAGAAGAATTTGATACAAAGAAGGAAGCCCTAGCTCGAGAAAAATATTTCAAAGGTGGCGGCAGGGCTAGAAAGTTATTGAAGGAGTTAATTGAAGGGAGTGTCGTTCAGCGGCAGGACTCTGGTCTCCAAAACCAGTAACCCAGGTTCGATTCCTGGCACTCCCGCCACAATCAACATTTAGTATCGAGTGATCGAGAGGGTTTGTAGTCCACAATTGACACGATTTAATACGGTAATATAATTTAAATAGTTCTCTAAAATCTGCATCGAATTATCCAATGGAATCGAAAGAGTTAAACTACATAGTGAGGATAAAGAGCTGGCGTTGCCCTCTATGAGATTACGGAGCTCAGTAATTTGTATGGCAAATCTTCTTCTTATGAATCACCACTTTTTTGATTGCCGCACCTTTAGGGTGGCTCACCCGCGCTGAGACGGAAATAATATCTCTTATAAAAACGATAGTTCGGTGCAGTTTTTAGGGAATTTTTTATAAAATCAAAGGGCCCGGAATGAATCCAGACCCTTTTGGTACTAAAATATTTAGAAACATCAATGAACTCAGTATCTGTCTAGAGTGAGGTATCGGAGTGCAAGCCAATACGGGTTATTGCTGCGGTTTGCGATGGCTTCGAGTTGATTGCTTATATCCACATCTGTTGCTGATTTAAAGAACATTTCCGCAGTCACTAACATAATGGCTTCGTCACCCAGCTCCGGAAAGCCTGACATAGAAAAGATTAGACTTCCGAAAGCACTCACGCTTATTGCTCCTCCCCACTGACCGGCTTCGGGGTTCCTACTTTCCCAGCTACTTTTGTGGTCTGGATGTTGCACAAGACGCTTTGCTTTCTCTTGGCAGAAGGCAAGATATTTTTCTCCCTTTTCTACCAAGACAGCTCCGATTGGTGTTACCAAAATCGGGAAGCCACGTCTTGCTTCTGCAACGCAGAAATATCCACCTTCGCGATCTTTCCATTTATCCCACGCATGGAATAAGGTAATCGCCTCTTTAACGGCCAACTCAGCTACGGCCACGAACTCTGCAATCTGCTTGTGGCCAGGGATTCTTTCAATGAACATGATTTACCTCCTGTTTTTATTTCGTAGTAGTTTAGCACAAAGAATGAAAAAAGTCCAGCGAATGACTTCCGCGCAAATTTTTATACCTTCACCCTCTCATCCCTTAAAATTTTCAAATGCGCGGAGTGGAAGAGGACCGAAATCCACGTCATTACGATAGACGAAATTATAAGCGTCTCGCCGAGCGTCCTGAAACTCTCCGAAAGCGGGGTCAAAATTAGAATCAGGATGCCCACTATGTATATAAAAAGGCGCATGCGGTCGAGGACGAATTTATAATCTTCGTCGAGCGAAAATTTTCCGGATGCGAACTTAAATTCGAGATTCCTGATTAAGCCCAAGAAAATATACCCGACCAGAAACCAGAAAAATAAATTGGCGGCTAAAAATTGGTACGAGATGAGGTAGAAGCTCAAAACGAGTACGAGTATAAAATCCCTTGCGACATCCAAAATGACCCCCGTTTTAGTCACTCGCTTGGCGTTCCTTGCGAGAGAGCCGTCCAACATGTCCGTAAACCCGGCGAGAAGGGTTACCGCGAATATGAGAAGGTAATCGGCTTTGACGCTGAAAAGATACGCGAGAAATCCAACCAGGGCAAAACCGATCAGGCTTATGACATTCGGGCTTATGAAATGAAAACGCGTATCCAGGAAATCCGTTACTGGCCGCAAAAGATAATCTCTCCACTCGGCTTCGGAATTCGTCGTTCGAGCAAGGTAAGCTCTGACTACTTCTTTAGAAAGAAAAATGGGCAGAAGAAAATAACCCGCGACTGCGGCCAATCCGAAAACTCCTATCGAGAAAGGCATAGCCTAAACCTTTGCTTCTTTATGCGCCGTTCTTTTTTTGCACCACCCGCAGAATTTGCTAAACTCCAATTTCCGCTCAACTGTCTTCTTGTTTTTCGTGGAATAATAGTTATAGCGTTTGCAGACGGTGCACTGAAATTTTATTAAATTTACTTGTGACATAATATTTATTTTTCCAGAGCCGAGACCGGGAATCGAACCCGGGACCTCATCCTTACCATGGATGCGCTCTGCCGTCTGAGCTATCTCGGCTTGCCTCCTAATGTAGCATTAATCCGCGAGGATGCTCAAGTTATCGTGATCATCCATTTCCAAAAAACCGGATTTAATTTCAAAATTTCTAACACTTTGGTCAAGGAGTCCGATTTTCGCCGCACCTTCTTCCAATAGGGTAATCAGTGGCCTGTGATGATCCAATAGAGTGATTTCCCCGCTCTTTGTTTTCACATTAAAAGACATTGCGTTGCCTTCGAATTCAACTCCCCTCAAAGAATAAATCGTAAGCTTCATGCATTTAATTCTAATCGTTAAGCGCCCCTTTCATATAAAAGAAATCTTCCGGCTCGGAATCGTATTTTCCCTCTATAATATCTCTGAAATCAGATATCGTTTTTTGAAGCGGGACATATTTGCCGGGCCGTCCCGTAAAAGTTTCTCCCACAAAAAACGGCTGGGACAAGAATTTCTGCGTTTTTCTCGCTCTAGATACAACAAGCTTATCTTCATCGGAAAGTTCTTCCAATCCCAAAATTGCGATTATATCTTGAAGCTCCTTATAGCGCTGCAAAATCTCCTGAACATTTCTCGCTACGCGATAATGTTCCTCCCCAACTATTTTTGGATTAAGCGCCGCTGAAGTTGAAGCGAGAGGATCTACCGCCGGATAAATTCCAATTTCCGTAAGCGAGCGCGCAAGCACGATAGTTGAATCAAGATGCGCAAACGTTGTCGCCGGAGCAGGATCCGTAATGTCATCCGCCGGGACATAAATCGCCTGGACCGACGTGATAGATCCTTTCTTAGTTGATGTGATGCGCTCTTGAAGCTCTCCCATTTCACTCGCTAAAGTCGGCTGATATCCTACGGCGGAAGGCAGGCGCCCAAGAAGTGTCGAAACTTCAGATCCGGCCTGCGAAAAACGGAAAATATTGTCAATAAACAACAAGACGTCCTTTCTTTCTTCATCTCTAAAATATTCAGCCATTGTTAAAGCGGAAAGCGCTACCCGCAATCGCGCGCCAGGAACTTCGTTCATCTGCCCGAAAACGAGAGCGGTTTTATTAATAACCCCAGACTCTTTCATCTCTTTATACAAATCGTTGCCTTCGCGAGTCCTTTCCCCAACACCCGCGAAAATAGAAGCCCCTCCGGATTCCTCGGCAACGTTTCTTATCAACTCCATAAGTAAGACCGTTTTGCCGACTCCGGCGCCTCCGAATAAGCCGACTTTTCCTCCTTTTATAAATGGGGCGAGCAAATCAATCACTTTGATCCCCGTTTCAAAAACTTCCGTCTTTGTGGATTGTTCCGTAAGCGGTGGCGCGGGCCTTCGGATCGGCCAAAATTTCTTAAATTTGATTTCTTTACCATTATCAATGACATCGCCCGTCACATTGAAAATCCTCCCTAAAACCTCTGGACCTACTGGAACTTTAATAAATCCTCCCGTATCCGAAACTTCCGCGCCTCGCGAAAGCCCGTCTGTGGAAGAAAGAGAAACCGCGCGGACCCTTCCCGGCTCCAAATGGCGCGCGACTTCCAAAATTATTTTCTCCTCGCCTTTTCTAAGTTCGAGAGCGTGTCCAATTGGCGGCATTTGATGCCCGTCGCCAAACTCAATATCTACAACCGGACCGATGATTTGGACAATTTTTCCTTTTGCTTTTGCCATAAATTATTTTAACGCGCTTTGTGTTGCCGACATCTCGACCATCTCGCCCGTGATAGCCGCTTGTCTCGCGTTATTAAACTGAATTAGAAGCTTTCCTGAAAGATCCTCGGCATTATCCGAAGCGCTTTTCATCGCCACATAGCGCGCGGCGTGTTCAGACGCGTTTGCCTCCAAAACTAAATGATAAATTTTCATCCTCAAGAGATGCGGCATTAAATTTTCCATAAGTTTTTCGGAAGAGGGTTCGAAAATATAGTCAATCTCCCGATCTGAAGCGCTCACCCCATTTTTCTCCCTAAATTCCGCCCAGCGCCCATGCTCCGGGATAATCTCCAATATGGTTTTTCTAATATTTCTGAAATCGAGCGGCAAGATTTCCCGGATAATCGTTTCCTGCTTCAAGGCGCTTCTGAAATGCATCGAAGTCACGACTACCCTACCCCACTTTTCGGAAATAAATCCGCCCGTGACGAAATCCGCAAGCGGAGCGATTTCTTCAACCTTGATGAAATCCCCGAAACCGTAAAATTTCTTTAAAACGTCAAACCCCTTTTTCAAAAGGTGCGATTCAGCCTTCTTGCCGACAGCGGCGAAAATATAATCTCCACGATCTCGAGCGATAAAGTTTTCGAAAGCGCGCAGGACTTGAGTATTAAAAGCTCCGATTAGTCCTCGGTCAGACGTTATGAGTATTACCAAGGTTTTGGCAGACGGAGATACTTTGGTAAAAACATTTTCTACTCCAGAAACGCGTCCTAATTTTTCAAGCAAGTCCAAAACCTTGAACGCGTAAGGCCGGGAATTTAAAGTTGTCTCCTCCCCTTTTCGCATTTTAATCGCCGCCACCACTTCCATAGCTTTGGTTATGGCACCGATGCTGCGAACTGCTTTCCTTCTTCGATTAAGATTTTGAAGAGATTCCATAGTCTTTTATCGCCTCTTTCAATTTTTCTTCGACCTCGGTTGTAAAATCTCCTGATTTTCGAATTTCATTTAAAATTTTATCGCGATGGAGTTTTTCAAGCCAATCCCAAAGGCCATTCGCATGACTTTGGACATTGGAAATGGGCATATTATCCATCGCACCAGTTAGCGCCGCATACAAAATTACAACAGTTTTTTCAAACCGCACCGGTTCTAAATCAGTCTGTTTTAAAATTTCAGTAAGTAACTGACCGCGCACGATTTTCTTTTTCGTGTCAGAATCCAAATCCGAGCTGAACTGCACAAATGCCGCGAGTTCCCTAAATTGAGCAAGCTCAAGACGCATTTTCCCGGCAACTTTTTTCATCGCTTTGGTCTGAGCCGCGGAACCCACGCGCGAAACCGACAATCCCACGTTTACTGCCGGGCGAACTCCTTGATAGAAAAGTCCGGACTCCAGGTAAATCTGGCCGTCCGTAATGGAAATAACGTTTGTCGGGATGTATGACGAAACGTCACCAAGTTTCGTTTCGATAATCGGCAAAGCCGTCAGGGACCCTCCGCCTTTTTCTTTGCTTAATTTAGCTGCGCGCTCAAGAAGCCTAGCGTGGAGATAGAAAATATCGCCCGGATATGCTTCGCGTCCCGGTGGGCGGCGCAGAAGAAGAGAAAGCTGGCGGTAAGCATCCGCGTGTTTTGAAAGATCATCATAGATTACGACTGCGTCTAGCCCTCTATCCATGAAATATTCGCCAATCGCCGCACCCGCAAACGGAGCCAAATACTGCAACGATGCCGGAGCAGAAGCGGGAGCGGAAACCACTATAGTATTTTTCATTGCCCCATGCTCCTCAAGCATGGCTATGGTTTTAGCAATCTTGGAATTCTTTTGGCCTATAGCGACATATATTGAAACAATCTGGCGCCTCCCCTCGTCCTGAAGCTGGTTTAAAATCGTATCCAGAACGATTGCCGTTTTCCCGGTTTGGCGGTCGCCGATTATAAGTTCGCGCTGTCCACGGCCGATCGGGATCATGGCGTCAATCGCCTTAATGCCAGTGTGCAGAGGAGTTGAAACGCTTTCGCGTTCGATCACGGAAGGCGCTTTCCTCTCCAAAAAATAATCTTTTCCGGAATTCTTGAAGATCACTCCCTTCCCATCCAGCGACTGACCTAGGGGATCAACCACTCTGCCTAAAAGTTCATCGCCGACTTTGATAGACAAAACTCTTCCAGTTTTTAAAACGCGCGCGCCGACCCGCACTTTATCTCCTTCCCCCAGGATCACCGCTCCGATAAAATTTTCCTCCAAATTAAAAGCGATGGCGGGGATTTCTTCGTCATCCGCCTCGATTGATAAAAGCTCCTGCGCGAGAGCCCCGGAAAGGCCGGATATGCGCAAAATGCCGTCCCCGACCTCGGAGACAATGCCGACCTCCCTTGCTCCTTTTTCTACCTTGAAGTCCGAGATCTCTTTTTTTAATTTTTCTAAAATTTCGTAGCTCATTTTGAAAATAAATCTTTAAGCCTTTTTTTGAACGAGAAATCAAACTCTCGCTCGTCATCAACCAATATTCTCGCTCCAGCCAAGAGCTCTGGCAAAACTCGAACTTTTACGATATCCCTCTCGGAAAAGAAATTAGCAACTTTTTTGGTGGCTTCTCCTTCTTTTTGCGCGACCTCCATGGAAATAAATTTGCCTCCGTTTTTTCTCGCTATTAATCTCTCGATCTCCGAAGAAATTTTTCCATAGTTTGCGAGGTCGCCGTTTTTTTGAAGAAGTGCCGCGAATCTCTTAATAATACGCCATTCTGCTTGTTTGCCGGAGCTTCCTAAAACCTTCAACAGCGCATTTGCGTATATTTTCGCGGGATATTTCATATTTTTTCTTTTTTAAGGGCATCTACCGCATCGTTAATCAGCGCCTCATCAATTACCTCCGGCCGCAGAGCAACCGCTTTTGACAGCGCGTCACGCATAAGAGCATTAGCTTCAAGATATAGCTTGGACATCGATTCGAGTCTTCTCTGCTCTTCGATTAGAGAAGCTTTTTTAAGGATATCTTCCGCCTTCACTTCCGCATCAAACACAATTTTCCCTCCTCTTAAGCCCGCGTCCGTCTCGGCCGCACGAATTATCTCCGTCGCGTTTTTTTCTGCCTCAACAATTTTTTGCTTTTTTAGCGCCTCAATTCCGGCCAGGCGCTCCTCGGCCTCTCTAGCCCCTCTCAAACCGAACTCTATTCTTTCCTTTCTCTCATTAAGAATTTTAACGAGAGGTTTATAGACAAAAAAAGTGAGGGCGGCGAGGACTATGAAAAAATTCGCCCCTTGGCTTAAAAGAAGCCTGAAATCAATTCCAAGCTGAGAGAAGAGTTCCGACATTTTCTACTCGACGAATTTTAATATCAGCGATACGACCAAGGCGTAAATCGCGATTGCTTCCGCGAATGCTATCGCCAAAATCATAGCTGTCTGAACTTTTGGAGCCGCCTCTGGATTGCGCCCGATCGCCTCAGCTCCCTTTGCCCCGATTTTTCCAATCGCAAAAGCCGGAAGTATGGTGCCGACACCCATCACAAACGCTATTGCTATTAACCTGACTACTTCTGGATTATCCATGTTTTTATTATTACTAACTACTAATTACTAAGAACTACGACTTTTTCTTAGTGCGCCTCTTCTTTAACCGCCATTGCCACAAAAACAAGCGTTAGCATGGAAAAGATAAATGCCTGTATAAATCCTACGAATAATTCGAGGAATAAAAACGGCAGTGGGACGAAATACGGTATCAGAAACCCGACGATAATCAGCAAAACTTCTCCTGCAAACACGTTTCCGAAAAGGCGGAAAGAGAATGATATTATTTTAATAAATTCAGAGAAAAATTCAAGGGGTCCAACTACGGAAGTAAAAAATCTGGAAAAATATTTTTTTGTCCCTAAAGACATCGCTCCGAGCAAATTTACCCCGAAAACCGATATTGTCGCGATGGCAAGGGTAAAGTTCAGATCAGCGGCCGGAGAACGGAAAAGGGGTGTCCAATGCTCTTTATCCACTATCCCCACCGAACCGACAACCGGCAAAAGCCCAAACCAATTCGAAACGACAATGAAAGTAAAAATCGTTGCGATCAACGGCAGATACCTTTCGGAAATTTCTCTTGATCCCAAGACCGAGTCCATCAAGTTTAGCAATTTTTCGAGCAAAAATTCAATAAAATTCTGTACCCGGCCGGGTGCAAGCGTATTTTTTTTTCGCAAATAAAATCCGAATGAAACTAGAATCAGCGTCACGACCGTTGAAAGAAGCAAAGCGTTCGTAACTGGGATTCCCAGAAAGTCAAACAATTTTTCTGCCTTAATAGATATCTCATGCATAACCGCTTAAATTCTAGCACGTTTTTTGCCTGAAAACAAAGCAGAGAAAATTATTTCTTTTTTAGAACATATGCGACTCCCCTGCTGAATAACTCCGATGGCGGGAGAATTTTTTGGTGCTTGCCTACGCGTTTTCTTCCCAAAATAGCCCCGAGCCTTCCCCAAAACGGAATATCGCCTTTCTGATAAACAGTTTCAACTAAATCGAACTTTGAGAGGAATGTTTTTTTGAAGACGTCTCTCGTCATAAATAAGAGATGGTTATTATCGAGCGTGTAGCGACCTATATTGCCACCGAAAAGAAATTTCAGCCTACTCGCAATCTGGAATGGATTAGGAATCGAGATTATAAAAAATCCTTCGTGACGAAGTATCCTATGCGCCTCATTCATAACGTGGAAAGGATTTTCGAGATGCTCAATTACCTGCAGAGCAGTCACTAAATCAAAATAGCCATCTGAATATGGAAATTTCTCAAAGTTTAAATCTATTTTTAAAAATTGGATGGATTTTTTGGCTTCCTCACTCAAATAACAATTCTGATCCGCGGCATAAACTTCCTTAAAAAAATCTTTGAAAAATATCGCGGTTGAACCTACCCCACACCCAATATCTATCATTCTGCCAAGCTTGCATATCTTATTTTTTTCAATTATTTCGGGAAATTTTCCGGTTTTGATAAGCCATGACTTTTTTGCCAATTTATTGCCGTAAGAAGCGCTTTCTTTTATGATGCCCATAAAGTCTCTTTATCTTAGCAGAAAAAACTGCTATTATATACGAAAACGATTATCAATCGGGTGCGTCGTATAGCGGCAATTACACTTGGCTGTAAACCAAGCGCCCTGACGGGCTACGCAGGTTCGAGTCCTGCCGCACCCACTTTTCAAATCCCGTAAAGTTTATTCAGCTTCGCTCTGGTTTTGGAGCCGACGAGGCCGATGGGTTCGAGATTATATTTTCTTTGGAATCCTTTCACGGCGCGCTCGGTGCAATTGCCGAAATTTCCGGAAAGAGGGCAATCGTTTCGTGAAAAGCCATCAGGCGGATAAACCCCTTCGCGCATTAACGCCGCCTGGAGCGAGAGGACATCCAAACTATTATTTATGCCGCGCTTAAGGTTGCTTTTCCAATTGTGTGGGAAATAAGCGGATTTAAATACATTATTCCAGCCAAAGTAATCTTTAATTCCCAAATAAGTTTGGAGAGCCAAATCAGAGATTGCGACATCTATGGTTTTTTTATTTTGAAAAATTGGTTCGTAAATATATCCATACTCTATCAACATCGCCGCATTATTTACCGTATTATTCGAGCCGGTTGCGATCAATGCCTGATCCTCTACAACTCCACCATCTTCTTTCGGCAAATTACTGAAAGCGTATAGTTCATAAAATCTGTTGAAGATGGAATCTGCTATTGCTTTGGAATTTTTATAATTTGAAAATTGCCTCTCTGGGATATATACTGCAATCCCGGAATAATCCCCCGGGAGATTTCTATTTTTTCTCGGTACGTCGTTGAAATGTATATGTATAGTTATATCGACTCCGTTTTCATTTGCCCACTTGTTTATTCCATATAGGCGGTCAATAACGGTTTGCGGAGGGGTATTATGCGGGACGCCGGATACCTCAACAATTTCCCCGGAGTTCAGATTCTGGATCATTGCACTCCGCTTGTCCCTGATAAACTTATGTATATTTTCCAGCTCCGTTACAAAATAATTTATAAATTCATTGGTATACTCACTTTGATTTCGGGTTATATGCGTTTCAAAATTTTTGTCCGTTGAAAAAAGTTTGAGTAATTTTTCTCCGAGAGCCAAATTCATATCTGCTTCTTTCATGCCGCGATAATCCGTGCCCAAATATTCGTTGTCATGGCCGGGAACGATTAGAATCTTTGTTGCTGCGCCAGCAACCTCGGTTTCAGCAAAAAAAATTACCCACAAGAAGAGAGTAATAAAAAATAGCATCCGTTTCATTGAGATATTATACCATGGCGGGAATCTTTCGGCTTCGCTTCTTCAAAGAAATAATTCCGATAACAAGCTCCTTGTCTTTGAGATCAACTACAACCTTGTCGCCCGCTTTAATGGCACCCCTAACCAGCTTTTCCGCAAGCGGGTTTAAAATTTTCGATTCGAGAAACCGCTTAAGCGGGCGCACGCCGTAATGCGGATCATATCCTTCAGACGCGATAAAATCTTTCGCGGCCGACGTAAGCTCGATTTCGATGGATTTCGCGGAGAGCCTTCCTTTCATCCGCGATAACTGTATCTCTACTATGGACTTGAGATTTTCTTTGGAAAGCGTGTTAAATATTATTATTTCGTCCAAGCGATTCAAAAATTCCGGCCTAAACCTTCTCTCGAGGGATTTCCTTATTTTATCTTTCAGCTCATCTTCTCTTGCGTCTTTGCCGGATGATTCGTCGGCAGAGAAGCCTAATTTTTCCATCTCATGCACAAATTCCGAGCCGACATTAGAAGTCATGACGATTACGGAATTTTTAAAATTGACGTGACGCCCCTTGGCATCGGTCAAGCGTCCGTTATCCAAAATTTGAAGCATAATGTTAAATACTTCTGGATGCGCTTTTTCTATTTCGTCGAATAAGATTACTGCGTACGGCCTGTGGCGGATAAGTTCCGTCAATTGTCCACCTTCTTCGTATCCGACGTAGCCCGGAGGAGAACCGATGAATTTGGATATTGCGTGCCTTTCCATAAATTCGGACATATCAACGCGTATCAGAGCTTTCGCATCGTTAAACATAAATTCCGCGAGCGATTTCGCGAGCTCGGTCTTGCCGACTCCTGTCGGCCCTAGAAACATAAATGAACCTATTGGGCGGTCTTCGTCTGAAATTCCAGCTCGCGATCGCCGAACAGCGCTCGCGACCTTGGAAATCGCTTCGTCCTGCCCAACGATTCTTTTCTTGAGCTCATCCTCCATCCTCAAAAGCTTAGCCGCCTCTTCTTCAATCATTCTCGTGACAGGGATGCCCGTCCAACGCGAAACCACGTCCGCGATATCTTCTCCGCGAACTTCCTCTTTCAAAATCCTCCTTGTCTTCTGCAATTTCTTGAGCCGCAATTCCTCATAAAAAAGCTTCTTTTCGTTTTCCGGTATTCTTCCGTAACTTATTTCGGCAACCTTCGCTAATTCCCCCTTCCGCTCCGCTATCGACGCCTCCGAGCGCAAGACTTCGAGATCCTTTTTAAGTCTCCGTATATTATTTATAGTTTCTTTCTCGCTCTTCCAGCGCATTTCGAGATCCCTGGATTTCTCTTTCAATTCTTCCACATCTTTCTGGACATTTTTCATTTTTTGCTTAGCCATTGGCGTATCTTCCGTCTTCAAAGCCTCGTTTTCTATCTCTAATTTTGTAATAGATCTCCTGGCTTTCTCCAATTCGTCCGGCATTGAATCCAATTCCAGGCGCAAAGCGGAAGCCGCCTCGTCAATTAAATCAACGGCCTTGTCCGGCAAAAATCGGTCCGAAAGGTAACGGGACGAAAGATTGACCGCGGCGCTAATTGCTTCCTCGGTAATCCGTATCCCGTGATGAAGCTCGTATTTTTCTTTGAGCCCGCGCAAAATGCTGATCGCGTCGTTTAGCGACGGCTCTTCAACATGTACAGGCTGGAAGCGGCGGGCCAAAGCAGGGTCGCGCTCGATATATTTTTGATATTCTTTTAAAGTTGTGGCTCCGATCGCGTGCAATTCACCCCTTGATAAAGCAGGTTTCAAAATATTCGAAGCATCTATAGCACCTTCAGCCGCCCCGGCTCCGACGATCGTATGCAATTCATCGATAAAAAGAATCACTCTGCCTTGAGCCCGTTCAAGCTCGCGCATGAGGCCTTTGAGCCTCTCTTCAAATTCTCCTCTGTATTTAGTTCCAGCAACTAAAGACGCGAGATCCAAAGAAATCAGCTCCTTGTCTTTTAGAATATCTGGCACATCGCCTCGGGCTATCATTGAGGCAAGCCCTTCTACAATCGCCGTTTTTCCAACTCCAGCCTCACCGATTAAGACAGGGTTATTCTTTGTTCTTCTAGCAAGAATCTGCATTATTCTTTTTATTTCCTCCTCGCGTCCGATTACGGGATCGAGCTTGTCTTGTCGCGCAAGCTTTGTCAGATTTTTCGCGTATCTTTCCAAAACTTGGAGCTTCAAATCTGGCTCCGCTTCCAAAACCCTCTCCTTGCCGCGAAGTTCCGACAAAATATGCATTACTCTTTCTTTGTCTATCCGGAATTTTCCCAATATTTCCTTCGCGTGAGAATTTATCTCCAAAATTCCCAAAAACAAATGTTCAGATGAAATATATTCGTCCTTTAAAGAAGCGGCCGCTTTGTGCGCCTCTTCCAAAGTCTTTCCGAGCTCCGGCGTAAGATAAATCTGGTGAGGAGAAATCATTAAATTAGTCCTTATCTGGCCGTCAAGCGAATCTAAAATAGAATCAGTGAGAAGCGCTAAATCAGCCTCAAGCTTGTCTAATATGGAAATAACTATGCCGTCATCTTGCAAAACCAAAGCCGCCAAAAGATGCATGGAATCAATTTGGTTCTGTCCTCTCTCTATCGCAAGCTCATGCGCCCTCCTTATCGCCTCTTGAGCTTTCGCCGTGAAATTATGAAATGGTGGCATATATAAGATATATTTTAGCAGTTAACCCTCTACTTTGCTAATTTTATCACTATCAATATAAATATCAAGGTCTCTCCTCAAGATATTGCGAAAGTCACCTCCGAAAGCAGTGTCACTGTCATAATCCCCGTCACCATCGAGGTAATAAACGAAACAAGCAAAACTAGAAGTAACGGCAAAGCATTTTTTGTTTCAGATGAATTAATTTCCAATTCTATTTTTTACTAAAGCTATTAATTCTCTCTCGCTGTGATAAACACCGTGGCGCGAGAAAACTAAAATCATAGCTCGATTTTCTTCAAGCAATTGAAAAATTACCCTGTATCCTTTTGATTTTCCAACATTTTCTTTAAGTGGTATAACTCGCCCTTTGTATATCTTAAAGGATCCGAAACCTGAGCATGCGTCAATACCTGGAGTTTCCTTTAATCCTTTCAAAGAAAAAAGGCGCTCCCAGGCCTCTAAAGATTCTCTCGGAGCGGTAAACCGCCGCAGGTTTCTAAAATCTTTTTCAATGTCATCGTGCCGAAATACTTCCATGGCAATCTAAAGTTCATACATTCGCCATCTCGTCGTATTTGTTTCTGTAATACGAAAGGTTGTAATCAATCACATCGTCTGGCTTTGTAGCAATCCACGGCGCTTCTCCATGGCTCGCGTTTTTCATCTCTGTTCCGGTAAATTTTTCCCATTTACCCGCTATTTCCTCAAGCATCAGGATTTCCTCTTTCGTAAAAACGCATGGATCGAATTCAACTAATGGCTCAATTCGTTGCTGATCATTGTACCCCTTTGGCATTTTATGCTTTACAACTTTTATCTCTTTTCCGTCCATCTTTTTCAATATTTTTTCTCCCATTCGCGGAACAGGGCCATATTCAAAGCGGAGATACTCATCCCCGGTTACCGATTTGCCGTATTTTTCAAAAAAATCAAAATCTAAAAAGTACAAAAGTTTCATCAACTTCAGCTTTCCTAAAGTTCCGTTCTGTATCTTCTTCGCGAAGAAAAGAATGGCGTTTTTATATTTTTTTTCATTTATCTTGACCATGCTATGGCTCGATTATACACTTTCGATGCACTTTTTTCAACAACGTTTCACGGATTTGTATCCAGATATTCCGAAATACCCATTCCTTTCTCTTCTATCAAGATGCGGTTGATGTAGGAGGACATAAACATAAACTGCATGCGCAAAGAGGTTGTCTTCCCTTCTGTAAGCCCGACGAAGAGGCCGACTATCTCTCCTTTCCGTGTATCGAGAAAAATCCCGCCGGAGGAGCCGTGCTGCGCCGAAAGCTCCCCTTTTAAATAAACTCCCTCGGCATCCGCCGCATTGTCATCAACGGTAAGAAAACTATCAACAGTGCCGAGCGTAAAAACCAAATTTGTATTACTCAAAGCCGTGTCCGCGCCAAGAAACTCCGATGGATAATTGAGCGAGTAAAGTTTCTCGCCTACTTTCGGAACATAGTTCTTATTAATATCAAAATATTCAAACTCTTGCAAAGGAACGCTACCATCCGCAAGCTCTGTTATTTTTAAAATTGCGATATCTTTTTCCGGAATTTCGCTTACTCCTATTTTTGTCTTCAGATCAGGGAGCCAAATAACTTTTGCTTTGGCGAAATTTCTTGCCGGAGATCCGCGCCTCAATAAGCATTCTGTATCTTGATCGAGAAAATGCGCGGCGAGATGCCCATTGGTTAAAATATATCCCTTTGGATAAATAATGGACGCGGATCCGAATATATACGCATTGGCTTTGCGATCGAAGCAAAAGACATTGAGCACTGCGCCAAGCGCTTTATTATAGATTTCCGAACTTTTTATCGCTGGTGATAGAACGGGAATTGGCGCGGGATTGGGTAGCGGAACTTGTTTTAAACTTTTTATTTCGCTTGATAGAGAATTTATCTGCTTCTTTAGATCATCTACTATTTTTTTGTCTTCTTGTTTTTTTTCTGCCTCTAAATTAGGTGCGGATGTGGTCGCCACTTTTTCCGTTGCCTTTTCTAAAATTGCATTTTCCCGCGGAGGAGATTCGAATTTCAAAACAAAAACGGATGCCGCGATTAAAATCAGCACCGTGATTAAAAGAAACTGTCTCATTCCGCGAGAGAAATTTTTTCGAATTTGGAAATTATTCCCTCAACGGCTTGCCAATCGATATTTCTAAAAAATGCATCGATATACGTTTTACGCCCAGTGGCATAATCGATAAAATAGGCATGTTCGTATACATCCATGATCATAAGCGCAATTGAATTCCAAACTCCTCCTTGATTATGCGAATCACAGATTACATTTTTTAATTTCTTCGCGTCGAGATCATAACATAAAACAACCCACCCGCGGGCGGCCATCCCGAGTGCCTTAAATTCGCGCTCCCACACTTCGTACGATCCGAAATCGCACAAAATCAATTCTGCAATTTTTCCGTCGGGAGAGTTCCCGTTTTTTGTCATATTATCAAAATATCCCTCGTGGAGCTTAACTCCATTCAAGGCAAACGTCTCTTCCATTTTAAGTTCTCTAAGATCAGAGTAAGTCGCGTTGGCGGAAGAAAGATCGACATTCTTCAACTTTTCCTCTATCTCTCCAATCTTTTTTACATAGCCTGCGTATAGCACGTCGTGATGCTCCTTTAGCTGTTTCTCCGAAAGACCATCCAGGTCTTTATATTTAAGCGGTTTTATTTCTCTCATATATTTTATTCTAAACTATTTCCGATAAAGTTTTCAAAACATAATCAATGTCTTTGCGAGTTGTGTTTATCCCCAGCGAAAAACGGATAACGCTCTTTGCCGCGTCCCTGCCCTTGTCTAACGCCATAATCACATGCGGTAATTCCGATAATTTCGAATCGCAGGCCGAGCCGGAAGATACCGCAATCCCCTTTTCATCGAGCGCGATAATAAGCGGCTCGGATTCGCGCCCCAAAAAGGAAACGCTCAAATTAGACGGGATCCTATTTTTAAGATCCCCATTAATCTCCACGTTTTTTATATTTTTAATAATGCTATCGGCAAAATAATCTCTCAATCCTTTAAGACGCGTGGCTTCCCTATCCCTTTCAGAAACGCTAATTTCGAAGGCCAAAGCAAGTCCAACTATCTGGGCGATAGGTTCTGTTCCGGAGCGAAAGCCAAATTCCTGCCCTCCCCCGTAGATTTGAGGCGTTAAAATGACACTATCACGCTTATACAAAAACCCAACCCCCTTCGGCCCGTAAATTTTTGCGCCCGACACTGTCATCAAATCAACTCCCAATTTTTCCACGCTAATATCCAAATATCCCGCGGTTTGGCAGGCATCTGTATGAAAAATGATATCCTTATTGAAATTTTTTATTCTTTTGGAGATTTCGCGAACCGGTTGGATTGTCCCGATTTCGTTATTGACATACATGATGCTTACAAGAATCGTATCTTGGCGCAAAGCTTTTTTGACATCTTCAGGATCAACAAAACCATCGCGGTTCACTAGAAGATACGTAACCTCAAATCCTCGTTTCTCTAATTCGCGAATCGGCTCCAAAACTGAACGATGCTCAAATGCGGCGGTGATGATGTGTCCGCGCGACTCCCGAAGTCCGACTTCGGAAAAGCCCTTGAAGTCGGACTTCGAAGCGCTCCCGAAAATCGCAAGGTTATTCGCTTCGGTTCCTCCCGACGTAAAAATTATTTCATGCGTTCTCGCAGAGATGATTTTCGCGATTTTTTTTCGCGAATCTTCGAGTGCCTTTTTCGCCTCCAATCCCTCCTGATAAATTCCAGAAGCGTTTCCATAAACTTTGCCCGAAAATTCTTCCATCACCATCTTCACTTCATCTCGCACCGGCGTCGCCGCCGCGTAATCAAGATAAATTCGTTTCATGATTAGCAGATTATATAGCTTTGTTGCAAAGTTGACAAAAGCATTATATTTTAGTTATTATTTTTATGAAATTGAAATGGAGGAATCTATGTTTAAGCTCGCTAACGAATTTTCCTTGGAGCAGCAAGATGAGGCGCGAGAGGAAGCAACAGAGAATGGGTGGGGAAGATGCTCCGTATCCCTGTGGGGAGCAATGGCAAGGGTAGTCGCCTTCATGCTAATGATGTTCGAGCAACTCATCGAGCTTGCAGGCGACACTCTTTTCGGTTAGTGACGGATATCATCCAAAAAAAGACCCGGCTTCGAAGACAACTTCGACTAAGTCCGGGCCTTTGTTTTTTTTCACCAAGCACGTTTTTATTAAAAATTTGATCATCCAATTATTACGCTATAGCTGAATAATTGCACAATGGTAAATTGCTACCATATATCGTAGTACTCCTTTATTTGATTCGTATTAATGGGCAGGAATCGTGATTATGCGGGCGGGCGGGACAATGTTTGCGGCCGTAGTCAATTAGCATATAAGTAAATTTGAACCAGTCTTTTTTTGGAATAATCTGCATCAAGTCGCGCTCGATTTTGACTGGATCGGTTTCGGTTGTAAGGCCAAGTGCTTTCGACAAACGCTTTACATGCGTGTCAACCGCTATTCCCTCAACTACTCCGTAGGCATTTCCAAGGACGACATTCGCGGTCTTTCTGGCGACTCCTGGCAAGCGCAATATTTCTTCCATCGTCTTCGGTAAAACTCCTTTAAATTCCCTTCGGATCATCTTCGCTGACGCGATTATATTACGCGATTTGGCGTGATAAAATCCGGTTTGATAAATTTCTTTCTCGAAAGTTTTAATATCCGCGTCGGCAAAATCGGCAACGCTTTTATATTTTTTGAAAAGTTTTTCAGTTACTTCGTTTACTTTTTTATCCGTACACTGGGCGGACATTATAACCGCCGCCAAAAGCTGCATGTTATTTCTGTACTTAAGCGCAATTTTCGCATCTGGATACAGTTTACGCAATGCCGCCAAGATTTTTTTTGCGCGTTCTTTTTTTGTCATGTTAAATACTGCACTTCTTCCTCGAGCTTGACGCCAAATCTTCTCCTGACCAGATTTTTCAGAATACGTGCTAGGTTTTTGATATCTTTCTCTCTCCCCCCTCCAGCATTATAAATAAGATTCCCGTGATGTTTCGCGACGCGTATTCCGCCGCAGGACATACCTTTCGCCCCAACTTCTTCCAATAAATATCCTGCCGGCGCTTTTCCGTACATAATTTTGGAATTATCAATTTTTGACAAGAGTTTTTTCCTAACTATTGGCTTCAAATCTTTTATAATAATATTTTTAAAGAAGCTGCCTGGGCATAATAAACCCGGCTTATATTTTTTCTCGCGCAGCTTGATAATGTCTTTTGAAATTTTATTTAATACACTTGGCGACCCGGTCGCCAAGTGAAATTCCGCGCCGACGATTATCCAATCTTTCTTTTCCTTGAATACGCTTGTCCGGTAACCAAATTCGCAATCTCCTTTCTTGATCCATTTAAATTCTTCGCTATCAAATATTTTAACTCTCGACACGCTGTCCTTAATTTCCTGCCCGTACGCTCCGGCGTTTCCATAGATCGCTCCCGCAACTGTTCCAGGAATCCCAGCCATCTTTTCCATACCGCCAAATCCAAGCTTATTTACCTTTTTTATAAACAGAAGAAGATTATTCCCCGCGCCAACATAAATCTTGTCGCCAGTTTTTTTAAAATTATTGATCCCTATTTTTACTACAGCGCCCTTGCACCCCGTATCTGACGCCACTATATTCGACCCCGACCCTATTATATGCCACGCCATTCTCTTTCCTGCTGTCTCGACCAATGCCGACCTCAAATCTTCTTCCGTCTTAATTTCTATAAAAAAATCTGCCTTTCCCCCGATGCCGAGTGTGGTAAGCCCCTTCAGAGATTTTCCTTTCTCAAAACGCATAATAATCATTATACTAATATAATAATGGCGTTAGCACGAATTCTTCTACTTTCTCTAATCGGCTTCGAATCGCTTAATTTCCTCGGCTTTCTTCCATACGCGGCTTATTTTTCATGGATAGGGCTTTTAATTACTTCTATCGGCTCCTTGGTCGTCATAGAAATAATATACTATATATTTAAACGCGAGGGCGTTATCTTGCCAACGCTTCCGTATATAGTATCCGGCATATCGCTCTGGCTTGATGCACTGGGAGACGTTGGGCATCTCTACGCTAAATTTTCTTGGTATGATCAGGCAGCCCATATAATCGGCGGGGCCGCAATTATGTCAGTCGCGATCGCGATGTTCTCCCAGTATCGCGAGCGTCATAAAATATCGCTTGCCCTTATGTTTTTCATATCAATTTCATTTGTTGGTCTTTTTGGCAGTCTGTATGAAATAGAAGAATATCTCGAAGATCGTTACTATCATGGCGAACAAAAACGCCTCGGCAACGGCCCGGATACCGCGGATGACCTTTTAATGAATCTCTTGGGTGGCCTGGCTGGAGGCGCGGCTTATGCTTATTTTTCGAGAAAACTTGATATAAAAACTCGCAAGACATAGGGCCCTGCGAGTTTTCTTTTTCAGCTAAGAACGGCTTAGCGGCTTACGAAGACGCGAGTAAGCTTTGCCAACTTTTCGGTCGGCGGGCGCCCTTCGGGGCTAATTTAGGTCTGCCGATATGCCACTTGCGACAGAATCGGCACAAATAATGCCAGATCTTTCTACTCGTTCTTTTTGACGCTTCTCGAGCCGCCGCGTAAGCTCTATCCTCCATGGTAAAAGCTGCCTTCCTTCCGCAACTCCTGCGCCGAAGCGCTCTTTTGCTCGCCAATGCAATCACCTCCTTTTTTTGATGAGCTTTTTTAAAATATAGAACATCTAGAATTCTTTTTCAAGGTCGAGTCGCATACAAATAGTTCTGGAGTGTCTTTATGACTTTATTTTACTGCCTTCTCAATATCCTCGATTTCTTTTCTTACAAACTTTTCCGCGTCATCTAAATCTTTCTTGAGTTGCTTGATAATTTTTTCCTCCTCTTCAGTGAGCTGCCGTTTTGTTTTGGCCTTCTCAAGTGTTTTAATTTGCTCGCGAATGGCTTCTTTTAATAAACCAAATGCTTTGTGAAGCACGTGCTCTGCCTCGCCGATTTCCTTTTTTATTCTTTTTCGCATGGCCGCAAACTTGTGCCACCAATGCCACGCCAAATACACAAGGAGAAGGGTGAGCGCAATAAGCGGAATGACTACCGAAAGAAACCCCACGGCCCATGAGCCGATTCTTAAAATCGCCGGACGCTCTATAGAAATAGTTATTTTCTCGGAGGGAATGCTTTTGGCCTTACGATCATCAATTACTTCAGCCCATACTTTATAAATACCGTCTTTGAGTTTTTCTTCAGCAACAAGCGTGAAATTTCCATTCGTGTCATTCCTTGCAATTTGGCTTTTTGTCTCTCCGCCTTCGCGCTCGAACCAAACTACCGTTTGGCGGAAATTCTTGGCGGCGATTGTGCATAATTCACATACATATTGCACTAAAATGTGATATATTATGAGAGTGTTGAGTGTCTTTACGACTTCACTCGAACTTACTTTATCAAAAATTCGTAACGAACGAAAGCCCCGCCACCGCCTCGCAGAGCCTCGGCGGAAACCCCGAAAGAAAAAACACTCCTTGCATTTCTGATTT
>Ga0209542_10007040_pt1 | contig 21573 bp, 13 predicted proteins | sample RifCSPhighO2_01_FD_184028 | JGI IMG/M metagenome (GOLD analysis project Ga0209542, IMG submission 184028) | Soil microbial communities from Rifle, Colorado - Rifle CSP2_plank highO2_0.1 (SPAdes) (version 2) | ecosystem: Environmental > Terrestrial > Deep subsurface > Rock core/Sediment ... | reverse complement strand
ATCTCGCTCCTCGAGCTCTTTAAAAGACTGCGGAAGTACCGCCGGAATTATTTCTATTTTATTTTCAGTCATCCAATTTTTTTATACGGCGCGCGTGGCGCTCCTCGCCGGAAAACGGCGTAGAGAGGAACAGCGCCACGGCCTCTTTGGCGTGCTCGGAGTTGATAAACCGCGCGCCGAGCGACAAAATATTGGCGTCATTGTGCTCTCTGGCAACGCGCACTATGTCGAGGTTGCCGCCGTAATACTCGGCGGCGCGCGCGCCTTGCGCGCGGTTGGCTGCCATCGCCTCGCCCTCGCCGGAGCCGCCTATAGCTATGCCAAAACTACCGTTGTTTTGAGCCACTTTTTTGGCCATCGGCTCTATGTAGTCCGGGTAATCGTCCTGCGCGTCGAGCACAGCGGGTCCGCAATCCTCGACCTCGTGCCCCAGCCCGCGCAAAAAATCAGTAAGAATTTTTTTTAGTTCAAAACCTGCGTGGTCGGAAGCCAAATACACCTTCATATTATTTTGCTCCGGCGCCTTTGACGTGCCGCAGGAGCGTATGCGCGTACCCCATTTCGTTGTCGTACCACGCCAACACCTTGACCAAGTTGCCGCCGGCGACGCGGGTCATTTCGAGGTCGGCGATGCTCGCGTACGGATTGCCTATAATATCGGATGAGACCAGCGGCTCTTCGCTCACCATAAATATCCCTTGCCAGCGCGGGCTCGCCGCGGCTTTGCGTAAAATGTCGTTGACCTCCTCGCGGGTGGTATCTTTTTTGGTAACAAATGTCAGGTCAACGTAAGACCCCGCCACAGTGGGCACCCGCACAGAAATTCCGTCAAAAAATGGCACGCCGGTAACTGCTTTTGTAACCGTGGTCGCAGCGCCGGTCGAGGACGGCACGATATTTTGCGCGGCCGCTCTGCCTTCGCGTCGGTCTTTTTTATTGGGGCTGTCTACGATGGACTGGCTTGCGGTGTAGCTATGTATGGTATCAAGCAGCGCCTTTTCTATATCGAGTGTTTCTTCAATAATGGCAACAACAGGGCTCGCGGCGTTTGTTGTGCAGGAGCCGTTGGAGGTGATGGGGCAGTTTGCCAGCTTTTCTTCATTGATGCCGACCAGCACCACCGCGCAGCCTGGTACCGCGTCGCCTTTGGGCGGCGCGGAGATTACGACCTTTCTTGCGCCCGCGTCCGCATGTAGCTTTGCTTTTGCGTATTCGGTAAAAAAACCTGTCGACTCCACCACCACGTCTATCTGCAGGTCTTTCCACGGGAGTTTAGCCGGCTCTTTTTCCTGAAAAATTTTAATCCTTTTTGCGCCCACAACCAACTCGCCACCTTCCGCAAAAACTTGTCCCGGAAACTGACGGTATACTGTGTCGTATTTTAAAAGATATGCAAGGTTATCCAAGTCGCCGAGGTCGTTGATGGCGACAACCTCCACCTCCGGGTCGTGCCAAGCCGCGCGCAAAAAAGCGCGCCCTATCCTGCCAAACCCGTTTATCGCAACGCGTGTCATACCGTTAGGGCAACTCCATTACCCAGGGTTTTGGAGCATCCTGCGCGGCGGCCGGCCAAAGCGGCGAAGAGGTGCCTCCGGATAGGATAAACGCAACCGCAAGGATAATCGCGATGCTCGCGCATATCGTCCCGAGCGCGTGGAGCTTTTCGTGCGAGAAATTTTTCATCATGGCGTAGTCGTGGTAGCGGTGGTATCGGCTTGCCCCGTTAGAGGCGGAACCTCTAACGGGGTCGAAGTTGCCGTTTGTTCAACTACCGGCTCAATAACAACAGGTGGAGGTGTTGGCTCCGGTTCGGGTTCTGGAGCAGGAGCAGGAGCAGGAACGGGCGTCGGTGCTGGTTCCGGCGCGGCAGGAGCGGGAAGCAAATTGCCGACTGCGCTTATCTCCCCGCCCGGGTCGGGAGCGTCGCCGATGAGCACGATTCGGCGCGCAACAATGGTACTGCCCTGCTTGTCGGTGGCGCGGTACTCTATCGTGTAGCTTGTTGTGGTGGAGGTGTCGATGTTCGGCGAGCCGGTCTCCGCGCCGTTCATAAATATATGTAGGCCGACGTTGGTGTTGTATGGGTCGAGCAAGACCGCGCCGAGGTCGATATAGCTCGCGCGCAGAGGCACGCGCGCCGGGTTGTTGCCGAGCACTTGGATGCCAATCTGCGCCGAGCCACTGCTCGCAGACGCAGATTGTCCCGAGCTTGTCGAGGGACTGCCGCCACTATTAACTGCACTCGCGACTTCCACCGGAGGGGTAACGACCGGCGTGTATCCCGGCAGCGTCTCCATGTTGGTGTCGAGGAACTGCCCGACAAGTCCGCCGTAAGTGGTAGCCACCACCGCCTGCGACACCTGCTTGCGCTCCTTTTCCTGCACTTGCTTCAAGTAGGCGAGTTCCCTATCAAGTATTTGTTTGAGCTGCTGGGTCACATACACGCCGAGGTCGCGGTAGGGCCCTAAGTCGGGCTTGGATACCTTCATCACCTCGCTTTTTTGCACGTCCTTCCACACGTAGTCTTTGAGGTCGATGGTGGCCAGCGTGTAGCTGACGTAATAAGTATCCTCATCTTCGGTGACGCCGAGTATCTGCGCACGCGGCGCATAGGCGGCCAAGTCTTTGTCGGCGATGTAGGTGTTGTCGACCGACAGCACCGTTTGCTGTTGGCTTAGCACCGCCGCGGCGGCCGCATCGCGCACCTCCGGCGTGGCGGCGGCGGCGGCGCCCGCGCCAAGGAAGACGACACCCAGCGTGATAGGCACTAAGTTGTTGTATTTAAAGAAATCAAGTAACCCGCGCATACCTTATATTTTACCACTAAAAACTGTATATGACTCTCCCTACTATATAGGAGGGGCGGACTGCACCAAAGGCTCGGCTGTCGGTGCTAACCCTGCGGTTGTCGCCCAGCACAAAGTACTCCTGCGGCCCAAGCTGGACCCTAAAGTCCCCGACTTGGCCGTTTCCGCCCACATACGTACCGCGCGGGAACTCCTGTATCCTCCCACCCGGCGGGGTGGCGGATATGGTGCCGCCCTCGATAAGCACCAGCTCGCCGGGCAAACCGATGACGCGCTTGACCTCAATAATGCCGGCGTCTTTCGGATTTCTAAAGACAATAACATCTCCGCGGCGCAGGCCGAGCACGCGCGGGGTAAACTTGTCGATAACAATCCGGCTCCCCTCGTGCAAAGAAGGCTCCATCGACCCGCCGGTCACCGTGGCAACCCGCACCGAGTAAATGAGAAGCACAACGGCCACAAAAAATATAATAGGGCCAAACCAGAGTTTTATTTTTTGGAGAGCGGCCGTGGAAGTGGATAGTGGATAGTTAATAGTGGATAGTTCAGGAGGAGGAACCGACACAGTAACCGGCGGAGAAACCGTTTCCGGCGCTATTGTTGTATTGTTTTGAATTTCTTGGGGCATTTTGCTATTCACTATCCACTATTCACTATTCACTTGTCTTTAATGACCTAATCATACCAAGTAACATTCGTTGTACTTCAGAAAGTAATGACTCGGCGAGAGTTAGCTCAAGCTTTGGATACACATCTTTGGCTATAAAAAATTGAGTTTCAAGTTCTGCGGCGGAACCGCGTTGTGGTACTGCAAGAAATGGAATAGTTTATTCATATGTCATCCTGTCCTGTATCATGTCATTATAACACGTCCAATGTCGTTGCAGCGTAGAGGTAGGTGCCCGAGTGACCACGTTGGCGTTGTTGTCACAAAACCCCATTTTTCAAAAAGAGTCGTATTTGGTTGATCGATGTCTATACCCAGCTGCAAGTCCATAAAGACCATCACCGTCTACTGTGGCTATTGCGTCTGAATTTCCGAAACGCCGATGGTAGTACCCGAAGATACCAGGGAGAATCCCGCGGCGGATTGCTGCATAGCGCGCTGGTCCGGCGCCGCGTACGCGCCAAAGCCACTGCCGGTTTTTTGCCGGGCGCGCATGGTGTTGCCGCCGGGCTGGTCCCAGCTGACGAGATAGCTCTTGTTCGCGTCGAGCGCAAAGTCGGTCCAGTCCGACCACAGTGGCGCGACATTGCTCAGTGTGGCGGTAGTGGTGCCGATGAAAGTCAGCCGCGTCGGCGCCGCTACGCCCGCAGCGCCGGAGACCTGCTCGACAATGCTGGCATTTGAGACGCTGCGCCCGCCTGTGCCGGAACTCTGTACGAACTTTACCCGCACCTGACTGCCGGAGACCTCGATGTACGCGGCTGGAATAACGCTGCGTATCGTCCGTACCGTATTGTTGGCATAGTCACTGTCGAGCGTAAGGGAGAACGAGGTCTGGATACCGCCGGAAGCTGGCGGAGGTGGAGGTGGAAGAGGAAGAGGAAGAGGAATGATAGTGCCAGCCGCGTCGAGCAACGTTTGTAGCGCAAGTTCCGCTGCCACCTGCCCTCCCCACGCGCCGAAGTGGCAATAATCATGGCGGCCGGACGAGCCTATAAAATCAAAATCAGGTCCGGCGTATGTACCCGCGGCCGCATTTGGCAGGCCAACTTGCGCGTTATGGATGACAGCTTGCGCCTTTAGCTTGGCAACGCGCTGCTCCTTGGTGATGAGTTCGAGTTCCGCGCCCTCACTAAGGCGACAGTGGGTCGTCTCCGCGATAAATATCGGCATGGCAATGCCGGCGTTGCGGATAGTACCGAGGATCGTAGACCAATTGGCTTGGTAGTTTTGCGCAGAGACGCCGCTGTTGACGTCGGAAGAACCCTGGACCCACATGCCGATAATTTGCGAAGAGGTCGCGCCCGCGGCAATAAGATTGTTGTACGGCGCAATGACTTTGGTTTGCAGCAGCGTGCCGTTTGCGGGGAGCCATTCCGAAGACCCGGTGCCGTTGGCGACGCCCGGGACGATGACGAGGCGATTCCACGGCTTGACGGCGAGGGCGGAATACTGGTGGCCAAGCAACGTAAGGAAGGAACCGCCGCCGCCGGAGCCGTCGGGCAGCGGGTCGGCGGCTTGGTAGAAATTGCCGTCCGCCGGATTGTATTTGACCGCGCTCAACGCGCCGGCCGTTTGCAGAACGTCCATGGAATTACCCGAATGTGACTGGCCGAAGACCATGACCACGAGGTCGTCTGGCTGCAAGGTGACCGCGATAGGACTCATGGCAGTACCAGCAGTAAAAGCCGGATTGGTGGCCACAAAAAAAGCAATCAACGCCAGAAGGAGCACAAGTGCGCCCAAAAAATGCGCGCCTCGTTGGGATAGTAACAGCGACTGCGGCAGAGGTAATTTTTTATTATTGATTTCCATATGGTCTTGTCAGAAGCTCATGCCCATGAGGAATGCGACAGCTTGGACGAAGGTGGATGCGGCGGATGCGGCGGAGTATTTGAAGGGAATCTCGGCGAAGGCGGCGTAGATGTATGTGCCAGCGGAGGCGTTGTATGCGGCTTGCGCGGAGCGGAGCTTGAAGCCGTTGGCGAGGAAATCGAGAGAGGTGTTCGTCCCTTCCGCGAGCGCGGTGTTGGCAGTCGAGGTCGCCGAGGCGACATTGTATGTACTGCGAGCCGTATCGAGAATGGTCCAATCCCCCGTCGTATTCGTCCGCTTCACCATGACGTAGCGCGGCTTGAAGCCCGTATAGATAAACGGCCCGTCGGCGGAGCCGTTGCCAGTGTAGGAGCCGAAGTCGGAGAAGCCTGAAATTTTATCAAAGAGATACGCGACGTAATCGTGAGCGCCGTCGTGGTCTTCCGAAGCGTCCGACAGGGCACCGTTTTCGGTGAATCCTCCGCCGCTGCCATCGTTCGTTTCCCAACCCGCGGTGGCTCCCGAAAGGAAAATAATCGGGGCGGTTCCGGTCGGCGTCGAGCCGTCGGAACCAAGGCTCACGGCCCTTCCCGACGCGCTGATAAACTTGCGGCGGTTGGACTCGACGCTTAGGTCGAGATTGGATACTGTATTGAAATAAAAGTCGGCCATATCGCCGTTCGTTTTTCCGCTTAAATCACGGTGCGCTCCTATCACCCAATCCGAGTTGGTGTAGTCGACGGTGTCGTTTACGATTGTAGGAGTGCCGTCGTCAGAAACGTCGTTTATGTACATCTCTGCATACGAGTTCGCCAGATCCCACGATGCCAGCATGTGTATCCAGCCGTCTGCACTGTTGTAAGTTGCGCTGCTATTCATACTTAGGATAGTGGATTCCGCCGAGTTTCTCATAACGACTCTGATGGCCCCGCTCGATATCCTTGCCACCTCCACGGCGATGTTGGTGGTCACGCTAGTAAACATACGCACCGATGAGGCATCGGCAGCCGCATCAAACTTGAACCATGCGGAGAAGATTCCCTTCTTGCCATCGGCGGCACCGGTCAGGCCCGCGCCGCGCGTAAGGTAGTCGTTGGTGCCGTCAAAGTGGACTCCATTGATAGCATAGGTAGTGTTTACGTCGGCATTGGTGCCGACGGAGAAGACCGAGGCAGTGGGGGCGGTATCGTTCCAATAGGTGTTGAGGTCGGCAGTCGCTACCGTGGAGTTTAGGAGGAGAAAGTCGGTCTCCGGCGCGGCTGTGTTGACCGCGTGATACACAGCCCAATTGTTCGCGCTGGCAGCGGTGCGGTCCTTTACGATTATCATTTCCGGCGCGGAAGAGAGCCCGTGCCCAACGGTGGCATTCGCCCCGGTACCGGTGTAGGTGACCACGGAGACGCCGGATGTCGTATTTGCAGAGACTGAAGACGTGATACTTCCCGAGGTATTAGATACAGCCGCTCCTCCGCCCTTCCACAGCCAGGAGATGTAATTGTCGCCGCTTTTGTTGACGTCGGTCGAGGTACCCACCGTAAAGCCGTTGGTATTGAAAGCAGTCAGCGTCGTTGAAGAAGCGACCTCCGCATTCGTAAGATTTGATGAAAGCCAATTTTGCACGCCGCGCGCGCCGTCAAAAAGTGCGTGGTTGAAAGCACTCGTACGGTCTTTTATCCACACCAAGGAGGGTTGGAAGGCGGTAGTGTCAACGGTCGGCGTGGAAACTGTTGGCGGCGTAAAGTACGTCACGCCGTTAGTGCCTCCTATCCACCGCGCAAAACCCTTAGCAAAGCGGAAGTCGTCTATGTAGCCGTTCGCATAGGTTACCGCTTGAACACGCCCGATTTGCATATAGGAAGAATTGTCATACGGCGTGGCGCTGTTAGTCCATGAGTCGGTCTGCACGCCGTTTTTAAATAGGTAGTAGGTGTTGGTACTGGCGTCACGCACCAGCGCAAAGTGTATCCACGTCCCCGCAGCAATCGTTCCACCAAGAGATTTCGCATCGGCAATGTCCCAACTCGCGTTGTCGCTGCTTGCATAAAATACGCTGTTGTAAAACATATATGGAGCATAGGTGGAGTCGCCTCTTGTCAAATACAAACCGTTAGTGGAGTTTCCATACCACCAGAAATCCATGGTATAGCTGCCAGTGCCCGGAGCAAAGTCGGCGCTGGCGTCTGTGCGAATATATTGAGACGAAGCGGCCGTGAGCGACAGGCTGTATCCCCCGTATTTTGACTGCGTTGCGCTTGCAGCCGCACCACCAAAAGCGGTTATGGTATGCGCGGCCGTAGTGCTGTCGGTGAGGTTGTTGTCGAAGTGGAGCAGTAGATTGGGAGCTGTATAGATTTTTGCGTCAAAATACTGCTTCGGCACCGCAATCGTCGGCGTCGGCAAATTATTGGTCGAGAGCGCTTTGAAGCCGGTGGGTGGGGTATATTGGAAGTATCCACCGGAAGCGGAGTCGTAAGGGTAAGTAGTTGCAGTAGATGTAGCGTTCGCCGACTGGCCACAGTTTAAAACCTGGGTACTCGCACCGCTGGAGTCGGCGTACCCTGCCGCAGGAGTTACATATGCGCCGGAGGTATAACTAATAGAACCCTGTGATGCATTGTTCTTGTAGAACGTGAGCGTACTGGCGTCGGCATCCACCGCGATCCCTATCACATCGTTAGTGGTATACGAAGAGCCATACGCTGTGGCTGTGGCATTTATATACTTATTACCGTTCACGTGCCAATACCCGATTGCTACAGCTCCAGCGGCTGTATCTCCCGGATAACGGAAGCTAGTCGTGTTGCTGGTATTAAAATTGCTGCTAATGAGACCGACCATTGCCCCTGTCCCTACAGCCGTAATGGTAATCTCGCAGTACCATTTGCCGCTGTTGACAAAAATGGACGTAGGGCCGACACCAAATCCGGTATTTGCAAATCGAAGACTGCCTTGTGAGAGAGTATCGCCCGACGATGTGTGCAGCGGGTTGAATGTTGCATAATCATTCGTCGGCGTGTCGGTTACCTGGTCGGTGGCGTCCATGGAGTTGACCGTCCAGTCGTTGTTGTTGCCGGAAACGTCGTTGCCCAAATCCGAGCCGCTTGCAAAATCGAGCTTGAAGCCGTTGGTGCCGTACGTTCCCGTATAACTCTTCGGCCGCCAGTAGCCGTTGGTGTCGGTTTCGCCGAATGAGGTGGGCGTGAGTGCCTGGCCGTCTACGAAGTAGACGTCGGACATATAGCCGTCGTAGCAGAGCGTCGTCGGCGTAACTGAATAGCAGCCGATCACGTGGGAAACTGCGGCGTTTATGAAGCTGTCCTGACCAGCATCAATTGCATTGCTCGCCGTGAGTGATAGCTCGGCATTGTCGACATAAATCTTAAACGACGGCGTGGCGCTATTGTATGCGACGACGACATGATGCCACTTCGCTGGATCGCGAAAGCGAGCAAGGGATGTGTAGTCAGTAACAATTGATCCTGAGACTTCTTCAGTGAGTCTGAGAGATCCTGACGTCGTAAGACGGAACTCCACTTTGTTCGTGGCATTGGAAGAGGCACCGAAGAGATGTTGTTCGACGCCCGTCTCAATATTGGCCGGCTTAATCCAAACACTATAGGTCCACACGTCGCGATTGCCCGCACCTCCGGGAGTGCGATTCAACCGTGCCGTGTCGTCGTCGTTGAATCGCGCGGAATTCGCGATGGTGTACGCCGCTTGCACTTTGCCCAGCGACTGTATTTGGTAGTAGTACGCTCCGCCGAGCGCGAGCACGGCAAGGAGGAATACGCTCGACCATTTGCGCAGAGGACTACGGAAGAAGGCGGAGAGCGCGTCGCGGATAGTGTACAAAGCGGTCATGTTATTTTCACGAGGTTCGACCTCGTGTAAAAGCTTTTGCGACCATACAAATAGGATACCACCTAAATGCGGTCTGGTTTTTAAGAACAAACAACCTCCATTGTGGAAAACCAATCCCTTTCCACGAGGTCGAACCTCGTGTAAGGGTTATTGACAGGCTGATGGGGCAACGGACGAGCCGCTTGAGTATTATGTCGCCGCTTGCGTCTTCTACGCACACACCATAACTTTTGGAAGACACGACACATAATGCCTCAAATGAGAGATATGGTGTGGATACTCTCACCCGTCCCCATCAAACAATCAACTGCCTTTGAGTATATAATAACTTGGCATCCCATACCAAGTGCCGTTGCGAAGTGACTCTCGTGGCGTCGCGCACTAAATTGCCTGGCTTTATTATGGGCCGGGCTGGAGCTTCTCCTTGGGATGAACGCGCGCTCCCGCAAGTATGCCGACTCCTTAATGTCTCCAAAGGGGTCGGTTTTGCATCAATTGACTTCTTCCACGAGGTCGAACCTCGTGTAAGCGGTGGTATAATGGCGGGCATGTCCCGGCGGATATCTATCGCCCCAAACGAATATTATCATTTGTATAATCGCGGTACTGAAAAGCGAAAGATTTTTTTGAACGACAACGACTACAGACGCTTTATGGCGATGCTTTATCTGTGCAATACCTCTGCCAGTGTTCATATGGCCGAGCTTTTTCCACGAGGTTCGACCTCGTGGAATTTTGAGAGAATGCTTGCTTTTGAGCGCGGCGAGTCGTTGATTGACATTGGCGCGTACTGCCTCATGCCGAACCACTTTCATCTTTTAGTGAAGGAGAAGACTGAAGGCGGCATCAGCCGGTTTATGCAAAAATTGGTAACTGGTTACACTATGTATTTTAATACTTTGAATGACCGCAGTGGTGCGCTTTTGCAGGGCAAGTACAAAGCGGGGCACGCCGACAACGACCAATACTTAAAATATTTGATTTCTTACATCCACCTTAATCCGGTCAAACTTATAGAACCGAGATGGAAAGAAGCCGGCATTGCAAACAGGAAGCGGGCAGAAAAATATTTGCAAGAATATGCGTATTCGAGCTTCGTCGATTATTGCGGAACTAAGCGCACTGAAAACGCGATACTTAACCGCGCTTCCCTGCCAGAGTATTTTGAGACGCCAAAAATTTTTAAACAAAGCGTGGAGGAGTGGCTCGGATACTCTAAAGACTCCGTTGCTTCCACGAGGTCGAACCTCGTGTAATTTATCGGCCGAGGTTTGTGATGACTCTGCCGAGGATGTAGGAAGGTGGGATGGAGCCGAACTCGCGGCTGTCGGCGCTGTTATTGGCGTTGTCGCCCAGCAGATAGTAGGTGCCGCGCTCGGCGGGGTGGCTTGAGACGCGCTTGATGTCGAGCGTCGCTCTGCCCTTCGGGTGGTCAAAGACGACGACATCGCCGGTGTACAGGCCGGTGACGCGCCAAAGGTAGCGGTCTACCAGCACGCGGTCGCCCTCTTGGTACGCCGGATACATGGAGGGGCCGGTGACGGCGAAGATTTTTATATCAGCAATGAGCGCCGCGACCGCGAGCACAAATAAAAGCAAGTATAGATTTTGCCGCATGTTTACCCCGTTAGAGACAGGAAGCGTTTTAAACGGTTACGTAGATACCGCTTTCCCGGACCCGATTTCAGATACTTCTCCCTCGCGTACGAATCTTGTTGGTTCAGACATGCTTCATAATACATAAGTTTAAACGGACCTCGGCCTTTTGTTGAGAATACAGCGTTGCCACTGTGGAGTTTAAAACGCTTCCGCAGGTCACTCGTTGCTCCTGTGTACCACTTACCATCTTTTGAACTTTGGAGTATATACACATAATGATACATAAGGTCTCTAACGGGGTTAATTGAACCCGGTCGCCGCCGCGCCGAATATCTTTATCGCTCCGGTGGTCGAGGTGGCCTGTGTCGCTATAAACGTATAGAGGTCGCAGTAGTTGGCGGTGGTGGTCTGCGTCGGCGCCGTGGCGCCCTGCCACTCGATACTGGTGCCCCACGTGATAGTGCCCGCGGTGCCACCCGGGTTGCATACCACCAGGCGCAATATCTGCCCGGCAATGTAGTCGGAAAAGCTGATGGTCATCGCCGAGTAGCCTATCTGCACCAGCTGCTGGTTGCCGTCTATCCAGCTGATGGTCATCGGGGTCGAGGTGGCGGGCTTGTTTTCGGTGGTGGTGATGGCGCCGTTGGCGCCGATAGCGAGCCTTGCAAACGGGGTCGAGGAGCCGATGCCCACCCTGCCGTTGGCGCCGATGGTAAAGAGGTTGGTCGTCGAGCTCCAGTTGGAGGTGGAGGAAGCAATGTTGAGGAAGGCGGTGGTCGTGTCTTGCGTTTCTATCGCCAGTTTGTAGTTGGCTCCTGCGACGCCGAGCGTCGATGTGCCGATGCCGAGCTTGTTTTCAACCACCAGGTTGCCGGTGCCGGTCGGGATAGAGGTCAGACAACTTACGGACGACAGCGAGCCGCTATTGCAGATCCAGAAGTTATCATCAACTAAATACCAATCGGAGCCGCTGGTGTGAGAGCGGATGTCTCCTGTGGCATCAACCTGCAGCTGGCTGTAGGTAGTGTCGTTGTACGCAACCGTGAGCTGCGAGTCGGACGAGGATATCGCTTTGTTAACCGACAATAGGGAGAACGGCGAGGTAGTGCCGAGCCCGACGTTGCCGGATTGCGTGATGACAAAGTCGGTGCGGGTCGAGGAGCCGACGGCAAACGATGGCACGCCCGCGGCAAGGCTGGAGGTGTCGACAGAGAGGCGCGCCCACGGCGTGGTGGAGGCAATGCCGACTTGGCCGTTGAGATACGCGTTGCCGCTGACGTTGAGCACGCCCGCAATGGTGGAAGATGCGGTCACCGAGAGCGCCGAGGTGGTGGCGGAGGTGGCGGAAAGATTAAGCAAAGTGGTCAGCCCGGTGTTGTTGATACTAAAGAGCGTCGAGTTTACTCCGGATGAAGTGGTGGAGCCGATGGCAAAGAGCGTGGTGGTGGCGGTAGTGGATGCGGCGTGGACGGCAAAGTAGGCGAAGGGAGAGGTGGAACCGACGCTTGCACCCTTCCAGAAGTTCGCCGCGTCAAATTGCGAAGTGGAGGATGCTTGGAGCGTGGATTTGAACCAAACGGGTGTAGTGGTGGAGTTGGCGAGCGCGCCGAAGTTGAGGTCGGAGGCAAATGGGAATGCGGAGGTTAAACCTGCGCCGGTTACGTAGTCGGTGCCGGAGACAGCGGCGATGAGTGCTCCACCGGTGGTGGTCTTGAGGATGTTGCCCGTGGAGATACCCGTGATTGCAAAGGCGGTGGAGGTGGCGTCGGTAAAGAGTGAGGAGCCGGAGAGTGTGGTCGAGGCGAGGTAGTTGTTGAGAGTGGAGAAGAAAGAGCTGGAGAGCGTGGAAGATGCTGTGGAGTAGAAGCCGCCGCTCAATGTCGCAAGGCCGGTGTTGGTTTGGGTGCCGAAGTTTGCGCCAGCTACCGCGTTCAATACCCCGCCGATGGTGGAAGATGCGGTCACCGAGAGCGCCGAGGTGGTGGCGGAGGTGGCGGAAAGATTAAGCAAAGTGGTCAGCCCGGTGTTGTTGACGCTAAAGAGCGTCGAGTTGACTCCGGATGAAGTGGTGGAGCCGATGGTGAAGAGCGTGGTGGTGGCGGTGGTTGAGGCGGCGTGGACGGCGAAGTAGGCGAATGGAGAGGTGGAGCCGACAGAGAGATTTTGTTTGAAGATACCCGCGTCAAACTGAGAGGTTGAAGAAGCTTGCAAACCCGCCTTGAGCCACAGCGCGGTCGTGGTGGAGTTGGCCAACGCGCCGAAGTTGAGGTCGGAGGTGTAAGGGAAGCCGATGGTGTTGGTGATGGTAACCGCGCCGGTGGCTCCCGAGACAGAGATACCGTTGCCGGCGACATTGGATGTAACGCCTGTGTTGGTGATGGTAAGCCCCGAGCCGATGATTGACTGGCCGGCGGTGACGGAAAGACCGGTGGAGCCGGTGATAGTGCCGGTGGCGACTGACGCGACTGCCGTTCCCCCTGCTCCGCCGTAGAGGAGCTGATTGGCGGTAAAGGAAGTCACGCCGGTGCCGCCTTGCAGTACGGCAAGCGCGTTGGTGAGCGTCAGTGTGCCGATGGTGGCGGCGCCGAGCGTTGCTCCCCCGACGGCATTAAACTGGCCAGCGATGGTGGTGGAGGCGGAGACGGAGAGCGAGCCGGTGGACGTCGCAGAGCGGAAATCAAAGTCAACCAAGTGCGAGGTCGAGCTGGCGGTAAAGCCATTGGTGAGCTGGAGGAGCGTGGTGGTAGCGGAGGTGTTGAGTCCGTATTGGGTTTGTTGGGTAAAGGGGAAGGTCGAGTTAACAGTTACCGCGCCGGTGGCGCCTGAAATTGTTACGCCCGATCCTGCGACCAACGAAGTAACGCCCGTGTTGGTGATGGTAAGCCCCGAGCCGATGATTGACTGGCCGGCAGTGACGGAGAGGCCGGTGGAGCCGGTGATAGTGCCGGTGGCGACATTTGCAAACGTGTTGACTCCGGAGAAGTACGGAATGTTGCCTTGCACGGCGGCGGTGGTAGTCGAGAGTCCTCCAAAGGACAGCGTGTCTCCCGTAAGGATGACGGGCCAGGTAGCGGCCAGGTTGGTGTCGTCCGAGATGTCGAGGCCGGAGACGTCGGCTGTTCCCACCGTCTCACAAGTTCCCGCCCCCGCCGCAGACACGTCTCGCACAAACTGATTGGTACAGTCTATGCCGGTATATTCGGCTAGTATGCCCGTTGAACCTGTCAGAATGAGGGCGGAAGTCAGCGTGTCGAAGGCAACCTGTCCTGAAGCGTTGAAGCTCGTGGTAGTGGCATTGGTAAGGAGCGTGTTGCCGGAGAGCGTGGTGGAGGCGATGATTGCCGAGAGGTTGGCGTTGAGCTGGCCGCCGACGTTGAGTACCGAAGTGATGGTAGACGAGCCGGTGACGGCAAATGCGGACGAGGTGGCGGAGGTAAAGGTCGCTCCGGTAAATGTTGAAGCGGTGGTGCCGGTGGCGGTGAGGTAATTAAAGACCGACTGGCCGGTGACCGAGAGCGCGGCGTACGGCGTGGTGGTGCCGATGCCGACATTGCCGCCCATAAAGTTGGCGACGGTCGGGTTGGTCTGCGTGGTGGAGGCGATAAAGGCGGAAATTGTGCCGCGGGAGAAGATGCCCGATATGCCGACATTAAGCCCGCCGCCGGCATAGATGTTGTTGCCGACCGTCAAATCATCGCTGACATTAATGTTGTTGCTCTCTATCGCGCCGATGCTGGCGAGCGGGAGTTCCGCGCCGTTGAGGTCGATAATTTTTAATCCGGAGGAGTGGGAGGCGACGTACGCGTACTTGCCCGAGACGGTAATCCCCCACGGCGTGCTTCCGGTTATAAGATGGCCTACCAGCGTGGGCGTGGTGGAGGCGTGTATGTCGAGGACCGTGGTGGTGCCGGTGTGGTCGGAGAGGTACGCGTAATTGCCGGCAACTTGTACGCCGTAGTACGAGCCGGTAGTGGCGTTGTAACTGCCGACCACCGCTGGAGTTGCGTTGGGGTTGCTGACATCAAGTATGTAGAAGCCCTTGCCGTCGTCGGCGACGTAGAGATATTTGCCCGAGGCGTAGAGCGCGGATGGCCCTCCAGTGCCGGTATAGGTGCCCAATTGCGCAGGGCTCGCCGGGTTGCTGATGTCTACTATATATATCTTGCTTTGCCACTGGTCGGCGATGTAGAGGTATTTGCCGCTGACCGCGAGCCCGTAGGGCTTGCTGCCGGCGACGCTGACCGAGCCTGCAAGAGTGGGCGCGGCCGGATTGCTGACGTCTATGATGCGCACCGCGGCGGCGGTAAAGTCGGAGACAAACGCGTATTTGCCGGAGAGCGCGATGCCAAAGGTGCCCGCCATGCTGTACGTGCCGACCAGCGTGGGAGCGACCGGGTTGCTGATGTCAATGATATTGAGACCGGTCGAGGTGTCGCCGACATAGGCGTACTTGCCCGCCACGGCGACTGTTTTTGCGCCGCCGAGCGCATAGGAGCCGACGACGGTTGGATTTTTTGGCGTGCTGATGTCGATGATGCGCAATCCAATGGTGTCCTCGGCGGTATACGCGTAGCGGCCGGAAATGGCGGTGGCGTAGGTGTTGCCTGCGGTCGCGACGGTGGCGGCGAGAGTCGGCGAGCTTGATGCCTCTTGATAGAAGTTGCCGCCGCTTAAAGTGAGTTTGGCGGTCGGAGAAGTGGTGCCGATACCGACCTTGCTGTTGAGGTACACGAGCCCGCCACTGCCTGCATTGAAGGTGCCTGACGCGGCAAGGTTGGTGGTGGTCGCGTTGTCGATGCCAGCGCCGCCGATGACGTTGAAAGCCGCGAGAGGAACGACGCCCGAGGAGGTGGCGGTGGCGCCAATAATGAGCTGAGAGCTCGTGGTCGCCAATCGCACGCCTGAGCCGTTAAAGAATGTCCAATTGAGGTCGGTACCTGCAGCTCCCGCGTCGCTTCCGCAGGAAAAGACGCCTCCCGTCCACAAGAGTTTGTCAGAGGCGCTGGCACAAGTAGAGAGGCTGGCTCCGTAAAAGTTGCCGGAGACCGTGAGCGCGGTGGAGGAGGCATATACAAAATTGGAAGTGGATGATGCCTGCAGTCCCGCGCTGAACCAAATGGCGGTCGAGGTGGAGTTGGCGGCCGCGCCGTAGTTGAGGTCGGGGGTGAACGGGAATATTTGCGCAAGAGATGACGAAGAAATTTTATTATTGAAGATTGTGTAGTCGGCCGATGATAGGTAGCCGTCTGCCGCGAGACCCGACTGCGTGATGCTAAGCGTGGAGCCGGAGAAGCTGAGCGGAGCGGAGATGGTGGTTGCTTGCGCTCCCCCGCCGCTGTTGGTGGAGAGCACGGTTGCAGGGAGGAGCGAGACGGTGAGGTTGGAGGTGGAGGCGGTTGCAAAGGTAGCGAGGCCGGACACGCCAAAAGCCGTTGTTGTGGCGTTGATAAAGTCGGCTGAGGCGAAGTGCGAGGTGGAGGAGGCAAAAACTCCCGCTTGCGCCCAGAGCACGGAGCTGGTGGCGGCGGTAATGACCGCGTAGTTTGACCCGTAGGTAAAGGGGTCCTGCGCGCCGGTCGAGGTGGAGTCGGTACCGCAGTAGAAGTTGCCGCTGGTGTCGGACTTGAGGTCGCAGGAGGCGGAGGTAAGCGTCGAAACTTTGATCCCGCCCCCGCTGATAATGAGTCCGCCGGAAAAAGTAGATGATGCCGAAGAACCGGTTAAATTGAGATAGGTTGCCGAAAGTCCGTTGGAGAATGTGGATGTAGCCCCGCCCTGGACGACGAGATTACCCGTTGTCGTCGCGCCGCCAGAGATAGTGAGTCCGCCGATTTGAGTGCCCGCTCCGATGGTGGAAGAAGCGAGCGAGTAAATTCCTGCGGTAAAGCCGATGAGCGTAGAAGTGGCGTTGGCTGCGGTTGAGCCAAAGGTGGTGGGTGTCCATGCAAAGCTCGCGCTGCTGCAGCCGGTGCAGGAGGAGACGGTGATGGAGTCAAAGTTTGCTCCGCCGTATGCGTTGAGAACTCCAGCAATGGTTGATGACGCGGAGACGGACAGGCTGGTGGTGGTCGCGCCGGCAAAGGTTGCCCCGCCGTTGAACGCAAGAGTGGTGGTGGTCGCGTTGGAGAGGAACGGGTAGCCGATGGTGTTGGTGATGGTAACCGCGCCGGTGGCGCCGGATACGCTGATGCCGTTGCCGGCGACGTTGGAAGTAACGCCGCTGTTGGTGATGGCGAGCGGACCGCCGAAGATTTGCCGCGTGGAGTTATCCAGCGATATGCCGGTGCCTGCGGTGACAATGCCGGTGGTCGAGGCAACAATCAAACCGTCTGAGTCGGTGGAGAGCGCGGCGTTTTTGGTGTTGGTGAGCCAAACATTATTTGACGCGCTTAGTTGCGTTGTGGATGCCGTGCCAAAGTTTGCTCCGCCAAACGCGTTGAGTACTCCGGAAATGGTGGAGGAAGCACTGGTGTACAACGAGGTGCCGGTCGCGTTGCGGAAATCAAAGTCGGTGAGATGGGAGGTCGAGCTGGCGGTAAATCCGTTGGTCAATTGCAAGAGCGTGGTGGTGGAGTTGGTGTTGAGGCCGTACTGCGTGCCCGGCGTGAAGGGGAATATTTGCGGGAGCGAACTGCTGGAAATTTTATTATTGAAGATAGTGTAGTCGGCCGACGAGAGATAGCCGTCTGCCGCGAGGCCTGACTGCGTGATGGAGAGCGTCGAGCCGGAGAATGAGAGCGGAGCGGAGATGGTGGCGGTCTGCACTTGGCTCGTGGTGTTCCCTACCAATATTCCGGTGAGCGTGGTGGAGCCGGTGCCGCCGGAGGCGACGCCGAGCGCGGAAGCAATGTCGAGCGCGGCGAAGTGCGAGGTGGAGGAGGCAAATACCCCCGCCTGCGCCCACAATGCGGAGGATGTGGCAGCGGATATAACATTGTAGTTGAGGTCCCAGGTAAATGGATTCGCCTGCCCGGTGCTGGTTTGGTCGGTGCCGCAGTAGAAATTGCCGCTGGTGTCTGCCTTGAGGTCGCAGGAACCGGTGGTCAGCGTGGAGACTTTCAGCCCGCCGCCGTTTATAATGAGCCCGCCGGCAAAGGTCGAGGACGCCGAAGAGCCGGAAAGGTTTAAGTAGCTCGCGGAGAGTCCGCCGGCGAAGGTCGAGGTCGCGGTCGAGGAGGCAAAAATGGCGCCGGAGGAATTGACGGAAAAGAGATGCGACAGCGAGTTATTAAAAATCTGCAGGAGGTTGCTTGATTGCGATGTCGCGCCGAAGATTGAGAGCGGAGTCGCGCTGCTGGTGGTCGCCGCTATCGTTACCGCGGAACTTAGGTACGGCGTCGTCGTGCCGAGCGCCGACTGCGTGGTCGTGCCGACCACCGCTCCGGAGAGCGCCGAGTACGCGGCGGTGGTAATCTGCTGGCGGGGCGAAAGAGTTTCGTACGTCGCGTTGTCGCTTGAGACTTCGACCTGCAAGTACAGCGCGCTGTAGTTTGAAAAGTCGATATTGAGCGCGTCGGGATAACTGTTCGCGGTGTCGCCGATGTCGACGTTAAATACTCCCGACCGCACAATAGAGGTCGTCGCGGTCGGCGCGGATGCCGGCCATACGCGCGAGCCGCTGCCGACCGTGGCGTTGTTCCAGATAGAAAATTTAAAATAGTAGGTCGTGCCGCTGCTGCTGCCGAGCAGGTCGCCACTGCTGTTGGTGAGCCGGCCCTGATACGACAAAATAGTCGGAGGCGCGTTTGCCGCAAGCGCGGGCGCCGCCGCGGCATACGGCACAAGTATGACGACAAGCAAAAATACGGCGCGCGTTATGTATATAAATAATTTCATACGGATACGGGCGTGTTTGACGCGCGATAGCTCTCAAGCCATTGCCGCGATAGCGCGCGCCGCTGAGCGGCGCGCGCGACCTTCGACTCGTGCAAAAACAGCTTCAGAGATTTCTTTTCCACAAACCAAAGCCTTCCTATCAAAAAACCGCTTACTTTGCCGCGGCGGCACAGTTGTGTTATGTAGTCGTTGGTAACGCCAAAAACCTTCGACGCTTCGGTAGAGGGTATGACGTCTTTGCCAAAAATTTTTTTAAGATCAGGACTCATGACCGGAAGGAGGACGCCTAAATACATTGCCAGTTCGCCAAGCGAGATACCCTGTGTTTACAATTATACGGCACAAGTTTGTCGCAAGGCCGTATTGCGCTCAACTCATATGTGGACAATGTCGAGTATCTAAAAAAACCGGCCAGGAAATCCCGGCTGATTTTGTAAAGGTCTTTACAATGCTAAAATTATTTTTTATCCGAGATACGCTTTAAAAACAACGTATCTCGGCAAGGCAAGATGCCCCTTTACCGCTTATGATAGTGAAAGGCTATGTGATGTTTAAGATGTCTAATCCTAATATAAGAGTATGTGCCAAGCAAAAAGAGCAATACGGACAAGATTGAGGTTATAAGCATCAGAAGCCAAACCGGCACCGAAAATCCGATTATCAGCACGCGGTTTACCGACAGCACTTCCATATAAACAGTATTGCTGTTGCCGCTTACGCCGTTCCAGTCCTGCACTATCGCGTATATAGAGTAATCTCCGGCGGGCAATCCGCCGGTATGGACATATTTAAAATTCCCCGAAGGGTCAACCGAGGCGGTGCCTTTTATTTTTATATTACCCGATACGAAATGAACCGCAATTGACGAGCCGGTGTGCCTGCTTGTTCCGCTGACCGACACCGGCCCGTACTCGCGGGCAACGTTTTGATACTGGGTAATAACCGGCGGTTCAAACAGCGGCTTCTTCGGAGCGGACGGCTCCTCTTGCACCGCCGGAGTTGCTGCCGGCGTTTCTTTAACTGCCGGCGCGGGAGCAGGCGTTGAAGAGGGCGTCACGGTTATCGACGCCGGGGTTGTACCGGTAATAACATTTGTGCCTTGGCCGTCGTTGGCGAGCACCGCGGCCGAGTTAAAGCGAAGCACTGCGGTGCCGGCCCTATTGGCGCGCATGCGCACCACGAGCACCAGCGCCCTGTCGTTTACACCCGGGTCAGGAACAATTCCGCTAAAGCTTATGGTGCCGGAGGTGTTGGAAAATTTCGGCTCCTGCACCCATAGGGTGAACGCGGAATCATTTTTTGATATCGAAGTGACGGAGAGTATGTCCGCCGGAAAAGACAACGTCGCGGTAACCGCGTTAACCGGTTCGCTGCTTTGCGTGACAATGGTGAGCGTTATGCTCTGCCCTACCTGCAGCAGAGTAAACTCGGGAGAAATTTCCATCGTCGCCGCGTGCGCTGCTGCCGGAAGCGCAAAGAGGCAAACGCCGAGAAATATTTTATATGCTCCTTTTACCATAGATGAAAAGTACTATCATAAGTATACCAAGTATCAGCAGTTCGTACGACCGCACCAGACGCTGGCGTGGATAGGCGGCGATGCGCTCGTTGCCTGCATTGTCCACCGCTTTAACATACGTGTCGCTCGTGCCGTAACTGTCCAGAAGTGCATAGGGGCTCTCCGCGCGTTGCCACCGCAAAGGCATGAACGGAACTCTTTGTTCCGCCGCCTCGTAGCGGCTGATACCCGACCCCTTGTCTGCCGCGGTAAAAGCTATATATGGACTGCCAAAAAAAAGGTCGCCGCTGCCGGGCTGTATGATAAACGGCTCCGGCGGGTCGGTATCGGCGCTCTCTGCGTAGCCTCCGCTCCCCTTAGCGGCTATGTTGATTACCAGAGCCTTGCTTGAGACTTCTTCCGCGGAACCGGCGCCGTCATTGCGCAAAAAGACGGCGCGTTCAAGCGATACCTCTGCAGTACCCGCCTCTTTTGCCTTAAAAAACGCGGTAAAGAGCAACCCGCCCCTGCCCGCGTATCCGCCGGGGACCAGGCCTTCAAACGCTATGGCGCCGTCTTTCTCGCGCGGATTCGTAATCCAAATGTTTATGACAGAACCGCCGTTGCTCACTTTTATCAACTGGAGCTTCTCCCGCGGAAAACGGAGCTCGCCGGAGAACGTGTTTATAGGATTTGAAGCGTCTACCTGCAAAGAAACAACAACGGTATCGCCGGCTCCCACCTCTGCGGGCTCCTGCCCGATGCGCGCGGTCGCCGCGCTTGCCGCATACGGCGCAGATAAAAACAAAAGCAAGATGATACTGTATTTTTTCATTTTATCCGGTCCAGTTGAACACGAGTATGGAGAAGTCGATAAGATTAACCTTATTATCGCCGTTGAGGTCCGACTTGATGCCGGCGCCTGAGAGCGGTTTGTTATACCAGTACGCCATGATAGAAAAGTCGACGAGGTTTATTTTGTTGTCGCAATTGAGGTCGCTGCGCTTGCCGCACGCTGCCGGCAGCTTGGATTTATTTTGAGAGCCGACGCTGAATATGGCCGCCGCTCCAAAGGAGCTAATGGTGTTTTGCACGGCGGCCTTAGACTTGGCGGAGTGGGAGCCGAGCTCCAGCGGCGAAGTGTCAAAAGTGTAAATATAACTCCCGGCAGAGTCGGAGCTCGTCTGCAAAAACAATTCCGTTTCCGAGTTGACCATGATGACCACGGTGCTGCTCGGCGCGCTCGACCCGAAGATGGCGAGGTTGTCGCCGCGGCGCACTTCCGACTTATCGACATCAATGGTCGGCGCGATAAAAATACCGGTCACGTTGGTGTTGGTGTACGCGGTCACGCTCACGGGAAACGACTGCAGGCTCGAACGGTTGCCTTTTTTATCCTCGCCGTAGACCGAAAAGATGTAGTTGCCTGCCAAAATATTGGCGACCGACAGAGTAAAGTTAGCGTCGGCGCCAGCCGCCGTTGTTGCCGA
>Ga0209542_10007037_pt1 | contig 21575 bp, 22 predicted proteins | sample RifCSPhighO2_01_FD_184028 | JGI IMG/M metagenome (GOLD analysis project Ga0209542, IMG submission 184028) | Soil microbial communities from Rifle, Colorado - Rifle CSP2_plank highO2_0.1 (SPAdes) (version 2) | ecosystem: Environmental > Terrestrial > Deep subsurface > Rock core/Sediment ... | reverse complement strand
TGGGAGAATCTTACACCTCTTGGACGCAATGAGTGGATCTGCTGGATTGAGAACGCCAAGCAAATGGAGACGAGAAGTCGCAGGATCAAGAGAACGCGCATGGAGCTTATAGAAGGAAAACGCAGACCTTGTTGTTGGGCTGGTTGCATTCATCGAAGTAGACATGGAAGAAGCGGAAAGATTAGTCAATGAAACAGTAAGAAAATACGACGCAGTCTCATATGACATTGGTTTAAATTATTTCTTCGGGGAAAAAGATATATAAATCAAGCCAAACCCTTCAGCAAATACCCAACAAAATAAGCAATTCCAGCCGCAACTCCTCCGATAAGCAAAGTCTCAATAGCCGATCTAATCTTATGTTTACCCACAACCTCACCTTTAATAAAACCGACAAAGAATAATGCCAGTCCAGTCGCAATAATAGAATAAGCAAACTTTCCCGCTTCTAACAATGGAAATATTAACGCAAGAACGAAAAACAACAACGGAATGAAACCTACAATAAAAAATGATAAGAAAGTCGCAAATGCGGTTTGCATCGGGGTCTTCCCATGCACTTTCGCATGCCCGTGCTTAGTGTGCAGCTCCTCCACAGACTCCACAGACAAATAGTTAGAAACTGCCATTGAAAACCCATCAGCAAATAAATTAGCAAACCCCAATATCAAAACAATCGAAGAGGATAAAGACGCTCCAATCGCCCCGGCAACAACAGCAAAAGTTGTCACACTCCCATCAATTCCGCCATAAACAAACTCCGCCAAATACTTGCCTCTCATTCCCATATTAAATTAAAGAAAACAGTTTATTTAAACTTAGCCAGCATACCTTTAAATATCCGTAAAAATCCTTATAATTATGACAGAAGAAAAAAAGCCAAATAATCTTGGAACGCAGATTTCCTCTCCTGAAAAAGCAGAAAAAGGCAAAGAGCCTTTAATGCAGCCAAAACCAGAGGATATAGAAAAAGTAAAGGCCAAACTGGAAAATCTAAAGAAAAAAATCATCAAAAAATATCCTTTTACAGTCTCTCTAAGCCTTCTCCCAGCAAACTCATTCCCTATTTTTGAAGAGGACGAGCAAATTCCGCAGGAAGAAATCGCCAAAAAACCACTGCATTTAATGCTCATCATTCCCGAGGAACAGTACAAAAATCTCCCAAAAATAAAGCCAGAAATAATAGGAATAGTAAAAGAAGTAAAAGAAAACGTCTGGATTCACATTAAAACTCCAGTTGACGTTTTCAACTACGGCTTAGACAGCAAATACGAATTTGTAGAAGCAATCGGCGTTTCATTTCCTTTGCATGATAAAGGATTCCTCGGCGCGTTAAGAGTTGCAGTCATACACAAATCGCTAGTGTTAAGAAAATTTGAAAAATATGTAGCTTCTTATGTAATCGGAGGCTCTCTAGTCAGGGGCACCGCAGATAAAACTTCAGATGTGGATACATTCGTAATTATAGATGACACAGATGTAAAGCGAATGCCGAGAATAGAACTTTTGGAAAAACTTAGAGGCATTATTTTTGATTATATAAGAGAAGCAAACGCAATGGCCGGAATAAAAAATATATTAAATGTCCAAGTTTATCTACTGACAGATTTCTGGCAGGGAGTTAAAGACGCGCATCCTGTATTCTTCACGTTCATTAGAGATGGAGTGCCGTTATACGACCGAGGTACTTTCTTGCCATGGAAACTTCTATTAAAAATGGGCAAAATAAAGCCAAGCCCCGAAGCCATAGATTTATTCATGAAATCTGGAGAGCAGACAAAAGAAATGGTGAACAGAAGGCTGATGGACGCAATGATAGATATTTATTACGGCGTCATAACCCCAACACAAGCAATGATGATGCTCGCAGGTGAAGCGCCTCCAGTCCCAAAAACAATGGCAGAAGATGTAAAGAAAATATTAGTTGACAAAGAGAAGTTAATGTCGGAAAAAGAACTTAAAACTCTGGAAAAAGCAGTCAGATATTTCAAAGACTATGAACACGGAAAGTTAAAAGAAATAAGCGGCCATGAAATAGAAGCTTTGCTTAAAGAATCAGAAGAGTATATCAAAAATCTAAAAAAGCTAAGAGAAAAACTTGAAAAGAGCGTCCAAGAAAAGTCAGCAGAAAATCTTTATAAAGAAGTCTTTGGCCTATTAAAAACTTTATTCGGCGACAAGCCTCATCCAGAGTTAATAAAAGAGTTTGACAAAGAACTGGTAAAAAAAGCAAAGATACAGGAAAGATTCTTAACTATCTTAAAAAACCTTGAAGAGTCAAAGAAGAAAATAAAAGAAGGGAAGCTTGATGCAAAAGCAACAGAAAATGTAAAGAAAGACGCCTATGATTTGATAAAAAGCCTTGTAGAATACGCCCAAAGAAAAGACCTAATCAAATCTTCAAAGGATGTAATAGAAATCTCATATTCAGGAAGAAAAGCCGAGCTATATTTAATGGGAGAGGAAAACTTCCTTATAGAAAGAGAAACTATAAGAAAATTCAAAGACAATAAACTAGTCAAATCAGATAGAAAAGAGCTTGAAGCCGCGCTTCAAAAGCACAAAGAGAAACTAGGCCATAAAATCCCTGGAGAAATATTCGCTATATTACAGAAAGAGCTTGGCTCTTTTGAGCTTGTTATATAGTTATTTCAAATCCAGCTTTTTTCTTAAATACTTGAACTCTCTAAGTAATTTAGGAGCAGACCATATAATAGAAATAAATCCGACTATGAAAATATATAGTCTATAAGTTTGGAGCGAATCCCCAAAGAACGGCTTCCCAGTCAAAGAGAAGTATATTATTGAAATGCCCACATAAAACAGAAGAACATCAAAAAACTTCTCTATTATCTCTCTCGCGTCAGTCATTGCCCTTTTTTCAAAAAAATAAACAGCTAAATAATACGCTATGAAAAGCACAACAATATATACATACCCGAACTCCGCCATTTTGTATAATAATCAGGAAGCTTTAAAAAGCTATTTCTCCAGACAAATTTATGAAAGGCATAGTGGTCCAATTCCGAAGAGGCAGGCATAGAATACACGAAAGGCACTACTTGCTAGACTTAAATCTAACAAGCAGGGAAGAGGCAAAAAAGCTAGCTGGGAAAAGCGTAGAATGGAAAAGTCCTGCGGGAAAGATAATTAAAGGCAAAATCAGCGATGCCCATGGGAATAAAGGGTTAGTAAGAGCAATTTTTGAACAAGGATTGCCTGGACAGGCCATAACTACAGAAGTAGAGCTAAAAGAAGGAGCTAAAAAATGACTCTAAGAAAAGCATCATCATATTCAAAAAAATACGCAAGGCCGTTTACAAGAAATTCTAAAAGCAAAAACAGGGCATATATAAAAGTAGTTCCGCAAAACAAAATAACAAAAATGACAGGCGGAAAAGTTGTAGAATATGAAGCGGGAAAGCTAAAATTTGTAATAAAAATGATTTCAATGGAAAAAATTCAAATTAGAGACACTGCCCTAGAAGCGTGTAGAATGTTTCTTAGCAACAATCTTGAAAAAAAGATTCCGGGGCAGTATTACATCGCTTTAAGAGCATTTCCACACCATCTATTAAGAGAGCATAAAACTGCAGCGGGAGCGGGTGCAGACAGGTTATCAACTGGAATGTCACACTCTTATGGCGCGGTAATGGGCAGGGCTGCAAGAGTCAATGCAGGCCAGGAAGTTATAGTTCTAGCTTGCGATAACGAAAAAAACGCAAGAATAATTAGAGATTCACTAAATACCGTCAAATCAAAACTGCCTTGCGCAACAAAAGTTCTTTTTGAAAAGATACAATAATTACATTTATTAACTCCCCCCCCTTTTTCAATAAATGCAAACAAAAGAGGAAAAAGCAGGCCTTATAAAATGGTTTTCCGAGCTGTCTCATAAAGATATTTCTATTGCAGGAGGCAAAGGCGCTAGCCTTGCAGAAATGTATAACAATAAATTTCCTATCCCTCCAGGATTCATTGTAACCGCACAAGCTTACCAATATTTCATAGAAAAATCGGGATTAAAATTTCAGATAGAAAAAATAATTGAAAACTTGGACGTAGAAGATACAAAAGATTTAGAAAACAAAGCAAAAGAAATCAGGGAATTAATAACGAATGCGGATATGCCTGAAAACCTGAAAGAAGAAATATTAGAAGCTTACGAAATGCTTAATATTAACAAAGAATCACTCTCAAAAGCTAGTTCTGGTGCATTAGCAATTCTAAAAAACTCTCAAGAGCCTCCATTCGTCGCAGTCAGAAGCTCTGCAACCGCAGAAGATTTAGTAGATGCAAGTTTTGCAGGACAGCAGGAATCATTCTTGAATATAAAAGGAAACCTTGCACTAATCAAAAACATAAAAGCCTGTTTCGCCTCTCTATTCACAGCAAGAGCGGTTTACTATAGAACAAAAAAAGGATTCTCACATATAAATTCTTATCTGGCAGTTGTAGTGCAAAAGATGATTAATTCAGATAAGTCGGGTGTAATATTCTCTGTAAATCCTGTAAAAAAAGATAACAATATAATTATAGAAGCCGTATGGGGGCTCGGAGAGGGCATAGTATCAGGCAAAATAAAACCAGACAGCTATCTTGTTGACAGAGAATCGCTAAAGACAGTAGAATCAAATATTGCAGAGAAAAAAATAGCGCTAGTCAGAGACTCATCAGGAAGTAATATAACCGTCAGCCTTACAGAAGACCGATCACTACAGCAAGTCCTGACTTCTTACGAAATAAAAAGATACGCGCAATATGCGCTGCAATTAGAAGAGCACTATAAAAAACCTCAAGATATAGAATTTGCAATTGAAAACAACGAACTTTTTATCGTGCAATCAAGGCCAATAACAACTATCGCTCAAGAGCATGAAACAAGAGAAATATCGGGAGAAATTCTTCTATCTGGCCTTCCCGCCTCTCCAGGCATAATTTCAGGAAAAGTAAAAATAATTCTTGATCTATCAGAGCTATCAAAAATAAAGAAGGGAGACATACTAGTAACAAAAATGACAAATCCCGACATGGTTGTTACAATGCAAAAAGCAGCTGCAATAATTACAGATGAAGGCGGATTGACAAGCCATGCAGCAATAGTATCGCGAGAAATGGGAATTCCCGCAATTGTTGGGACATCAAAAGCTACCTCTGTATTAAAGGACGATCAAATAATAACTGTAGATGCAAACTCTGGCAGAATTTTCTCTGGAAAAGGAGAAACTAAACTAGCTGAAGTCAAGCCAATTGTTCAGACAAGAACGAAAATAAAAGTTATCGTTGATCTTCCTGATTTTGCAGAGCGGGCAGCCCTATCTGAAGCAGAAGCGATAGGCCTGACAAGAATAGAAGGCATAATCGCCTCGTCCGGCAAGCATCCTCTATATTACGAAAAAGCAAAAAAACTTCAGGATTATACAAAGGTTCTATACGCTGGGCTAAAAAAAATAATCACTCCATTCAAAGAAGCATGGATAAGAACATCTGATATCAGAAGCGACGAATACAAAAATCTAGAAGGCGCTCCAAAAGAAGCGGAGAGCAATCCCATGCTCGGAGATCACGGAATAAGATTTTCTTTAAAGCATCAAGGAATACTGGAAGCTGAAATACTGGCGATAAAAGCCATAGCCAAAGAATTTCCAAATAAAATATTAGGAATAATGATGCCTCAAATAATCTCCGTAGAAGAATTAAAACAGACTAAAGAAATAGCAGAAAAAATAAGTCTTCCAGATAATGTAAAAATAGGAATAATGGTTGAAACTCCTGCCGCAGTTCAGATAATTAATGAGCTATGTGAGGAAGGAATTGCATTCGTAAGTTTTGGAACAAATGATTTAACGCAATACACCCTAGCAATTGACAGAAATAACCAGCAAGTGCAATACATCTATAACGAAATGAATCAGGCAGTATTAAATTCATTAAGCTATGTAATAAGAGTATGTAAAAAGTACAATGTTGAAACATCAATCTGCGGGCAGGCAGGAAGCAAGGAAGAAATGGTAAAATTCCTCATAAAAAATGGAATTGACAGCATCTCTGCAAATGCGGATGCCGCAGAAAAGATAAGCAAACTCGTATCCAACTTAGAAAAACAAATACCTCAAAAAGAAAAACCCATAGAAAAAATAGCAGAAAGCAATTTAGAAGCAGAAGAAAGTCAAATCATTCCTGAAGAATCGCAAGAAGAGCCGCAAGAAAAAGCAGAAGACATCCCGATTCCATCCGAAATAGAAGTGCCAATCCCATCTCAAAGCACAATTCAAAGCGAGGACATGGAGCAAATAATTCTCAAAGAGCTTGAATCAGACGAAGCAATTCCAAATATCCAGGCATTACAATCGCTGTTTCCAGACCCAGAACCATCAACCCCTAGCCCAATTACTAAACCCGAGCCGGACAATCCCGACACAGAAGAAAAAACCATAAAAGAAAATGAAGAAATAGAAGTGAAAGAAGATGATGCTAAAGAAGAAGAAGAAGAAATATACGACAGCCAAAACCAATACAATCCTTCAGTAAAAAAAGAAAGCGATACTCCGAATCTAAACGACTCTATTCCAATAGATTCGGAGCAATTTAACAAAGAAGAAATTGAAGTAGTAGAAATAAACAACGAACTGGACGAAGACACCGTTACAGATTTGTTCTAAGCAATACTTGTTACTCCTACACAGTAAACACAAACAAAAGATTTAAATACCCCTAGTATATATAAGATTATGAGCCTAGAAGATATATTAAAATCAGGAAAAGCAAACGCAAGATTAGAAGCTTTAGAGGAAGCTTTCTCTAAAGAGGCGTCTCTAAATTTAGCTCCAATGATTGCAGAAGCAAAAGAAGAAGATGTCAAAAAATTCTACGAGGACACCGGACTTAGCGAGGAAGATTACAAAAAGCTTACTCCTGCACAAAATATTGACCTTTTAAAAGAAGCAAGAGGAGAAAGGCAAGAAGACCTAATCGCAAAAGTAAAAGAAAACTATAGAGAAGCAATCACAAAACTAGGCGAGAAAGAAAAAGGACTGCACCTTCTTAGGATAATCCCCGAAATAAAGCCTACAAAAATAGAAAACACAGACGAGTCTATTAACAGATTGCACGAAAAAGTGTATAAAGCACAGGCGGACCTAAAAAACCCTGACGAAAGTTTTAATAAAATAATGGAAAAATACAAAAACACAACTCTAGGCAAAGCCGTTTTAGCATTCCTAATTGCAAACGATCCAGAACTTCCAAGTAAAATAATGCAAAATAGATTTATAAGATCACAGGCAGAATTATACAAAGAGCTTGGTGAAAATACCACTCCATACTTTACAAGTCAGTACGAAAGCACAGAAGATAAAACAAAGGCAGGCCTCGCATATCATATAGGTAAAACGCTTGGAGCGATAGCACTAGCAGAAGAATCTAAAAAGAAAGCCGCTTAAACATTTTTCTGAGACTTAATAAGTGTATCAACTATATTCGTCATTCTTAGCATAAAATCTTCAGCAGTTTTTTGCAATCTATCTATGCTGTCCCCCATAACTTTTCTAACCTCTCCATGCGCTATCTGCTTATGCAAAGCATAAACATCTCTAAAAGCAGACACGTAACTTATATCCAACAATCCTCTATCAACAAAAGATTCTTTAAGAAGAATTGAGACATGCTCAGGAGAAGGCGGAATTTTTCCATCCATAATCAACGCTGCGTGCGCAGAATCAACCATACACCAATAAACGCCTTCTATTGCCCCTAACACCGAGCCATAGCTTCTTGAAAGATGCGCAGGCGCCCTCTGCAATGCAACATAAGCTGCCTCTGGAGTGGAATGTATTCTTCCCTGCAAAAGCAAAGTTTTTATAGGATTAAAAAATCCTCCGCTGTCAATCAGCGCTTCCCCATATCTTAGCATATTTATCACGACAGAATCTCCAATAAGTAAATCATTCCACCAAGTCGTAAGTTTTACCGTTGTCAAATGTAAATCCTTTCCATAATTCTGCGCGCTTACAAGCTTGCCTAACTCTTCCCTATACCAAGAAATCAACTCTAAATCCCAGCTAATTGATGAATCATCAATTACTAAGATAATATCAATATCCGACCCTGCAACAGCCTTGCCTTTAGCTTGCGAGCCAAAAAGAATCGTCGCCTTAATTAATCTATCAAACTTCTCATGAACTTTAAGAGCAAAATCCATTGCAATCTCTTTTTCATTAGTCATCTGAAACTTAGGTTTAGCAAACTTCAGCTTCTCTACCTTACTCTTCACCTTTTTCACCATCTTTATCTATAACAAATAAGAAAACAAATTTATAAACCTTCCCAACTTCCAGATTAATATTTATTCTATTGGCGCCCCGCCCATCCTGCTTCTTCCTTGCATTTGTCCGCCCAGCTCAACAGGCAAGCTTGAAAATCCGGCCCCGTAAATTGAATGATGTATATCTGGATTCATCCCATATCCACTCTGATACCCTCCACTTGAAGCCATTGCTTTATTCCAATAAGGACCATTTTTAGCGGCATAAATCGGCGAGCCGAAAGAAGCAGCAATCTCCGCAAACGGACTGGTCTTAAAATGCTGGTACCAATCCCCAGCCTCAACAACTCTCTTTATATTGCTCGTCTCCTTTCCAAATTTCTTTAAAATATCTTCATAAGCCGCCATAGGAACATTTCCCATTCCCATAGGCAGTTCAGCATGATCCATTCCAAAATTATCAGAAAGATGTATATGCTTTATAACTGGAGCGATATGCTCCATCTGTTTCTTCAATTCCTCGTCAGTATATCCGTACTTCTTGAGCATATTAATATGCCCTACATCCCATGTAGCGCCGACAAGTTTATTCGCCTGATTCTCTGCTTCAGATTTAGAAAGATGCTTCTCTTCAATCAGCCTTTTCTCAAACTTTTTTCTAGTCTCTTCAACTAACTCTCTAATCTCTTCAGCCCTTGAAAGCCCCGATCCCAAAGGAGGATTTTCTATACTTATAACAGGAGAGCCCTTTCCATCTTTTCCATACGCATGAAAAGCAACATTAGCAAATGTTTTAGACGCCTCATCAATTGCAAAATCTTTTATCGGCTTAAAACTCTCTGGAGGATGTTCAAGTGAGTCAAGCATTCTTATTCCCTTAGTAATCTGCGCCTCAAACTCTGGAAGTTTTGACGGATCTTTCTCATGAAGTTTTATCCAAGGCGCAACTTCCGCTTTATAGGCATCAAGCTTTTTCTTATCCTCACCAGACGCAGAAGAATAAGCCTCATTAAACAAATCCTTGAATCCTGTATAAGCCTCCTTAACAAAAATATCTGTATATGTCAAATTATTAACTTTATTTTGCATAACATTTACAAGCTCGGGAGCCTCTTTTTTCATGCTATCCAGCTCTCCCTGATATTTTACAGGATTTTTTTTAGATAAAACAAATAAATCCATAGCTTTATCCGATCCTTCTTTCTCCTGAAAATCAGATAAAAATCCTTCTGTTCTATGCAAAGAAACATTAACATTACTCAAAGACTGCGCCCATTTCTGTTTATTATATTTCTCAAGAGCCGTATCCACATCAGCCTTCTCTCCAGTTAAATAATCCTGCTCAATCTGCCTCGGCAAAGAGCCAAACGCACCAGTCCTTTTATCAATGACTGCCAATCCAGTTGCCACCTCTCTTCTCTCGCCATTTTCTTCAACCATAATTCTAGTTCTCGGCTCCGGCAGTCCGTGGCTTGCATGCAAAGTAACAACAACATTCCCATCTGGATTAATCAGCCTCGCTTTATCAATAGAACTAATAAACTGAGCTTCGGCTCTCTGCCTCTGCGACTCATCCCATCTTCCCGCTTCAGGATTTATTCCGGTAGGCTCAATCATTGGGCCATGCACAGTAAATTCAACTCCCGTCAATTTTCTAAGCCTGTTCAATTCCTCAAGATGCTGTCTCGGAATTGCCTTTTCTATCTCTGCAAATGTAAGCTGCACTTCAACAGCTTTAGCGCCCGAGCTTATGCTCTGCGAAGTCGCCTCTAACTGATTCGCAGTCCTTGCATTCGTCGTCGTCCCTAAGCTTGAAAAAGCAACATCATGAGAAATAGGCTTTCCATAAATTGGATTCATTCCATTGTCAGCCCCTGGATAAAACACCTCATTATAACCCATATCAACAACAAGATACCTATTTATTTAAACCTACTCCTAAAACAACTCTTTCCTTTTCTTAACATCCGCAATTCCGCCTCTTTCAACCCTATAATTTTCATCTTCCATTCTATTTCTCTCAAGCTCGGGAGTTTTCATATCAAACTCACTTCTTCCTCCAGCTAAATCGCCGGAAATAGCCGAAGGAGCGACGCTCCCTCTGCCCATCCTAGGAATAACTCTATCTTCCGTTCTGGCAAATATGTCGGAAGAGCTCCTCGGTTCTTGAGATCTAGACAAATATCCTCCTCCAAAAGTATAACCCGTTCTTGCTCCAGTTGCCCCCTCATCCTCATTTCTTTCAGGCGCGATCTCCCTTACAACTTCTTCTCTTGCTTGAGGAACTTCAGCCGCACGCAAAACGGGCGCAACAGCACCCCCTCTAACACTTCCACCGCCAGAATTCACAAACCCTTCAAATGCCTGCTCATCAGATTCTTCAATCTCTTCCTCAAGATCAGACTCACTATCCTCTCCGTTATAACTCTCTCCTTTCTTAATTTCCTTAATCTTTGCAGGCAACTCTCTTATTATTTTCTTCTCCATATCAAATCCAACCGTAATTATATCCTAACATAAGGATCGTAATGACTAGGCATTCCATGGGCCTTCTTATACAAGTCAAATAAAGTAAAACATTTTTCCCTAGACTGCAAAATCGCCTGTGATCTTATAATCTTTTCATAATCGCTATCTGGAGAAATAGGCTCCTTTGCCCACCATCCCTTTTCCTTCTTTGCACTTTTCTTCTTTCCAAAACTAAACAAAGAAAACAATGCACTAAATGGATTTATATCCTCTTTTTTCTCTTCCTTTTTCTCCTCTTTACCCTCCATCGCCCCAAATTTTATTAAATCATCTTTAATCAACTCAATACTATCTTTAGTCATTCCAGAGATTATTGAAACTAAATCTCCAAATGTATCCTCTTCAATTTTCGCCTTCAAAACTTCAAGCTCATCATTATTTAAAGCATAGCTTGTAAATTTAACCTCTGCTCTTCCTCCGAAAGCATAATGCTGTCCAACTTTTTGCGGAATGCTTCTAAAATTAAATTCAATAATTATAATTGGTGTATATTTCCTATTTGTAGATTTCTCAAAAGACTTAGGCAAAATACCCGCCGCAACATCATCTTTAGGATCGTACTTATCCTCTCCAAGCAGAACAAGTTCAAATATAACTGTATTAAAAGCATTAACTAACGCCGCCCCGCCAGAAGCCCTTTGCTCAAGCTGCTTAGCCGCCTCCAAATAAGGCTTCATCCATCTAGCATACAACTGCAAACTATTATACTGGCTCTTCAAATAAATCTTCTCTATCTCATATCTCTTCCTCAATTCCTTATCTGATTCTCTAAGCCATATAAAAAATTCATTAAGTCTCTGTTTTAATATTCTCTCGACTCTCTCATTCAAATCCATTTTTTTCCCGTTATACTCAAGCTTATCATTCTCCGCTGCCATGAAAGCATCAATTAGAGTAACAAAAAGCGCCTGCCCTCCAAAAGCAAGCTGTTTTATCGCAGTTCCGCCCCTCTTTATGTCAACTGTGTCAAGCCATAACTGCTTCAAAGAAAGAAGCGCGTTCATTTTAGTCTCGTAATCTTTTGAGTTTAACTGATCATACAAAGCCAGTCTTGTCTCAAACTCCTTCAAATCATAAATTAAATTCAAAACAGACTTAACAACTTGATTTACAGCAACTAACATTTTCATTGCCTCTTCCTGCATCCTTGTAGACTTACCCGATAATTCAGAAAAATGCCCTGACCCGGTAGAAGAAACAAAATTGTCAACAATTTTGTTAATTCCTCCAGAATACAACGGCTGCATAGTATCTAAAATCCAAAAATAAATAGGCTCCAATCCATCGGCAGCAGAATCATATACTAAAGTATGCTGCTCAAGAGGCGCTTTCAAGCCAGGTTTAGAAAAAGGATCGGTCTCTCTTCCAGCTTCATAATTAAATGGCGAAGGCTTAATAACTTTTGCAACTCCCGCTGCCTGCAGATAATCCAGCTTCTCCTTTAACAATTTTTTTACCTCTGCCTTTTTCTCAGAATCACAATATACATCAGGAATAATTGCCGCAATCAAATTATGAATATTTACACCCATTTTATCTTCTAATCCTATTAATCATATAAAAACATTTATTTAAAGCTTATTATGTAGAATTGGCGTTATGCCTAACAAATAGCATCCCAATAAGCTAACTATTTAAATATCCCCTGCCTAAAATAAGTATGGATATTGATTTTACTCTCCTCAAAAAAAGAGGCCTTTTACAATCCTCGCAAAGCAGTCAAGATAATTCGGACATCGATTTAAGAAACTTGCAATCATCCTCATCATCTTCGCAAGCCTCCCCATTTGACTTCCTAAACTCAATGGCATCTTCATCTCAATCGTCCTCGTCAGTCTACCCAGAATCCTTGCAGTCAACATCCAATTCATCAAATTCAGAAGTCAATGAACTGAAAATAAAGCTAGAGGACACTACATATAAGCTGGAACAGCTAGTCCAAAGACTAGAACAACTTGAATCTAAACTAGCGGAATTTGAAAGGCAAGCCAAATAATTACTCGGCATAATCAAAACGCATCTCATAAGCTGGCGGTAGCAAAACATTCCACGCATCACTATAAAATTTACGGATATGCTTTACAATAGGTTCTTCTGAGTGTTTCTCTTTTATATAATCATATATTTTGTGCATTAAAGATAAAGCCCTCTCTAACGAGACGGATTCTTTATTATAACTCTCCTCATCAAGGGAAAAAATCTCGCGCCCCATAACAGATACTTTCTCCTCTAATTCCTCAAGAATTTTTATCCTATCTACCACACAACTAATTGCCGAGGAAGTTTAAATACTTTTCTCACTACACCAGATAACCTTAAAAATTACCCTTTTCTTAATAAAATATGAAAGACCTTTCAAAAGAAATTCTTGCATACGCATTGCACAATGCGATAGAATACAACAAAACCTCCCCAGACAGAATCCTCCCTAAGCTTTTCCAGCACGGCCTGAAAAAAGAAGAAATAAAAGAGATCATGCCAAAACTTCAGGAAATAGTAAAGAGAGTCAATTCTCTAAAGCCTGAAGAAATAAAAAAACAATTCCAAGAGTATAAAGATATAGTAAAGGTCCATGAAGAAAAGCCAAGAGAATTATCAGAATTGCCAAATGCAAATAAGAAAATGGTATTTCGCCTTGCGCCCTTTCCATCGGGCGCATTGCATATAGGAAATGCAAAAACATATCTTCTCAACGCATTATATGCAGAAAAATACAAGGCAAAAACCCTATTAATAATGGACGACACTATAGGCAGCGAAGAAAAACAGTCTATTAATGAAGCATACGAATTAATACAGCAAGGATTAGATTGGCTAAATGTAGAATATAACAAGCCAATTATTTACAAATCAGACCGCCTCAAAATTTATTATGATTACGCCGAGCAACTAATAAAAAAAGATAAAGCCTATGTCTGCCACTGCGTGCAAGAAATCCTTAAAGAAAATAGGGCAAAAGGAATAGAATGCGGCTGCAGGCAGTTTCCAGTTAAAGAACAGCTAAAAAGATGGAAAGAAATATTTAAAGCAAAACCTGGAAGCGCAATTTTGAGAATTAAAACATCAATGCAGGATCCAAATCCCGCATTCCGTGACCGCGTTTTATTCAAAATTTCTGACAGGCCGCATCCTAGAGTTAAAAACAAATACCGCGTCTGGCCTACTCTTGAAATGACCTGGGCAATAGATGATCACCTTTTAGGAATTACTCATGTCTTAAGAGGCAACGATTTGGCAATAGAAAGCGACATGGAGAAATACATTTGGGATATTTTTGGCTGGCCGCACATAACTTTAATCCACACTGGCCTAGTAAAGATAGAAGGAGCAGAAGCAAAAATTTCCAAATCAAAAGCACAAAAAGAAGTCCTATCGGGACAATTCACCGGCTGGGACGATCCAAGAACTTGGAGCCTTCAAAGCTTAGCGCGCAGAGGAATAAAGCCAGAAGCAGTTCGCGAGTTTGTAAAAGAAATAGGGCTAAACAAGCAGGATATAATAACCCCGATTGATTCTCTATACTCAATAAACAGAAAAATAATAGATTCTTCAAGTAATAGATACTCCTTCGTAGAAAATCCGTTAGAACTAGAAATAAAAAACGCCCCATCTGTTAAAAAAATTCAAATCACGATACATCCTGACAAAAAAGAAACAAGAGAAATAGAAATAAATAAAATAAGCATTTCAAACAAAGACTTTAAAGCCCTTAATGGGCAAGAAATCCGTCTTTTGCATTTATACAATATCAAACTAGGAGAGCCAAGTAAATTCACATCATCAGAAAACAAAGAAATTCCAAGAATTAACTGGACCAGCAATCCAGTTAAAACCCGCATCTTGATGCCCGAAGGCAACTGGGTTCTCGGCGCAGCCGAGCAAGCAATATCCAAGTTAAAACCCGATCAAATTATTCAATTTGAAAGATTTGGATTCGTAAGATTTGACAACTTCAATCAAGAAACAAACACATACGACTTCTGGTTCGCGCATAAATAGCTTTAAAGTTGCCCTAGGGGGAGTGTTAAGTTTCTGAGTGGTTAATTAGCTGTTAAATGTTGGGGGTTATAAAATAACATCATAAAAATTCAGATAATCTGTCTCTTAGCATTTCTTCAAGTTTGGTGTCCTCTCTCATATACGTATTTGAAATATTAAGAACAATTATATCTTTTTCTATGGCTTTTGAAAAATTCTCTATAATGAATGCCTTATGCTCATGCTCCATGCAGAAGATAATGTTTGCCCACTTAATAGATTCTTTGGAGATAAATGTTTCAGCATGAGGCAATATTCCACAAGATTTAGATTCATACTTTTTGGAATCTTTAAACAAACTCTCTGCACATGGGCTTCTATCTAAATTTGATGAGCATACAAATAACAAGTGTTTTTTCATCTCCTAATATAGATATTAATAGAATATTAAAATCTGCCGTTATATTAATCTGTTAAGTTATAGGGTGATAAGGGTACATACAAATTATATACACCACTACTCTTCTTCGTCCATACCAAAATCTATAAGATATTCTATAAAAACCTACCTAAACCTCAAAAGCCACGCCCCTTAACATCATTATTCAAGCCACGAAAACCTAACACTCTCTGCCCTAGTGTATTGTTGCGTCTAAGGGATCTGTTTAAATAATCCTGAAACTGCTTTATAAAATGGCAGACATCCCTAAAAAATATGTATTTCACCAGTCAAGCCTAAAGATTACCAAAAACACCCGTAAAGCCCTGCGTGATGCCTTAATACAAGAGTTTCTAAAAGAAGATGGAGGTTATGTCAAAGATGGCATAAAGTATGTTCAAGCATATAGATATGATGTTGAAACCTTAAAAGATGGTAAAAAAATATACATTCAAAGACCAGCACATCTGAACAAAGGAATGGATTTTCAAGTTTGTGCTGAGGGGTTAGTAAAATATAAAAATGGTAAGGATAAACCGCCAAGCCATTCAGATATTTTTAAAGATTTGAAACTGAAAAAATCAGAAGATTCTAATAAGTTTAGTCAATTAAAGGAAATGATACATAGAGTTTGGAATTGTGAGGAACCAGACGACATTATTAAAAAAAGTAGTATTTCCTTTACAGGTGGATTTTCTATTGAATCAATATTAAAGATAATAAAATGGCTTTTCATAGAGCAAGATATGACTTATTGGAGTTATGATGGCAGAGATATGTTAAAATCTGCTATTGATGAAGAGTTTAAGTAGGGGAAGGCAGAGACCAGTTAAAAAATCAAGGATTAAATTTATAAAGTTTGATACATTTGATTAATTATCTTATATTCAGTAAAGGGGGAGAGGGTGCTTTTAGGGATAAATTCACTTTTTCTTCCCCCTTTATCTGTTTCTCGAGAGATACAGTTAAAAGCAAATGTTTAAAAGATTGAGAGACCAGGATAGAATATCCCTAAAAGCATAAAATTATGACTTTATTTTGGATTTGCTAATAGAATTTAGCAAAAACCCTGAGGAAAAAGAATGATAAGTTTATTTACAAAAGAAGGAAGAAATATACGAGCTCAAAATCATTTAGTCGCAAGACTTTTTGAGAGGACACAAGCCTCTGAAACAATTAAAGCCAATAGAAGGAGTTGTTATTACGCCTTGCAGTGTAATCATGATTTTTACCTATTTAAAGTTTTAGCTGTTTTAGGAAAACAGCCTGCATTATTGCAGGACACAATGGAGGAAGAAAATGGAGGAAGAAAATGGAGATAGCAAATAATAATCAGATTATTGATTATAGACTTGCCAAAGCTAAGGTAATCCAAAACTTTTCTGGAAAAAATCTGGAAATAAAATATTTCTTACGAACACAAGAGGAAATAGATTTATTTTTCCAGAATAAACCAAAAAATATTCAGGAAATTAAAGATATCAGAAATGATATGAAGTTTGATAGGATTTGGTGCAGGTTTGATTTTGGAACACAAGATGTTTCAGAATCAATTCAGCGACAGCTTATTGATTTTCAAATTGGTATCTTTGATGAGATTACTGCGCAAATGGTAAAAGATGATGTTGCTGTTTTTGAAAGAGTATATGATTATGCAAGAAAAACAGAAAAACCGATTTCAACATTGGTTGATCTTGCTCTGCATGTCACAATTCTTGGAGCATTAATGAGCATTCTGTCTCAGAAAAAACCATCTACAACAAGATGGAAACATAGAAAAATTACAACCTACATAAGAAAATACAGGTTTGTATCTGAGAATATGCAGGAGTTAGGTTTAGAATATTACTTAACTGCTATGAATAAGAGATGTTCAATCAAAAACTTTGAAGATGTAGCAACATCAATAATTGCGCAGGGCTTTTTTGGATTTAAGGGATGTTGTCTTGATTATAAAGTTCCAAAAATTAGAAAGGGCAGAAGATTTGCGCCACATATGGATGTTTTCAATGATGGCTCTTATCTTTGGGATAAACAGATAAACAAAGGCAACTTCCGAGATGTCAGAACAGATAACTTTGTCAAACTTGATAAAGCAAAAACATCTCAATCTGAAATTAGAAAACGCAAGAAAGTTAAAGATCTCTTTGATAAACTGAAGAAAGCATAAAGAGGAAAGCCCTTTGTGTTATTTCTTCACTCTCTTTTTTTAATTTTTTATCTATGCGAGCTGAAATATGCTCGCAATAGTATTTTTTTACTCCTTTCTGTGCTGTTCCTTGAACAGATCCACATTTTTTACAGGTTAATCCATCATATTCCAAAGAAAATTTAAGTTCTTTTATAATAAGATTATCAAGTTCATTGTAGAGATCATTTTTTATCAGATAATTAAGGGAATTCATTTCTCCCTCCTTATGATTATCTCTTCTTTTTCTGTATCAAGAAATATTTTTACTTTATCGCCTACCTTAAGCCTGAGATTTTCAAGAAGTTGAGGATTAAGTGCAACTCTGTTTAGAGTCTGTATCAAAACATTTCTCTGAAACACAGGTTGTTTTATTGCCATTCTACTATACTTTTTTAATACTTAATTTAGTATAGTTCCTTATATAAAATTATCGTTTTTATATTTTGATAACCTAATCAAACTCAACCATTTATTAATCCCTAGATCCAAGAAAGGCATAGCTTCTTGCTGGGGAGTTTTATTGTCTATTCCCTGATGTTTCCTAATATAATTATAATATATTTCCATACCTTTCATTATCGCCTTCGCAGAATTAATAGAGCCATGAAAACCACGCATAATCTTTGTCCTATCTCTTATCGTGTTGTGCAATCTCTCAATCTTATGATTAAATCCTCTTTCGTCAGCTTTGACTACATTATGGATAATCTTGCTTTTTACTCTATCCATATTTGTGTTATAATAACTTTTATGATAGCCAAAAGATTTGGCTAGAATTGTAGGATAGCCCATCATCGCATCTGTTGTCACAATCTTAACACCGTTACCAGTCTTTGCTTTAGCCAATTTTAGAATCTTAATCATCTCTTCATTTGTTCTGCTCTTGATAAACCCAGAGCTAACCATAAATCTTGTCTTAGTATCAAGAGTATCTACAAACCAATTCTGCTCTCCTAATCTGCTGTATTCCATTTCATCACTCATAAGCTCTGCTCCGCTATTCTCTATTTGCAAATTATCTGTTGCCTTGCCCATCATTTCAGAATATTTAACAAGCCATCTATAAACAGTAGAATAATGAGCATTCTTTGGATAGAACATTTTCAGATGGGCTTGTATTTTTCTTAAAGACATCCCAGAATAATACATATCCATAGAAGCAGTTACTTTATGCTCATTGTTTTTCATCTTCCAGAATCCCTGATCCTGAACAAAGGCGTGTCTGCACCCTTTACACTCATATCTTTGTATTTTCTCTCTGTTAGTTGTTCTTCTAAAGCCACGCTTCTTTGTGTGCTCTGCGTTGCATTTCGGGCAAGTTATTTTCTGTGTCATCTTGTTTGTTCATATACCTCTTAGGTATATTATTCTTAAGGTATATATCTATTTAAACCTTCCTATTATACAATATAATACATAAGATTTATATACTTTAGAAGTATAGCTTTATCATGCCGATAGTGGAAATAACAAAAAGAGGATTCAAATGTGAGAGGTGTGAGCATGAATGGATACCTAACGACATGAAAGAAAAGCCGAAGGTATGCCCCGCATGTAAATCTCCGTATTGGGATACTCCGAGAAAAAACGGCAAGAAGAGCTAAGATGAAAACAACACACAAAATAATTCAAGGCGATGCCTTAAAGGTATTGAAAAAGATCCCCGATAATTCTATTGACTTGGTATTCGCTGATCCGCCATATAATATCTCTAAAAAGAAGGGTTTAGGATGGGCATATAGCAAACATGTAACCATGCAAGAAAGCTGGGATATTTTTAGTAAGGATGACTTCTTTAAATTTAATACTGGGTGGTTAGCTGAATGTTTTAGAGTTCTTAAGCATGGGGGAAGTTTATGGCTTTCTGGAAGTTTTCATAATATCTACCAGTTAGGTTTTATTATCCAACAACTTCACCCAGATATTAAAATAAACAATAGTATTGTTTGGTTTAAGCCAAATGCCCAACCAAATATAACTTGCAGATTCTTTACAGAAAGCACAGAGCATTTAATTTGGGCTACTAAGAATGGAGACGGAAAGAAATGGAAGTTTAATTATCAATTGACAAAAGATCAAATATTTGATCCTCTAAATCCGAAAGGAAAACAAACAAGAAATGTCTGGAGTATTCCATTAACTCCGAAAAGCGAGAAATGGGCGGGAGCGCATCCAACACAGAAACCATTTGAGTTACTAAGAAGAATCATCTTATCTTCAACTAATGAGGGAGATACTGTCCTTGATCCCTTTGTCGGCTCTGGCACGACTTCTGCTGTAGCTAAATATTATGGCAGAAACTCAATAGGGATAGAACTTGATAAAAAGTATATGGGAATAATAAAGAAAAGGTTGCAGAAAGAGCAAAAAACCCTTTCTGGAGAAGAGCCAGAGATCATTTTTGAAGAGTTTAAGGATTAGAGATTTATTTTTTTAAGCTATCTGGATCCCGCAGACGCAACAATACACTGCCCTAGTAATCTTTAAAAACCATCCATCCTACAAAACAACATGAAACAAACTAGGAGCTTTCGGCATAGCTGAAAAAGCAGTCAATTTACCTAGTTATAACTTCAATTCTAACAATCTTTTTATAGCATCTTATTATCTCATTTATAGTCGCAAGATCAAAAAGTCCTTGCGTTATTGTTTTGGACTTTTAGATGCATGAAAAATCTTTTATAGATTTTTCTGCACAGAGAATTGCATATTTCCAGCAATTCTCTTGTGCTCAAGGCATAAAATGCTTTGACACACAATTAAACATGGCGGATGTAGTTTAATGGTAGAACGACGGTCTGTGGCGCCGTAAACGAGAGTCCGATTCTCTCCTTCCGCTTCATACTCCGCAGCGAGGAGCACCGCAGCGTAAGCGAGGAGCTTCGCAGCAAGAGAGCATGAAGCTAGCAAAAAACACAAAAATGAAAATAGAAATTGACACAGTAAAAGGATTCCAGGACATTTTACCTCCTGAATCCCTGAAAAGAAAAGCAGTACAAGAAGTAATAGAAAAATATTACAAACTTTACGGCTTCTTGCCAGTTGAAACTCCGATAGTTGAATTTGACGAGCTGATGAAACCAGACACACTTGAAGAAAATCCCGACGAAGCTGTTTCAGACAGATTTAAACTAAAAGATAGAGCAGGCAGAAACCTAGGATTAAGATACGAATTTACATTCCAGCTAGCGAGAATTTTCAAGCAAAATCCCAACATCAAACTTCCTTTTAGAAGATATCAAATTGGCCCTAACTTCAGAGACGAGCCAATAGGCCCTGGCCGATTCAGGCAGTTTACACAATGCGACGCAGACATAATCGGCGATTCATCAATGGAAGCCGATGCAGAATGCCTTGCAATGATATCAGACATTCTAAAAGAACTGCAAATAGAAGCCGAGATAGAAGTAAACAATAGAAAGCTATTAAACTCTATAATAGAAAGCGTTCAGGTTGAAGGCAAAAACATAAAGAATGTAATGCGTGAAATAGACAAGATAGGAAAATTAGATGAAGATGCCATAAAAGCCAACCTTAGAAAATATGCAGACGCAAATCAAATAATAACTTTATTCCGCCTCCTTGACAAGCCACTCTCATTCTTCGTAGAAAACGCATTTGACGGCGCAGAGGAAATGCGCAAACTGGAAGAAATCTGCAAAAAATACAGTATAAATATAAAATTCAACCCTTACTTAGCAAGAGGATTATCATATTACACAGGAAATATATTTGAGATCAAATCTCAAAACGCAACAATCGGTGCAGGAGGCAGATACGATAAAGTAGTAGGAAAATATCTTGAAAAAGAAATTCCCGCAGTAGGAATTTCTTTCGGTTTAGAAAGAGTAACACAGCTTGCATCAATTAAAGCAGAGGGCATAAAAGTAATAGTAATTTCAATAGAACAGGAAAAAAATGCAATCGCTTTAGCAAGAAAGTTAAGAAAAGAAAACATTCCAACACTCCTATCAACAGACAAGCCAGGAAAATCACTAGAATACGCAAACGCATATTCAATTCCATTTGTAGTATTCATCGGAAAAGAAGAAGCAGAGCAAAAGAAATTCAAGCTTAAAGACCTCGCCTCCGGCGAGGAAAAAATGCTCACAGACAAGCAGCTAATTAAGTCACTAAACTAAAGCCCCCATTATATTTATAAATCTCCTTCCCCT
>Ga0209542_10007036_pt1 | contig 21576 bp, 26 predicted proteins | sample RifCSPhighO2_01_FD_184028 | JGI IMG/M metagenome (GOLD analysis project Ga0209542, IMG submission 184028) | Soil microbial communities from Rifle, Colorado - Rifle CSP2_plank highO2_0.1 (SPAdes) (version 2) | ecosystem: Environmental > Terrestrial > Deep subsurface > Rock core/Sediment ... | reverse complement strand
ATTCCGAATTTTGGCGGAGAGGGGGAGATTCGAACTCCCGAGACCCTTGCGAGCCTACCACCTTTCCAGGGTGGCCCATTCGACCGCTCTGGCACCTCTCCTCGTGCTCACGATAGTACTAGTTTTAAAGATCAGACGCAACGATAAATCGATTGACCTACTTTTGCTTTCAGATTTGCTTCAGGTTCGCAATAACGGCTTTAGCAAATCGGCCGTTATAGTGTAGGCGCGGACAAAGGAATCATCTACATGCGCGTATAATATTCCCTTACCTTTTTCTGTTTCTACGAACTGGCTAGCGAATGTAATTGTCTTTGCCTCACTGTCTATTATCAACGGCTCTGGTGAGACCCAATCTATCTTGCCTTGTTCGTGGTCATATATGAAGAGCCCGACAGAAAACATCCCGTAGCGGACTTCATCCCCCACTTTTTCATTTGCCTCGCGACCATTCATAAAGCCAAGCAACTTTCCTTCGCCAACATCTATAAACTCTCGTGACAAAAGCGGGCCTGGTGAAGCGTGTCCGCCGACCCAAGATATTTGGTGCTCTCTCGGATGGAAAACTGTCTTGCCGAATTGCCATGGGTCACCCATATCGTGGGCAATTGCTACACGTACCGTTGAGAACCACGTGCCGTCAACAATATCAGCTGACTCGAACAAATTGTAGCGGAAACCTTGCTTGTTGACCGGAGCAATCGAAACTTCTTTCGCCGCGTAACCTTCGTCTGCCGAATAGAGCGCAGGCATTGTCATCTTGAGTTCATCAAGATTCTTGCCTACGGCGTGACCCAGATAGATTCTCATCTTTTTATGCTCTACGTCGGCAAGCTTGTGTTTCAGAGGAATAGTGAAGTAGAGGTGTAATAGATTTCTGTCGCTATCAATCCAGATATCTGGATCCTCGAGACCTATAAAGTCCCACTCGGGCCCGCCAAGTTGCTCAATTACTTCCTCCTCATTTTGAATCACTAACCTCTCGCCGATTTCGTAATATTCGAGAGAGTCGCCACTTACTTTGTGCAATTCACTTCTGTCTAGATTACCCTTGATACCAATCTTGCCAGAGCGACTGGTTATGCAGCGTACAACACCTTCCTTGTATTCAGTGCGAGGATCAAGGGCAATGGCCATAACATGAGCAAAGCGTTCATCAGTCTCAACTGCTCTGCCAGAATGTTCAAAATATGTATCAGACATAATTATTGATTCTTAATCTTCGCTTCCAGTTCCCTAATGCGTTCGTTCTTAGCCTTGAGTTCTCTTTCTAGGTGGATTACTTCGCGACTCATTCTTGCGTAGAGACCGGAGAGGACGGGATTGGTTTGGCTAAGTTTCTTTTTGAATTCACTTTTGTTCGCCATGCTTCTCTCGTCGGCAACCCCGAACATGGCGTTGGTGATCTCACCCACTATCTCCTGGAAGCGCGCTCCGTGCTTACTCACATCTACTCGATCTAGAGCTTCGCCGAAGAGACATGCCCCCACACTCGTACTTAGTCTGAACAAAAAATTTGCCGGCACTTCGTCTGCAATACCGAGTGCCAATAACTTCTCGCGCACTTCGGGCTTGCCGAAGTCTATGAAATGCGAAACATCGGCCGCATATACTTCTTCGAAATATTTATGCGCAATTTCGTCTTTATGCTTTCGCAAGTCGAGGTCGCCTGATATAACTAGCCCAAATTCATCACCACCCTCGGCTGACGTGGTCACCTCAAGATGCAATTCGTCGCGTAGCCAAAGTGTAGTGGCCCCGAAGTTTAAGATATTGGCAAAAAGTTTGAGCCCCTTGTTGCCCGCCTCGTGACCGACCAGATCGTTGAGGGCCTTGAGTCCATTTAGATCCAGATTAACGCGCATGAGCGTGTAGAGGCTCTTGCTCGCCTCCACGGGATTATCTACGACCTTGCGAATGTACTGACTAATCTTATGCTCCGCCCACCTACGATTGTACATTCCCAAGTACTCGCGCCGATCAAGATAGGCGAGCATCTCAAGGCGCACTAGATTGCGCGTTTCGCGATAGATCTCCGCCGCGCTGAAAACGGGCGACTTACTTTTGTAAAAGCTAATCCTGTCTCGCAAACTGACAGAGAGCTCTTGGGGCAGGCCAAGCAATAGTGAGTTTATCTTGCCATCAAGTTCTTCTGGACTCATCGTTATCAAACTACAAGCTCCCTTTCGCGTCTGTCTTCTCTCATTTCAAAATCGTTATCTGCAAGTTCGGCCAAAACTTTTAACTTAGCGGCGAGGCGTATCTCTTTGAGTTTCTCGAGTTCTGCATCCGGCATCTTGTCAGTGACAAGCTCTCTTCGGGCACCCTGCTCAAGCACATCGTAGAGACCGCCGTTGTCTTCGGGAGAGACCTGCACCTTTTCCTTAGACATATAATTATTGTACACCTGCCCGTAATCTTTGTATACGCTCTTCAAGTGGGGGATGAGTCTGGAATAGCTTGACTAGCGTTTTGCCGGCTTTGCCTGCCCGCGCAGACGGGCCAAATGGATTTGAGATGTACAGGTGCGCCGTACCCGTGTGCGCTCGCGGCATCGCTTCGCTATCTGCGCTAATTTTTGTGAGCGCACTGGCTAGGCCTTCCGGATAACGTGTTAATAATGCGCCAGAAGCATCGGCTAGAAACTCGCGTTGTCTAGATATTGCAAGTCTAATTAAAGTAGCCGCGATGGGAGCAAGAATAGCAGCAACGAGTGCTATGATGAGGAAAATTCCCCCGCCCTTGCCACGTCTATTACCGCCAAACCTGAGTGAGCGCAGGAAAAAGTCAGACATGAGGGCGATAATCCCAGCGAGCACCACCACAACAGTGGAAACTAGAATGTCGCGATTGCCAATATGCGAGAGCTCGTGCGCAAGCACGCCTTCTAACTCGCTCCTCTCAAGTCTCGCGAGCGCCCCCGTGGTCACAGCCACTGCCGCATGAGCCGCATCTCGCCCCGTGGCAAAAGCGTTGATCTGCGGCGCGTCTATAATGTGTATCTTAGGCAAGGGCAAACCGGCCGTGATCGAGAGTGTCTCAACTATTCTGTATAACTCTGGCTGTTCTTCGCGAGAGACGTGCTTAGCTCCGGATAGAGCGATAGCAATCTTATCGCTCGACCAATAAGCAAGCACGTTCATGATAATTGCAATCGCAACTGCAATGTAAATAATTTCCGGAGCAGCCAAAGCCTGCGAGAAAGCCCAACCCAGAGCAATAATAAACACCAAGAACCCTGTCATGAGCAAGAAAGTCTTGCGTACGTTCTCGCTCTGGTGTGTGTACAAGCTTGCCATAGTTTAGGACTTAGGACATAGAACTTAGGACTTAGTAAAGTACGGGTTCTTTCGTGGGGCAAGCATAGTGTTTAACATTTTCTTAACTTCAACTATCAATTTCTCAACAAACTCATAGTCAGCATCATGAGCAAAATCCAACTCTTTGGCAAGCAGCAACTGCGTTTCTACTTCGCTGGCAGAACCAAACGAAATCTGGAAAAACTGCAGCCTTTCTTTCACAGAACCCCGACTGAAGCCTTCGGCAATGTTGGACGGAATAGAGACCGCAGCTCGTCGTAGTTGATTGGCGAGACCATAAGTTTCTGATTGTGGGAATTTTGCAGTAATCTTATAGATAAGCTTAGCAAGCTCAAAAGATTTCCGCCAAACAATCAGGTCCTTGTATGATTTTATCTCCCCCACTAGGTTCTATGTTCTAGGTCCTAAGTTCTAGAAACTGACTTTCACCGGCTCCTGTCCGGCATGATCATCCGGCAAATCAAAAAATTCTTTTTTCTCGAATCTGAAGATGCTCGCCACTAGATTAGACGGGAATGATTCGATCTTAATGTTAAGATCGCGGACATTAGTGTTGTAGAAACGACGCGAGGCTTGAATTTTATTTTCTGTATCACTCAATTCGCGCTGCAACTCAAGGAAGTTCACATTCGCTTTCAAATCCGGATAAGCTTCAGAGATTGCAAAGACAGACTTAAGTGCCCCCGTAAGCATGTTCTCGGCGGCAGCCTTCTCGTGCGGCGTGCCAGCGGACAAAGCTTTCGCGCGAGCTTCAGTTACTTTCTCAAAAGCGCTTGACTCATGTGTAGCGTAGCCCTTCACAGTGCTCACTAGGTTGGGAATCAAGTCATATCGTCGCTTGAGCTGCACCTCAATGTCGCTCCAAGCCTCCTTGACTCTGTTCACCAGACGAACAAAGCCGTTGTAAGTAAACATGAACCAAAGCACCACCAGAGCAAGTATCAAAAATCCCCACATATATTTATTAGGATTAGATTAGTAAATCGACTGCTATTATACACCTTTTTAGAGACAGCAAGGCCCCAGGATGTCTCCACCCCAGGGCCCATGCAAACTACTTCACCATCACCCGGTCAAACAGCACCGGAGGCACTTCCTCGTGCCACGGATCCAACGTCCAGAGCTCGACGTCAATAGTCGAGATCTCGGACAGCTTCGCCAACAGCCAACCCCCGACCAGCTTCTTGGCCTTTGCGAGCTCCGCCCGATAATACTTATCCGCGTCTGGCTGCGAGACCCGGTTCGTGGGCCTGTAAGTCAAGGTCACCACGATCCCGTCGCCTGCTGGGGTAAACCGGAAACCGATCTCGCCAGTGACATACACCCGGTTTGAAGGATTCTCTGGGCACAGGCGCCGAGAAAGATCAAGGGCTAGCTCAAAGAGCTGTGCAGCCTTCTCAAATGCCGGACCAAGCCAGGCCCGGTGAGTTTCCCCACCGGCCCGTTCTATCCCCCTACTCGAGATCGTCATAAAGGCTAAGGGACTGGTCGTATCGACGCCACCCCCCTTTTGGAGGGCTTGTCCATCCTTCGCTTGGTGGGTGATACTTTTCCCTGTGAGCCCTTGCGACTTTGGCAACCTCTTCTTCAGTTTCAGCTCTAGCGAGGAACCCGCACGTGATAGGGGTATCGCCCTCATACCTCCTCATGGCACATCCTTCTACCCATTCCCACTGAAGGTCCCCGTCTGTGGCATCTTCGGGCTTGTCTGGCATGACCATTCCTCCCACAACAATTTATTCCAATTTCCACACAAAAACAAGTCCCTCAAAAAAGTTCAAGACATCCTAGCTTTTTATCCCTCAGGAATCTGTCGATTACTTTTCTGCTGCTTAGAAGTAAGTCTCTCGTGTATAAAGTAGAAGTGTTACCACTACGAATCCAAATAACTTTTGGCGGGAAACCTAGTAAAGTACTGTACTCATAGAAATCGGAGTCGCGGGTCACTAAAGTGAAGCCTCTTTTGCGAGCAAATTCCCAAATTTCAAGATCCTTGGCTCGATCGAGGCCCAAAATTCTGACATGTGCAGACCCAGCGTAAAATTTCTCAAGATTCGTTAGTAGCTTGAATGAGAGGTTCTGGTCAAGCAAAAGTCTCATGTGCACGGACAAAAACTCCGCCTTCTCGCCTTGAAGCATACTCCAAGGCGGCCAATATGTCGTTTTTAGTTAGCTCAGGAAAGTCGGATATCACTTCCTCCGGAGTCATACCGGAAGCCAACATTTTCAATACATCATCAACGCTGATACGCATACCACGAATAGTGGCCTTGCCGCCCCTTTTGCCAGCCTCGATTGTAATCAGCTTTGACTTTTTCATATTTCAATATTACTCCCAATTACACATAGACGCAACAACTAAGTTAAACTACGAATTTCCAGAATTAGTAGTCCATCTCACCGCCATGGCCGCTACCTGCTGGTCCGCCAGCTGGCAGATCTTTCTTTGGTTCTTCGGCTATGGCTACTTCTGTGGTTAGTAAGACTGCGGCGGCGCTCGCGGCGTTTTGGAGGCCGGCTCTTGTTACTTTGACCGGGTCTATGATGCCTTTTGCGAACATGTCCTTCACCACTTCGTCTCCACCGGCGTCGTAGCCACTCGTTACTCCGCCCTCTCTCACCTTCTCAACTATCACAGCCCCATCATCTTTGCCTGCGTTCACTGCAATCTGCCTAAGTGGCGATGATAGTGAAGCAAGCAAGACTTCTACTCCTACTTGGAATTCTTTCTCAATATCTGTTGACGGGGCTTTGATGGCATGCTTACTCACCGCACTTGCCGCATGGACGAGAGCCGCGCCGCCGCCGGTTACAATGCCCTCTTCCATGGCTGCTTTCGTTGCCTGCACTGCATCTTCTATCTTCAGCTTCTTATATTTCATTTCTGTCTCCGTTGCCGCGCCCACTCTGATTACCGCCACTCCCCCCGTCAGTTTACCCAAGCGCTCTTGCAATTTCTCTTTATCATATTTACTGTCGCTATCTGCGAGCGCTTTGCGCAATTGCAATACGCGTGCCTCGATCAAGTTCTTCTTGCCCTTGCCACCCACAATTGTGGTCGTATCTTTAGTTGCAATAATTCTACGCGCTCGGCCGAGCATCTCCACTGTAGCAGTCTCGAGCTTAATGCCCACTTCTTCACTTATTACTTTGCCCCCTGTGAGCACGGCGATATCCTCGAGCATCTCCTTCCTGCGATCGCCAAAACCGGGCGCCTTGATGGCAAGTGTATTGAATGTGCCACGTAATTTGTTCACAACGAGCGTAGCCAGAGCCTCACCGTCTACATCTTCTGCGATTATGACCAGCTCTTTCTTGCCACTCTGGGCTACTCCCTCAAGTAGCGGCAGAATATCTTTTATGCTTGAAATCTTTTTGTCTGTGATGAGTATTGGTGCGTCGTGATACTCTGACTCCATGCGTGAGGCATCAGTGACCATGTAGGCGCTCGCATAACCCTTGTCAAACTGCATACCCTCAACCACTTCGGTCTCGACGCCGAAGCCCTGCGACTCTTCTACGGTTACTACGCCGTCCTTGCCCACCTTCTCAATTGCATCAGCAATTATTTTGCCAAACTCTGCATTTTCTGAACTGATGGTGGCCACCTGAATAGTTTCGTCCTTACTCTTGATCGGGTGAGCCATTCCCGCAAGTGCCTTAACCACTTCAGCTGTTGCCGCCTCAATGCCAGAGCGCACACCCATGGCGTTCACGCCCATTGCTGTCCTCTTAAATCCCTCTGTCACAATCGCCTGCGTGAGCACGGCGGCCGTCGTAGTGCCGTCACCGGCGAGCTCATTAGTTTTGTTAGCCACTTCTTTGACTATCTCCGCACCCATGTTCTCGATCTTGTCACTCAAACTTATTTCTTTGGCGATCGAGACACCGTCATTTGTGATCGTGGGAGAGCCCCAGCCTTTGTCAATTACTACATTCCTGCCACGCGGGCCGATAGTGATCTTGACCGCATTAGCCACTTTGTCGATGCCCCTTTTTAATTTCTCGCGAGCCTCGTCTGCATAAATTATTTGTTTTGACATTTTATTTAGTCAATTATTGCCAGAATATTTGATTCTGAAATTACATAATATTCTTTGTCGCTTATCTTGATTTCGTCTGGGCCATACTTTGAGAAAATCACTTTGTCTCCCACCTTTACGCTCATAGGCATGAGCTCGCCATCTTCGTTGTATTTGCCCGGGCCCACAGCGACGACAGTCCCCGTGTCTGGCCGCTCTTTATCAATAGTCTCAGGGATGATAATGCCTGAAGCAGAAGTCTTCTCATTTTTATCTAATGGCAAAACTAACACTCGATCCCCAAGGGGCATCACGCCTACAGTGCTTTTTAGAGCTTTGACTAGGCCGATCTTTTTATTCTTTTTAGTCTTCTTAATATTTTTCTTCATAGGTCGATATTATACTCAAGATCTAGATACTTGCAAGTTTCCCCGAGTTTTGTTAGACTTACTGTTAATATGACTATAGTATCAATACTACCCTATATACAGATTGGGCTCTCGTTTGTTCTGGTGACCCTAGTTCTGGTTCAGCAGACCGATGCTTCTCTCGGTGCGGCCTTTGGTGGATCGGGGGGCGAGGGGGCAGAACGCACACGTCGCGGTCTTGAACGCACCTTATTCCAGTCGACAATCATCGTCGCAATCCTATTCGTTGTCTCTGTTATCGCCTCAATCTTAATATCATAAATAAAAAGAGTTAGATCTCTCTACTAGTGCTTAGGAAACATATCCGTATCCCTTCTGATCGGAGCGCCCGATTCCCGACTGTACGCGAGTTATTCCAACTCTCGCGTATTGCAAGTGTGCGTGACAAGCGCATTGTGCTTGGTCTCGGAACTCTCGCAATATTATTGTTCGTCACTGCTATAAGTTTGGGCTCTAGTGCCCTCAAGGTCACTGTCCCCACAACCGGTGGCAACTTCACCGAGGGAGTGGTAGGCATACCGCGCTTCATTAACCCAATACTTTCCACTTCAGACACTGACCGTGATCTCACTGCTCTTGTCTACTCCGGCTTATTGCGCCCGCTACCAGATGAGCGCTTCGAGCTTGACCTCGCCGAGAGCTACAGCGTATCTCCCGACGGCCGCACCTACACTGTCATACTCAAGGAAGATCTACACTGGCATGACGGCGAGCCGATCACAGCCCGCGACGTGGCCTTCACTATCAGTATGGCCAAATCAGATATAGTGCGCAGCCCCAAGCAGGCTAACTGGGCAGGTGTGACAGTTGAGACAGAAGGAGACCATAAGATTATATTCCGCCTTAGCGAACCATATACTCCATTCCTCGACAATCTCTCAATGGGCATCCTGCCAGAACATATCTGGGGCGATGTCGCCCCGGAGGCACTGGCCCTTGATCGTGGCAACATAAGTGCGGTCGGCTCTGGTCCATATGAGATAAGCAAGATCAAGACTGATAACGACAATATCCCGACTCAAATCACGCTGGAATCTTTTCGCAACTTCGCGCTGGGCAAGCCGCATATCAACTCCGTCACATTTAAGTTTTTCCCAGACGAGGACAGGCTTGTAGAGGCGTACAAAAGAGGCGAGGTGGACAGTGTCTATGGAATCTCGATAGAGAAGGGAGCCGAACTTCGGGACGAGCGGCTCGCCATACTCCCGGCCGAACTACCTCGCAGGTTCGCTATCTTTTTCAACCAAAATCGTTCAACAGTACTCGCAGACAAGAGCGTGAGACAGGCGCTCTCGATCTCAACACCCAAGCAAGATCTCGTCGCCTTTGCTCTGCGTGGCTTCGGGACCGAAGTGGGAGAGACAAGCCCTAATCTTGACCTGGCCAGGAGTCTGCTCGACTCTGCCGGTTGGAAGATTCCAGAAGGAAGCACGACCAGAGAGAAAAGGGGCAAGAAACTAAGTTTTAGCCTTGCTACATCCGATAGTCCCGAACTCACCCGGGCGGCGTCATTTCTCTCTGACAGTTGGAAGAATCTGGGCATCGATGTTTCTGTGAAGGTTTATGAAGTATCTGATCTCAACACCGACGTGATTCGCCCCCGCGAGTTCGACGCCCTGCTCTTCGGCCAACTTGTGGGGCATATTGAGGATCCTTACGCATTCTGGCATAGCGGCGAGAGACTCGATCCCGGACTTAATATATCAGGCTACACAAACTCTCTGGCTGACAAAGCCCTGGAGGAAATCCGGGAGTCTCAATCTGCAGAAATCCGCAGAGAGAATTATCGGATATTCGAGAAGGAATTCCAGGCAGATTTGCCCGCAATCTTGCTCTACAAACCGCAATACACATATATTCCACCGAGCAAGGTGCAAAATTTGATTTTAAATCCTGTCGGCTCTCCAGCGGACAGATTCTTAAGTATTTATAAATGGTACATTCAAACAGATCGCGTATGGAACATATTCAGCCGCTAGGTTCACCCGTCCTCCGCAAGAAAAGTGACAAGCCGGCAACCAGACGGACAGTGAGAGCAATCGGCTCACGGACGCCAGAGCCTAATTCGGGCCATAAGACACGCGACGACATCGTTCGCATCATCCCACTCGGCGGTGTGGAGGAAGTGGGGAAAAATATGACCGCCGTAGAATTCAGAGACTCCATCGTTATAGTAGACATCGGCGTTCAGTTCACTGACGAAGATGAGACCCCGGGAGTGGATTACATAATCCCAGACACTACTTATCTTGAGGCACGAAAGAAGAAAATCAAAGCTGTCCTAATAACCCATGGCCACCTCGATCACATTGGTGGCATACCTTACGTAATGGACAAGATCGGCAATCCACGCATCTACACAAGACTTCTGACTTCAGTTGTCATCAAAAAGCGCCAGGTAGAATTCCCTCAGCTACCCCCACTTGACATGCAGGTGATCGAGACAAATGCGCGCATTAAGATTGCCGACGACTTCTACGCTAGATTCTTCAATGTCACCCACACTATTCCTGATGCAATGGGAATTGTTCTCGAAACGCCCTTGGGTAATATCGTTTTTACCGGTGACTTAAAAGTCGATCATGATGATGGTATCCCGATAGAACGCGAGCTAGAGGTTTACTCGAATATCGGCAAAGAAAATAACCTCGCACTACTGGCTGACTCTACCAACGCCGACGTGCCCGGCTTCTCTTTTTCAGAAAGGGCCGTGCACAAAAATATTGAAGAGTTAATCAAGAACACGAAAGGGAGATTGATAGTGGGAACTTTCGCGTCACTCCTAGAACGCATGATCTTCATAATTAAAACTGCCGAGAAATACGACAAGAGGGTGGCATTCGAAGGCCGGAGCATGAAGACGAATATCGAGATCGCCAAAGAACTTGGCCTGGTTGACTCCAAGTCTAGGGCCTTAATCGCAACCGAAGAGATAGACAACTATCCTCCGGACAAAGTGATCGTGATGGCCACAGGGGCGCAGGGCGACAAGTTTGCCGCTCTTATGCGCATGTCTATGAACACACACAAGAAAGTTAAGCTTCACAAGGGCGACACCATTATCCTCTCGTCGTCTATTATCCCCGGCAACGAACGCGCTGTGCAACACTTAAAAGATAATCTGGCGCGACGTGGAGCGAAAGTATTGCACTACCGTGTGCTTGATGTTCATGCTTCTGGTCACGCTAATCGCGAGGAACTTAAGTGGCTACAGCAGCAAATCAAACCGCGCTTCTTTATCCCCATTCATGGCCCGCATCAATTTCTGACGACACATCGAGATATTGCCATTGAGGCCGGGACACGAGAAGATCATGTTATTGTCCCCGACAACGGCTCAATTATAGAGTTCCACCGAGAGGGGGGAGATGTGAGGGTGCGCAGGCTGAAGGATAGCGCCGTCACCAAGATGGTAATGGTTGACGCGCTCGGCACCGGTGACGTCAAAGATGTTGTAGTGCGCGATCGCAAACAACTTGCCCAAGACGGCATCTTCGTAGTTATTGCCACGATTGATCTAACAACCGGCCGCGTACGCAAATCGCCTGATATCATTTCAAGGGGATTTGTGTACTTAAAAGAGTCGCAGGAATTGCTTAAACATGCTCGGGGCATGGTCAAGCGCATGATCGAAGAGGCAAGCGCCAAGCAACATCCTCTAAACATAGACTACATCAAGAACGACTTACGCGAGAAACTCTCCAAATTCTTGCTCCAGAAAACTGGCAAGCGGCCCATAGTCTTGCCTGTTATACTGGAGGTATAAATGAGACGCCGGACATACTTATTTGTTTTTGTACTAACCTTAGGCGAGGCTCTACTCTTCTCTATCAACTCGCCTTTCATCGCTGGTCTAATCGGCGAGGGACTTGTGGGCGCTGTCTACAGTCTCGCAAGCATTGCCGCTCTCGTGATCTTGGCTCTCTTGCCGGCGATACTCTCGCGAAGTCGGCCAAGTTCTATCCTTGAGTCACTTATGCTCATCGCCGCTGCCACGGCAATTGGCACAGCTCTTAGTCCAGGAGTTGCTCTCTTGGGATTCCTGGTAATATTCTTGGCCGTACCTCAAGTCACACCAGCTCTGGTTGACCTATATATAGAGAAGGAGTCGCATAACTCTGATCGCGGCCGAGCCATCGGCGCCGAGTTCACCTTCATGAACATGGCCTTCGTCATTGCTCCGGTAATTGCCGGTCTCGTGATCGCAAGGAGCGGTTTCGACACACTATATGTTGTCGCGGGCATAATTTTCTTGCTTGCTCTCGCAATATCGCGCTCGTTCACACGTAAAGTAAACATAAGCAACACTCACAGGCACGGTTCATTCTTAATCGGTATCAAGCATGCTTGGCGGCGCAAGGATGTGCGCGTTGTTCTGATTCTCGCCTTCCTTCTGCAATTCTTCTTCTCCTGGATGGTCATCTACACGCCCATTTATTTGCAATTCAGTTTCGGATTCTCGTTCGAGACTTTGGGACTAATCTTCTCTATCATGCTCTTGCCATACATACTACTCGAGTATCCCTTGGGCAAACTTGCAGATAACAGCTTGGGCGAGAAAGAGTTGCTCACAAGCGGCTTTGCTCTCATGGCTCTCACGGTCTTCGCCATTCCCTTCATTACATCGGGGTCTGTGTGGGTATGGGCAGTAATACTATTTGGCACACGTGTGGGAGCGGCCATGGTAGAAGGTATGAGCGCTACATATTTTTATAAAAAAGTGCAGGTAGAAGAAGTGGACTTAATAGCTCTCTTCCGAGACCAAAGGCCGGTCGCCTACTTAATCGGCCCTATCCTTGCCTCACTCATACTCTCCCGAGGTAGCATGCCAACGCTCTTTATAATACTTGCAGTGATAATGGCAATGGGAGCAATCTTAGCTACGCGCCTCCACGACACCCGCTAACACTTGACAGAAAATCTAGGTGTGCTAACCTACCGCACTGGGAGGATTCGCCAATGAAACCCAAGGTCTTCAACAACCGCTTCATTCTGGCCGCCATCGCGGCCAGAATGCTCACTTGTTCGACCAACAGCGCCACCGCTACCGACAACTCGACCGCGACGCAGACCAGCAAGGTCAAGGCCACGACGGCCGTGACCAAGTCCATGCCGGCCATCGTTCGCAAGAACTCGCGACCCAGCGAGAGCGCCATCTTCGACCTGATCACGCCTAACGGCATCGTGAACATCGAGGCGGCCAGCATGCTGCGCATCGAGGCCCGTCGCCAGAGCGACACTTCAGCCCCGGTAACGCTCATGGCCAACTTCATCGACAATCGCGGCATCGTCGTCGACCACTTCCGAGTCACCTACCCGAGGCCCCCGAACGGAACCGCGCTAGCCGACAAGGTCGTGCCAAACGACACGAACCGCGTGGTAATCATGGTCTGTCGTGACGAGCTCTGTTCACTCGCCTACGACGCCATCATGCTGCGCATTCAACCGCCGCAGGCCGGAGTGCTCAACTTCGAGTACGACCCGGTGACCAAGACGCTCGTCTGGTCGGCCGGCCCGAAGATCCGCAGGTGCGAGGCCGTGGGCAACTGGTCGGGCCAGAAGAGCGTCCGGGGCAGCGAGCAGATCGCCGGTGCCGGCAACTACAGGCTCGTGTGCACGACGAGCGACGGCGAGATGGTGTCCAAGATCACCGAGGTCCCGCCCAAGGGGTAGTCAGCCCGAGGGCGGCAACAGATTCGAACGGGGAGGTCCGCAAGGGCCCCCCGTTTTCTCATTATGCTTCTATCTTTTTCGCGTGCTCCCTATACGCGCAGTATTCGCAAGTTTTGTTTGCCTCCGGCATCTTGCCGTCTAAACACTTTTTTATATCTACCAGTGTGCCCTCTACCCAATCGGCTTTGCCTTCGTACGGAATAATCTTGACCGTGAACTCGAGTTTGCCATCGAATGCTTCTTTATCCGTACGGCCGTTGCAGTACACGAAGTAGGCTGTGTCAGAAACTTTGAAATCGTTTTGCCGGAAGAGCCATTGATACACTTCTACCTGGCGCTTGTAACCAATCTGCCAATCGGCATCAAGTGTCACTTCAGAAGTTTTGCTCGTTGCCTTGTAGTCCACAATATTTAGCGCACCCTCCGGGTCTTGCCAGACATCGTCAATGCCGCCGCTAACAATCAAGTTAGTGCCCTTGTGCTCCCAGGTAACGCCGCGGCGCAAAGCATCACGCCACTCATCCATTCTTTCATGGGCAAAAGGCACAGAATAAATCCCGTATTGTTTAACGAGCGGATGGCGAGTGCCTTTAGCCCTGTGAATGTCAAATTCTTTTTTGAGCAAAGTGTCTACGGCAGAGTTGAGTGAGAAAGGGAATCCCGGAGGCCGCCCTATTCCCTCGCGCCTATCCAACCAAAAGCACCGCGCGCAATTTAAATAAAGATCAATCTTGCTGCGAGAAATCTTAAAAGGCGAAGTGGCCTTAGGATCATAAACATTCCGCGACAACTTGTACTCAAATCCCATTTAGTCATGCTATCATATAACCAGACCAAGTTCTCGGTCCCAAGATCGGAGGCAGAAAGTGAAGGTCAAGAACGGTGGCGGCAAGGGCGGTTTCGTCGTCGATTTCGACGCCGTGCGCTACGAGTCCGATTGACCAGAAGGGGCATCTCGCGAAAGCGAGCTCTGCCCCTTCCCCATTTATCCACACTCTCCACTTGGGGGTTTAACCCCCAAGTGCTAACATTTACCTGTGAGAAAGTTGCCTCAGTTTGAAAATGGCGAATATTATCATATCTACAACCGAGGCGTAGATAAGTGTGATTTGTTCAAAGGTCCGAAGGAGTCTGCTAGGTTCCTTGAAAGCATGGCGGCCTTTAACACAGTACGCCCGGTCGGAAGTTTGTATGAGTTATCTTTTAGAGACAGGAAGTTGATAAAAGCAGACAAGAAGCTGGTTGATATAATCGCGTATTGTCTCAACCCAAATCACTTCCATCTTATTCTCAAACAGTTAAGAAAAGGTGGTGTGAGTGAGTTTATGAAAAGATTAGGTGCCGGCTACACTTGCCACATTAACGAGAAAAATAAGAGGGTTGGGGCTCTGTTTGCCGGGTCGTACAAAGTCAAACATATCACATCCAATGATCATCTTTTGCACTTGTCCGCATATGTGAGTCTAAATTACGAAGTGCACGGCATTAAATCCCCTGTCATCAGATCAAGTTGGCAAGAATACATATCAATCGAGAATATAGATCAACTCTGTAACTCGAGAGTCATTCTGAATCAATTCAAAAGTAAACAAGAGTACAAAAAATTCGCGGAAGAAGCCATCGCGCACACAGCAAAGCAAAGGAAAGAAGATAAGGAATTCAACGCAATGTTTATAGAGCACTTGGGGGTTAAACCCCCAAGTGCTCTACCGCCCATGTCTATACAAGGCCACATTACCTGGGGCTACTGACAAGGGCTGTGGGTATGATACAATACCAGGTGGAATCAAGAACAAACTAACAGGGAGGACAACATGGCCGCACGGGGGACGCGAGCACTGTTGCTTTGCGGCAACACCGAGATCCGCGGGGGTCTCGAAGACTTCGAAGAGACCCGGTTCAGCTACTACTGCGACCCGGGTTGGGACGACGACGGCTTCGACGATTTCGGCGAGAACGAGTCCGAGCGGATCCTCGCCTCCAACGAGAGGGACCGACGGATCACGGCCGAAGAGCTCCAGGACGAATTCGAGGGGTCATGCTACGAGGACGGGGACTATCCCTACGAAGAGCCGACACCCGTTTACGATCCACGGCTCGACGACTACTACTGGAGACACGCTCGCGTCGAGACGATCCCGCTCGCACACATCACTGACATCATGGCCGACTAATACGCCAGCCGACGGGGACCCGACCGGGGCGCAACACGCGCCCCGGCTTTCTTTTTTCTACATCACGTCTCTAAGTGCGCACCAGCGGCAGTTTTTTTCTTTGCAGCGTTCTTGCCAGAACGATAGGGTGACTATATTGTTTGAAACTTCCGCAATCTTCTGCGTCAGTTCTGCTACCTTCTCTTCACTTATTTCGAATTTTTCTTTTTTGTAGTTACCGCTACTATTTGGCTCGACGAAATCTATTTCGCCTGTCAACATTTTGTACTTACCATTTGCAAAACGGTCGAGCAGGATCTTGTAGAAGATTAGTTGCCTTTCGTAGCCAGATTTTATTATCTCGTTGCGCGATTTGGGCTTGCCAGTTTTATAGTCAACTACATTCACTGCTCCCCTACTATCAAGTAGCTCCAGTTTATCTAGCCTGCCAGTAAGCTTGACTTCGCCCAGTGACACTCCCTTAATTGCAAGTTCTGTGACTACATTCTTATTCCAGGTTTTATAGTATGCATCGTAGTAGCCAGAGAGTGCGCGTTTACCCCTCTCGAGTGCGCGTTTGCTTTCTATTTTGCCCAGGGGTTGCTCACTTAAGTGGCGGGCGAAGTTAGTGAGTAGTTGCGCTCGTGTCAAATCTTGATCAAAGAGATCTCTAAGTGCGGCGTGCATGGCAATGCCTACCATGTGATACGGTTCAAGAGCCGTGGGCACGCGTAAAAGATTCACATAGAAGTACTTCCATGGGCACTCAAGGTAATTCCCCAGCGCTGACACAGACATGCCCTGATCAGTAAAAAGTTTATTTAAGTACGCCTTGTCTGACAAGCTCACTCCCGTTTGTACTTTAGACGCATATCTCTCACCGTCCGAAGGGTTGCCCTTCGGGGTTGGGACAGCAATTTCAGATACAAACTCTGGGCGCAATTCTTCCAAGAATCTGCTTGGTAGAGCATTCTTGCCATCTGCTCTCTTGCTCGAGTATGTGATCACAACTTCTTCGCGCGCGCGTGTTAAAGCAACATAGAACAAGCGTCTCTCATCGTTTAAGTCTTCTCCTTCGCCGAGGAAGTTGAATGCCAGGTGATTGCGCACTCGTCTGCCTCCCCAATGCCCCTCTACTGCGCCCACTATGTAAACCACGTCAAACTCTTGGCCCTTCGACTTGTGAGCAGTCATGAGACGCACCCCACTTCGTCCTCCGGACTTCGTGGGGCTCCCGCTAATCCTAATGAGTACATTGTGATTAGCAAGAAGATCAATATACTTCAAGAAATCTTTAAGCGCATAACTAGGGTGGTTCTCGAGTAGTGTCTTAAGCTCGTCAAATAAGCTATTCAACTTCTCCATTTTTTCTACCGCCTCCGGCAGGCCAAGTATATGTGACAAGAAGCCGGATTCGCGCACAAGTATCTCGAAGAACTCTATCAAGCTCTTGTTCTTGCTAGTCTTATGCCAACTGGATACTCTGGAGACTAGATGCTGGATAACTGGAGTAGCCTTGCCCGACCGCAGGAACTCATAAATCTCGCTACTTTCTATGTTCAGAAAGTCTATGTGCAGCATATCTGCCAACCATTCTTTATCTGTTACAAATTCAACCGCGCGCAAGATCGCAAGCAATTTTCTTATGTCCACATCAACCAAAATATCTTGATCAGATTCAATCACAAATGGCACTTTGCCTTTCTCAAGTACGTGAGCTAGTGGCAAGGCGTCTTTGTTGTCGCGATAAAGTATTGCGATCTCCCCTGGCACTGTGCCGAGCTTGACCCGACGTTCAATGTCGCGCTTGATATAAGCAAGTTCTTGATCTAGGCTTGCGAAACTTGCCATTTGGACCCCGGAGGTCCAAATGTTGGTAGGAACTAATTTGCCGGGCAAGAGCTTATGGGCGGCATCAAGTATGTTCTTGCTCGAGCGATAATTGTGTGTGAGGGTAATTATTTTTGCGCCGGGGAATGTCTTCTTGAAGCCTTCAAAGTTCTCAAGACTCGCACCCTGGAATCTGAAAATCGCCTGCTTCTCGTCCCCCACTACAAATATATTAGGTGACTTGTGGAAGCTCATCAGTAACTTGAGCAACTCATTCTGCCCGGCATTAGCATCTTGATGCTCGTCTGCAAGCACATATTGATACTCTTCTTGGAGACTCAAGAGTAATTCTTTATCAGTTTTCAAAACCCTGATCACTTCCATAATCATGTCATCATAATCATAGTAGCCTTTCTGGCGCAGAACTTTCTCGTACTCGCGATAGAGAAATAGAAATTCTTGATTGCGCTCACGTCGCTCTTCTGGCTCGCGCTTGATCAGCTTCTCCAACTTATCTGCGTCAATGTTCTCACGCTTGAGCTTGCCAATAGCGCCTACGATCTCGCGCACGTAGAAATAAGTGTTGCCGAAAGGCTTGAGTTTGTTCAATCTCGATCTGCCAATTATCTCCTCGAGTATCAAAATCTGATCAATGATATTTGCATGAGAGTAACCCACAATACTGGGAAAGTGCGGCGCGTATCGTCTGATTACGTCATTGCAAAAAGAGTGAAATGTAAATATGCCAACCCGATAAGCACCCGCACCCACAATACTCACGAGCCGCTCGCGTAGATTATGCGCAGCCGATTCGGTGAAAGTAAGCGCAAGTATAGAATCCGGACTTGTATCTGTCTCTCTTAATATATTAGCAATGCGCAGTGTCAGGACTTGAGTCTTACCCGTCCCCGGCCCCGCTACAACCATCACCGGTCCCTCTATTGCTTCAACAGCAGCACGCTGCGCCGGATTTAGCTTCTTGTATTCGCGTTGGAATGTCACGTCTTTCATTCTTTCTTAAAATTGGTATCATTCTATCATTGTTTACAAATTGCAAATTAAACCATTATGTCATTGCAGTTAGATATGAAAGAGCAGATGAAGGCGGCTATGCGAGCCAAAGATGCTGTGCGCTTGTCTGTTGTGCGTGGGGTTATTGCCGCTTTTACTAACGAAGCAGTCACACTGGGCAAGGGACCGGCGGGTGAACTTAGTGATGACGAGGCGCTTGCTGTGATCAGGCGCGAGGCCAAGAAGCGCAAAGACTCTATTGAGCAATTTAAGTCCGGCGGCCGGCCGGAACTTGCCGAGAGTGAGCAAGCAGAATTGAATGTGTTAAGTGAATTCTTGCCGGCGATGATGGATGAAGCTCAAGTTAAGAAAGTTGTTGAAGCTAAAAAGTCTGAACTAGGTATCACTGATAAGTCGCGCCAGGGCGAACTTATGAAAGTGGTGATGAGTGAGCTTAAGGGCAAAGCGGACGGTGGAACTGTCAAACAAGTTGTTGAGAGCCTACTGTCCTAGAATACATTTGCTCTGCAAACAGATTTGTGATATAATGGGATCTGACTTCTTCTTGGACTCGACTCTTGTCGCCTGAAGCGGGCGATCCCTGTGCTGGCTGGGGCTAGTTCTAGTCTCACTCCTCCCTCCGCCCTTGCCGGAGCACACAGGGATCGCCCTTTCTCTTTTATGCACAACCTCTATTGACTCGCTATCTTACTAGAGTTAGATTGGTTACAGAGGTCTATTTTGGACACTGATTCTTGCTACTCTTCCTGCCCACTTTTGGGAGGCAGGCATATTGCATCCACCGAGGCGAGTGTAACCCACGAAGATGGGACCGCTCGCATGTGGAGGTTCGCCGATGTTGCAACGGGTAACGATGGGAGTGGAGGTACGACCGGGATCGCCCATTCTGGGATCCCTCGGGCTCAACAAGGGCACGATCCGGACCGAGAGGCCGGAAGAGGATGCCCAGATCTCCGACGAGGAGCTCTGCGCGATGATGCTCGAGCGCACCCAGAAGGGACCCCACACCTACAAGGGGAGGAAACACTAGAGGGGAGGGGCCCGGGGCAAGATGCTAGCGCAAGCAGCATACTTGCCACCGGGCCCTAAGAGTTCACTTAGCTTTTGTTCCCGGCAAAATTTCCTTATCAAACGTATACAGGACTGGCAAGCCATCCTGATCAGACACGGCAAGCAACATGCCGTTACTTGTTAAGCCACCCACTTCGCCCTCTGGGCTACGCGGGCCAAGCATCTTGAATACCCTTGGAACAAGATTAGTGACGAACATAAAAGAGCGCCCCACAAGACTCTCTGGCGCATAACTCTTTTTGATACCCGAAAGTATTTGTCGCTGTTCACTCCCGAAATCAACATTAAGCTTAATCAACTTATCAGAGCCCTCAATATGCTCGGCTGTAATGATTTTGCCAACTCGAATCTCCACCTTAGCAAAATCATCTATTGTGATGTGACTTTCCAGTGCGTCTGACATAAGTTTCCGTGCTTTTTGTAATAATTATATGCGCTTGTGGCTGCCACTGCTCCCAAGGCAGCTGCCGTGATCGTCTGCTTGAAGGGGCCGAAGTGATTGACCGTGTCCCCTGCCGCATACACGCCCGGCACGTTCGTCTGCATCAAGTTATCTACATTTATATAGCCGATCTTATCAAGCGCCACACCTAAACTAGTTGGCACAAACACATCTGGCTTGGCTCCAATTTCTACAAACAAGCCATCTATTACAAGCTCCCTTGAGCCATCAAACTCTCGGGACAGAATTACTTTTTCTAGTTTGCCCTCTCCCACAAGTTCCTTAACCTCTGTGCTATATAGCGTGATAACTTTGTCGCCCAACTTATCAAGCTCTTCAAGATTCACCGGCTCGGGGCGCGTGAGCTTATCTGCGCGGACAATGAAATATAATTTATCAACATATTTGGCGAGATCAAGAATCCCCTTCACAGAAGCATCGCCTCCACCAACCATAGCCACAGTTTTGCCAGTGTAGAGTGGCCCGTCACATGTCACGCAATAATGCACGCCCTTTGCTGTTAACTCTTCTTCCCGCGCAAGTCCCAAGTGTCGGCGTTCTGCTCCTTGAGCGAAAATTAGCGTTTTAGCGTGATAAGTTTTGGGGCCAACTTCAACATCAAAGCAACCCGAATTATTTTTTGCCCCTGTTACTTTGCCATTAATAATTTCTGCCCCAGAATCTTTGGCCTGCTTCTCAAAGCTCTTCATCAGGTCATAGCCGTCTGCGCCAGGCGCACCGGGGTAATTCCAAATCTGCCCAGCCGTAGCCGTCTCACCGCCGAAATTGCCTCGCACAACAAGTGTCTTCATTAAGTAACGCCCAGCATAAATAGCAGCGCTTAATCCTGCCGCCCCCGATCCCGCAATTATCGTATCGTATATCAAACTAGTACCTATCAACTAATACCTAACAACTCACTGATTCGCTCTTCGTTAAATCCAATTATTATGTCATTGCCGATCTCGATCACGGGCACGCCCATCTGGCCAGTGCGCTTGAACATATATTCGCGAGCCACTGCATCAGAGGCTACGTTGATATCTTCAAATGGTACGTTGTGTTCAGTGAGGAAGTCCTTGGTAGCCCTACACCAAACGCAAGTAGGAGTGCTGTAAATCTTAACCTTTTTATTTTCCATTGTCATATTATAACAGATTTGACAAGCAGACCGCAAAAGTCTAGTTTTAGTCTCGGAAGGGAGGCACTCACGATGCCCGAGATGAACCTACGCACATGGAAGAGGCTCGAGGACGCCGCGAAATGCAGCTTCGAGAAGGTACTCGCGGCCCTCCGCGCTCAGCAACTCGACAACGGGAGAACAGGGGGAATCTTCCGCTTCTTCTCCTTCAACTCCTTGCCGGGTAGCCTGGATGAACCGGACGAGTGGCTCAAGATGAAGATCGGTACCATTCGGCCCGAGCGCATTTATCGCAACGAGATGTTCTCGGCCGAGAAGGCCGCGCGCATCGCTATGCGCCACAAGGGGGGCTTCCCGGACTTGAGCTCCTGGATCACCCGTGACGTAGACGTGCCACCGCCAGGCATCAAGCGCTTCGGCGGAGCAGTAACCCTCGTCATCCCGCCGAGAGTGCGCGCAGACGA
>Ga0209542_10007035_pt1 | contig 21576 bp, 17 predicted proteins | sample RifCSPhighO2_01_FD_184028 | JGI IMG/M metagenome (GOLD analysis project Ga0209542, IMG submission 184028) | Soil microbial communities from Rifle, Colorado - Rifle CSP2_plank highO2_0.1 (SPAdes) (version 2) | ecosystem: Environmental > Terrestrial > Deep subsurface > Rock core/Sediment ... | reverse complement strand
GGTTTTTGATGGTTTTCTCACTCATTGATATCTCCTTTCTTAGGAGCTAATCTTAACTGCTTTTTGGGTGATTTTCCTTTGCCAACAATCTGAGTGGGATGTAAACTAATTCGCTGATACTTTAACATTATTTGTCAAGTCACGTTCATGAAAACCACAATCATGTAAACTGATTGGAGGGAACTGAACGGGGGAAGACCCTGAGCAAAGCTATAGCAGTGAGCTTGTCGAACTGTCGAAGGGTCACAATCCCAGCCGACTCAATCATCCTAGACAAAAGGCCAGGCCTTTGCCTGGCTAAGTACCTATGCTAAGACCTGGCCTTAGCTAAGAATCGACTATTTTCTTTTAGGCTTCTTTTTGGCAGCTTTCGAAGAGGTCTTAGGAGCTGTCTTAAGTTTTTTTGAGAGCCTTGATTTTATTCGGGAGGCTTTGTTTTTGTGTATTACATTAGTCTTTGCAGCACGATCCACTGCGCTAAAAACATTCTTTAACCCCGCTTCTGTCGGATGCTTTAAAAAAACCTTAACGGCTTTTTTATAAGCATTTTTGCGCTTTAAATTGAAAACCGCTTTGCGCGCATCTTGTCTTACCTTTTTGATTGCTTGTTTTGTAACCGGCATAAATATAAAATTTCTAAGTACCAATCTGTATTATTCGAGCGATTAGCGAGAACTTCTCTCTCTCCGTTCGAAGAATAACTAGATTTTCAAAACTTAATTATAATTGTCAGATTTTAGACTATTAGAGTCAATAAGGTCAATCAGCGATGTTTTCATTTCTCAAAAACGGCACTTATATCTTCAAAAGAAAACAGGAAGATATCCTGTCTGCTGCGTTTATCATAAGTCTTTCTTTTGTATTTGCAAAAATACTGGGATTTATCAAGTTAAGATTGCTTGCTGCCTATTTTGGAAGCAACCTTGTGCTTCTGGACAGTTATTTTGCAGCAACGGCTTTTCCGGATGCAATCTTTGAGGTATTAATTTACGGCACAATAGCCCTTGCCTTTATTCCGGTTTTTTCCAAATACCATTCGCACAAAAAGCTTCAAAAAGCATGGCAGCTGGCATCGGCACTCATCACATTGGGCTTTTTAATTTTTGTTGTCTTTGCACTTATCTTCTTTTTCTTTGCAAATAAATTTGCGCCAATACTGGCCCCCGGTCTGGTAAAACAATACCCGGAAACCCGCGCAATTATTGGTCATCTTTTGCAAATAATCATTTTCTCACAAATGTTTTTTGTAATATCTATTTTTATAACAGGGATCCTGCAATCGTTCCAAAGATTTCTGGTTCCGGCGCTGGCCTCAATTTTCTACAATCTGGGCATAATTATCTCAATTATTTTTTTGGTTCCCGTTTTCGGTATTTATGCAGCCGCAATAGGTATGGTACTTGGAGCCCTGTTGCATCTTCTTATTCAGCTTCCCCTGGCTCAATCATTCGGCTTTAAATTTCGTCCAAATTTCAATTTCAAAAACAAAGAAGTTTTGGAGATGCTAAGTTTAATGTGGCCAAGATCAATCACCATTGGTTTAACCAGGCTTTCTGAAATAATCAATACCGCCTTGGCATCGCTGACCGTAGTAGGCTCTATAGCTGCCCTTAACTTTGCTCAGGTGCTGCAAATTGTGCCTATATCTTTTTTTGGCACCTCTATAGCCCAGGCAGCTTTTGCTTTTTTGTCGATCGAATACAACAAAGGCCGAAAAAATCAGTTTAAAAAATTATTCACCCAGTCCCTCCACCAAATCCTTTTTCTGGTTTTGCCTATTGCTGCTATCCTGGCAGTACTCAGAGTTCCTACTGTAAGATTATTTTTTGGTGCTCCGGATCTGCCCTGGGAAACAACTGTCTTAACGTCAAGGACCCTACTCGCCTTTTCTGTTGGCATTGCTGCCCAAGCCGCAAATCTGCTTCTAATTCGCGGATTCCATGCCACAAGAGATAGCGTGACTCCTCTAAAGGTTAGTAGTGTCACTACAGTAGTCAACGTGATCCTCAGCCTGGTTTTGATTTTAATTTTGCACAAATCGATAATCTGGCTTGCTCTTTCATTTTCCCTGACCAATTCTCTTGCTGCCCTTTTGATGCTCTATTTACTTGACAAGAAACTTGGCGGTTTTGCACAAAAAGAACTACTTATCCCAATTTTCAAGATGGGTTTTATATCATTTTTAACTGCAATCGCACTTTATATTCCGATGAAGCTATTGGATCAGCTTGTTTTTGACACGACCCGTAACGTTGGCTTGATCCTTTTGACCTCCACTGCCACCGCAGTTGGGCTTATTGTCTATATTTCTCTCTCCTGGATTTTTAAGGTAGAGCAACTTGTTATTTTTGTTGGTTTTGCGAGGCGTGTTTTGAGCTGGCCGGCCAAACTCAAAGCCCCGCCTCCGACTCCCATCGAAGCCCAAAGCCAGACACCCTAAACTCAGAAAACTCAGCCAAATCAGAAAGTCGTATTATCGGGCCTACCGACACTCAGAGCTCTCTGACGTTCTGAGTGTTCCGGAGTGTTCTGATATACTGACTTCCATGGAGATTCGCAACTTTGCCATTATCGCCCATATTGACCACGGCAAATCGACTCTGGCTGACCGCATTATGGAAATCTGCGGTGCAGTACCCAAAGATCACCCTCAGCAGCTGTTAGATAGTCTGGAACTCGAGCGCGAACACGGCATCACTATCAAGCTGAAGGCGATTCGCCTTGCATATCGCAAATCGACCATTGACCATAGCAACTCAAAGAATCGTGGCAATGAGCAATTAGCAATAGACAATCGGCAGGTTCAAAATTACATTTTGAACCTGATAGACACTCCCGGCCATGTCGATTTTGCCTACGAAGTCTCAAGATCTTTGGCTTCCGTTGAAGGAGCCGTTCTGGTGGTTGATTCCACCCAGGGAATTCAGGCGCAAACACTGGCCAACTTTAATCTTTCTCTCGAAGCCGGTGTAACAATCATTCCCGTTATCAATAAAATAGACAGCCCCGCCGCCAGAATCGAGGAGACGGTTAATGAATTATCATCACTTGGTTTTAAAGAATCAGAAATCCTAAAAGTTTCTGCCAAAACAGGAGAAGGGGTTGAACCCCTAATTGCCGAAATCATCAAACGCATTCCTGAACCTAAACGATTAACGATTAACAATGAACTATCTGCGTTAATCTTCGATTCCTCCCTCGACCCTTACAAAGGTGTGGTTGCAACGATTAGGATGTTCGGCGGTGAAATTAAAAAAGGCCGGGAAGTTTTGTTAATAGCAACAGGTGCCAGGACACAGATTTTGGAACTCGGTTATCTGACACCCACCCCGAAATTTGTAGACAAACTCTCATTAGGCGAGGTTGGTTTTATTGTCACCAACCTTAAAGATTTGCAGGCCGTAAAAGTGGGGGATACGATTACTTTGCCTCAAGACCCTGCATCATCGCTTCCTGGTTATCAGGAGGCAAGGCCCGTTGTATTTTTATCCTTCTACCCTACAGATCCCCATGATCTCCCGAAACTAAAAGTGGGCCTTGAAAAATTAAAATTAAATGACTCATCTCTCAGCTTTTCACCCGAATCATCAACCTCACTCGGTCAGGGGTTTCGCCTTGGATTTCTGGGCCTTTTGCATGCCCAGATTACCCAGGAACGCTTGGAACGTGAATACGATTTGGATATTATCGTCACATCTCCTTCGGTCAATTTTGAAATAGATGGCAGGATAATTAATAAGCCTGCGGAATTTGATCCAACATCAAAATCTGTTCGCGAACCATATGCACTGGTTTCTATTTTTGCTCCCCAAAAATACTTCGGAACAATTTCCAATTTGGTTCACGAAAAAAGAGGAGAAATCAAAAATATCGAAAATTTAGGCACATCGCAAAAAATTGAAGCAGAAATCCCCTTGCTGGATATTCTGATCGGCTTTTACGATCAACTTAAAACCGTAACATCAGGATTTGCGTCATTCGACTTTGGAATAGGTGAGTATAAAGACGCCAACTTAGTTAAACTTGATATTCTAGTTAACCACGAACCAATCGAAGGTTTGGCACAGATTGTACCTAAGGAAAGAGCTGAGGAAATCGGCAGAAAATTAGTCGAAAAACTAAAAGAGGCTATTCCCCGCCAACAAATTGCAATCCCCATCCAGGCCGCAATCGGTGGAAAAATAGTAGCCCGCGAAACAGTTGCCTCATTCCGCAAAGACGTTACCCAAAAACTCTACGGGGGCGACGTCACCCGCAAAATGAAGTTATTAGAGAAACAGAAAAAGGGAAAGAAGCGAATGAGGCGTTTCGGGCAAGTAGAAATTCCACAGGATGCTTTTTTAGCTGTGCTTAAGATTTGAAAAAGTCGCTTGCCCTTCCGAAGCTTTAGCGAAGGAGGGACATACCACAGGAGGCATTTCTTGCAGTATTAAAGATATAATTCTTTTATGATTAACTGCACTTTTGAAAATGGACACAAGGCGTCACTCAAACATGTTGTCGTCGACGCAATTGTAATCAATGGAGATAAAATCCTTCTTATTAAACGCGCGCCACATCTTTCAAACGGCGGTAAGTGGGCAATCCCCGGCGGATTTCTGGATCGTGATGAGACTTGCGAACGAGCGGTTTTAAGGGAATTAAAAGAAGAAACAGGCCTTTCGGGCAAAATTGTTGAGCTTTTTAAAATAATCGATAACCCGAAACGCAAAAACGAAGACAGACAAAATGTGACCTTCGTTTATCACATCAAGGCATCGGGGAAAATTAAGATTGATCCAAAAGAAATATCGGGGGCCAAATGGTTTGATGCCAACAATCTCCCCAAACAAGAAGACTTTGCCTTCGACCACTTTGAAATAATTGAGAGCTTCCTCACTTCACACGCTTGACCCTTCGATGTACTCAGGGTCTTGACAATAATTAGCACTCGTGGTACATTGTCTGCTAAACGAGTCTAACTCGTTTAATAGTCACGTTTGACGTGGCTAAATGGCAGGCGAGTCGCCCTAAACTGCCCGCTCGCCGCAAGAAACTTGTCCTGAGGACTGGAAAAACGAAGAATGGACTTAACAGAACGCCAAAAAAATTTGCTTCGGTCAATAATTGAAAAATACATCGAAACTGCTGAAGCAGTTGGTTCGGAAACAATCGAAAAAGAATCAAATCTCGGTGTCTCGCCCGCAACCATCAGAAACGAAATGGTACGTTTAACCGCGCTTGGCTATCTCAAACAGCTGCATACCTCAGCCGGTCGTGTGCCCACCTCAATGGGTATGAAGTTTTATGTCGACCAGCTCATGGAAGAAAAAGCACTCTCGCTTCGCGACGAAGTTGCCATTAAACAAGAACTTGTAGAAGAAAACGAACCTTTTGAAAAAATGCTTCGACACACTACCCGAATTTTGGCAGACCAGACTCATTCACTGGCTATTGCAACGGACGAGGCCGGCGATATCTACGCAGCCGGTATGGCCAACATCCTGGATATGCCGGAATTTTACGACATCGACATCACCAGAAGTGTACTTTCCATGCTGGACAAAGCAGAACTGGTTCAGCAAATCGTCGCGCAACTGCGTGCCGAAGAACAGTTAAGAATCTTGTTTGGCGAAGAACTTGGCATACCTTTTTTGGAGCCGTGCGGTTTTGTGGTCACACGTTACCAAATGCAAAATCATAAGGGAATCTTAGGCATAGTTGGCCCGTCCAGAATAGATTACTCAGTCGTTATCCCGACTGTCAGGTATTTTTCCCAATTATTACAAGGTTTAGTTCGCTAAAGCAAGAATTATGAAAAAAGGCCAAAAATCTGCTCTAAACACCAAAGAAGCCAAAAAACAGTCAATAGACCAGGTGTCGGCAAGAAACACCCAACTAGAGGACATGCTTAAAAGAACGTTAGCCGATTACCAGAATCTTGAGCGAAGAATCGAGGAAGAAAGAAAACAGCTGTCCAAACTTTCCAGCCTTCTTCTAATTGAGAAACTTTTGCCAATTTTGGACAATCTGGAAAACGCCCAGATGCACCTGAGCGATGAGGGTCTTAAGATAGTCATTAAACAGTTTAAAGATATTTTAATAAGCGAAGGTCTGCAGGAAATTAATGCCGAAAATGCCCAGTTTGATCCAAACTTCCACGAGGCAGTTGAAATTAAAGAAGGCGCGATGGACAATAAAATTGTAAAGATTTTAACCAAAGGTTACACAATTGACGGCAAAACCATAAGACCGGCAAAAGTCGTTGTCGAGAGAAGATCTGCAAATGACCAGATTCTCGATCGGGTCGAGAATGACGCAATAGGAGGAGAAAATGTCTAAAGTTAAATCAGCAGGTCGCCTTGACACCTTTCAGTCATGTCAATGGCACTCCTCTGATATTTCTTTTGACAGATTTATAGTAAGAAAGGAAAAGGTATGTCAAAAGTAATTGGAATAGATCTTGGAACCACAAATTCTGTAGTTGCGGTCGTGGAGGCCGGTAAACCAAAAGTAATCCACTCCGCAGAAGGTCGCAACATCATCCCGTCTGTAGTCGACCCTACAAAACACATCGTTGGTGATGTGGCCAAGCGCCAAATGGTTGTTAATCCAAAAACCACCATTTTCTCTGTCAAACGCTTAATGGGCAGAAAGTTTAAAGACGCTGAAGTTGCGCGCGACATCAAATGGCTTCCCTACGAAATTAAAGCCGGCCGTGAAGGCATGGCTGTAGTTAACGTTGAAGGCAAAGATTACACGCCCCAGGAAATTTCGGCCATGGTCCTGTCCAAAATTAAAGCCGACGCCGAAAGTTATCTTGGCGAAAAGGTCGAAAAAGCGGTAATCACTGTGCCGGCATACTTCGATGATGCCCAAAGACAAGCAACCAAACAAGCAGGCGAAATCGCGGGTTTGCAGGTCGAGAGAATTATTAACGAGCCAACAGCAGCTGCTCTTGCTTACGGACTTGATAAAGCTCACGCCCACACAATAGCAGTTTACGATTTAGGAGGCGGCACATTCGATATTTCCGTTCTTGAACTTGGCGAAGGTGTTTTTGAAGTAAAAGCAACAAATGGCGATACTCATCTTGGAGGCGACGATTTCGACGCCAAGATACTTGAATATTTGGCCGACGAATTCAAAAAAGAATCCGGCGTTGATGTTAAAAGCGATAGACAGGCCTTGCAGCGTCTTCGTGACGCGGCCGAAAAAGCCAAAATCGAACTATCAACAACGACAGAGACCGAAATATCAATCCCGTATTTGACTGCCGATTCTGCCGGCCCCAAGCATTTACAAACCAAACTTTCCCGCGCAAAACTTGAACAAATTGTCGGCGAATTGGTCGATAAAACTTTTACTCCTGTAGAAAAATGTCTTAAAGATGCCAAACTGGATGCCAAGAAAATCGACGAAGTGATTCTAGTGGGCGGCATGACCAGAATGCCGCAGGTAGTTGAAAAGGTACAGAAATTTTTTGGCAAAGAACCGCATAAGGGCTTAAACCCGGACGAAGTCGTTGCAATCGGAGCTAGCGTTCAGGGTGCTGTTCTAAGTGGCGAAATGAAGGAGATGGTGCTTTTGGATGTTACACCCTTAACTCTTGGAATCGAAACTTTGGGTGGAGTCTCAACGCCATTAATTACCAGAAACTCTACTGTTCCGACATCAAAAGCCGAAGTTTTCTCAACCGCTTCCGACAACCAGACATCTGTAGAAATTAATGTCCTGCAGGGCGAGCGTCCAATGGCAGCAGATAATAAATCCTTGGGCCGCTTTATTTTAGACGGCATTCCGCCATCCCCCCGTGGTGTTCCACAAGTTGAAGTCACTTTCGATATCGATGCCAACGGCATCCTCAACGTAAAGGCGAAAGACAAAGCTACAAATAAAGAACAATCCATTAAGATAACCGGCTCAACGGGTTTAACCGATGAAGAAATCAAGCGAATGACCAAGGAGGCCGAGGAAAATGCTAAAGAAGATGAAGCTAAAAAAGACGAGATTGAAACCAGAAACAAGGCCGACTCTTTAATTTATCAGGCCGAAAAATCCTTAAAAGACGCTGGCGATAAGGTTCCGGCAGAAGTCAGAACCGAAGTCGAAGAAAAGATAAAAGCCCTACGCGAAATTCAAGCTGCCGGCCCGATTGACGAAGTTAAAACAAAGACGGAAGAGTTATCATCCGTTTTATCAAAAATAGGCGAGACTATGTATAAAGGTCAGGGCGATCAGGCAACGCCAGGATCGGACGGTCAGACACAAGAGGCAAAAGGCGAAGAGCAAAAGGCTAAAGGCGATGACACCGGCGATGTACAGGAAGGAGAAGTAGTCAAGGAGTAAATGGCCAAACTCACCGCTGAAATCTTTGTACTTTGTGACCACGCTTCTATTTCACAGGAACAAAAGCTTTCAATAATCGGCATCTTTGACCAATTTTTTGTAACTAATTTGCCAACGGCCTGGCCAAAAATGTATTTGGTCGCTGTTGTTCGCGGCGAAGCCGGCAAAGAGTATCCGCTCACATTAAAACTGACTCCGCCCACAAAAACGGATGCAAACTTCCCGGATAAAAATTTTACAATAACTTTGGGTCAAAACGGCAAGGCCAATGTCATGACCGAACTTGTCAATTTCCCTCTAACTAGCGCCGGCCCCCATAAGATCCAGCTGTTTGCCGACAAAGAATTAATTGGCGAGATTGAATTTAGAGTCAATAAAACAACAGCTACTTATTCCGGTGGCCAGGACGTACAGGGGAAGAAAATTTCTAATTAACCTAATTCCTAATTTACCTAACAAAGTCCCAATTACAAAATTCTTGAAAATCAATCATTGGGTCATTAGAACTTGATTAGATCAATTAGAATAATTAGAGCAATTAAAAATTGCTATTCATGGCAACCAAACGCGACTTAGCCCCGCAGTCACCAAAAATTTTGATACGATCCTGAAATTAAAATTTTAGTGACGAGGAGCGCAGACTTTTTTAATTTATGAAAAAAGACTACTACGAAATCCTCGGCGTTTCCAAAAACGCCAGTGCCGACCAGTTAAAAAAGGCTTACCGGAATCTCGCACGTAAGCATCACCCCGACGTCGATAAATCGCAAGGTGCGGAAAACAAATTCAAGGAAATAAACGAAGCCTACCAGGTTCTTTCAGACCCCCAGAAAAAAAGCGCTTACGACCAATACGGACACGCAGCCTTTGAACCAGGCGGTGGATTTGGTGGGGCGGGTGCAGGCGGACCGTTTGGCGGCCAGGGCGGTTTTCGAACCTACACCTGGTCAACAGGTGGAGGCGATGCCGATTCTGATTTTGGCGGTTTTGCCGACCCGTTTGATATTTTCGAAGCATTTTTCGGCGGCCAGTCACCATTTGGCAGGCAGGCAAGACTTCCCCGCTACGTCATAAATCTTACTTTTACAGAGGCTGTCCACGGTACCCAAAAAGAAGTAGAGGTAGAGGGCAAACGCCAGAAAATCAAAATTCCGGCAGGCGTCGACGACGGAAGCGAAATCCGCTTTTCAAACTTCGTTTTAGTTTGCCAGGTAGCTGCAAGTCCGCAATTTAGAAGACGAGGCTATGATATCATTTCCGAGCACGAAATTTCATTTTCAAAAGCGGCTCTGGGGTCTGTCGAAGAAATCGAAACCATCGACGGCCCCGTTAAAATCAGAATTCCCTCCGGCACCCAGCCCGGCACCCAAATTCGCCTCCGAGCAAAAGGTGTCAGGCACACCTCCGGCCGCGGCCAAGGCGACCACTACGTAATAATTAGAATCAAAGTACCCAGTAAACTAAGTCGTGACCAGAAACGCTTGCTAGATGAACTTGACAGAACCCCATAGTTGATGTAGAATCCGCAACAATATGACTGAAAGAGCAGCAGTTACACTTAACCCAAGCGAGCTTTTAGCTGACCAAACTCATAATCTGGAAAAATTTTTCGGCCAAGAAGCCCTACCTGAGCCACCAAAGAAGCTCCTGGAATTTGTAGAAAGAACCAGTGAGAAAGGGTTCACGTTCGAACCGTACCTTGAGCCCGGCCGACAATTTCCCCAGGATGCTGAATATCCCGGATGGCGCGTCAAGCCGCAACCATGGTTTTATGATCAGATAAGACAAGACAACATTTCTCCTGATGCTGCCAAACTTCCCCTCCAGTGGGCCGCAATGGAAACAATAGTCAGACCAAATTACGATGGCGGAATGCAGCTTTACCAAAACGACGCTCTAGCCCCCATTCTTGAAGATTTAAGGAAACGCGGCCGAATTGCCGTACCTGACTGGTGCAAACACGTTCCATCAATTTCCCGTTTTGGAATTTCACCAAAAGAAATTAGCGCACCTGTTGCAACCCGGGTTGCTGATGAAATCGGCAAGGTCGATGCCCAAAATGTAGACGCAACTACTTATATGGCTTTTAACTATTTAGGTAACATTGCCCACTCCGAGTTTGGGGAAGCTAATACTTGGGAATGGTTTGCAGATAAGTTTGGGGACGATCGCCGCTTGATTGGTGGTAGCTCTGACGGCGGTGGTCTGGCTCGCGTCGACTGCTACTCGTCTGGCGTTCACCGTGACAACGTTGGTTTTCGTCTCCGTGTAGTTTTCCCTTCAAATCCTTAATCACTTGGATCACTTAGCTCTTGGTATAGATTCTTGGCATTTTTGACGTCTTGAAAACTTGGCCCATTTCATTTTAAAATTTTTATGATTTGGTTAATGCACCGCAGGTTACGGCTTTCGGTCACCGAATTTTTTGTCCGGGCAAAGATTTCAGAGTCTCAAACCTTACGAGGTTTAAGAGCGTAAATCTCCGGCAAAATTATACCAGGGAAACTACGTGCTTGGCTTCAGTTTCCACCTTCGCGTAAAGCTTCGGTGGACGAATAAAATACAGTAGCAAGAGTTATCGAGCTACAGTGAGCTTTCAAAGAAGACAAGCATTTACTTTGGGGACGATAACCGCTTGATTGGTGGTAACTCTGACAACGGTGGTCTGGCTAACGTCAACTACAACTCGTCTGACAATCACAATGACAACGTTGGTTTTCGTCTCCTGGTAGTTTCTCATCTTACGGTTTTTATCCAGCCGCCAAGCATTTTGCCGATTTCAAGAACTTGCGACGCCAGTTGTTGATATTTGTTGTTGTCAATAGATTTTGTGTCTGATGCAAGCCTTAGTAGGATTTTTAAAAGATCAAGCTTAGTACTGACTTTTTGTAATGCTTGTAGCTTTTGATCGCGTACTAGATATCTTGCTGTAATAACAAGCTCGATGATATCCAATGCAATTTGGTCTAGCCTTTGCCCAAGAGTATACCGTTTGGCTTTAGGAAATGAAGTGATGGCCTGACTCAGATTTTTGTAAAAATCGTAAATCTTGGCAAAAATCGGGATATCAAGCGTAAAAGTCCGTGGGGGGGGGCATGGTTATAAAGTCAAAAGTGAAAAGTCATAAGTAATCAGTTATGGACTATTCTCAGTTAATATCAATCGAGAACCTTTTTCAAGCGTGGGAAGAATTTAAGAAAGGGAAGCGAAGTAAACCTGATGTTATGTTTTTTGAGAGAAACCTGGAGGACAATCTATTCAATCTTCATCAAGAGTTAACAAAGGGAACCTATCGTCATGGTCGATATACAGAATTTTATGTCAATGATCCTAAAAGAAGGCACATCCACAAAGCCAAAGTCGCCGATCGGATAGTTCACCATGCACTCTACAAATATCTCTACAATCTCTTTGACAAAACTTTTCTATATGATTCCTACTCAAGCAGAATTGGAAAAGGTACCCACAAAGCAGTCAAAAGGCTGGAAAAATTTACAAGAATCGTCAGCAAAAATTACACACGAGATTGTTGGGCGCAAAAATTGGATATTAGAAAGTTCTTTGAAAGTATAGATCATGAAATTCTTAAAAAGCTGATTGCCAAAAGAATTAAAGACAAAGACATTTTTTGGTTAATTGATGAGGTTATTGACAGTTTCCCAAATGGTATTCCACTTGGCAACTTAACCAGTCAAATCTTTGCCAATATCTATTTAAATGAGCTTGACCAATTTGTTAAACACACATTAAAAATCAAATATTATATTCGCTATGCCGACGACTTTGTAGTTTTATACAACAGCCTGGATACCTTGCTACACTGTTTTAAAACAGTAAAACAATTTGTTGAGAGTAATCTACTACTAAATATTCACCCAGACAAAATCACAATCAGAAAACTTATCTGGGGCATTGATTTCTGCGGATATATCGTTTTGCTGCACTATGTGCAAATAAAAACAAAAACCAAAAGAAGAATTTTTAAAAAGGTTTCAAGTCAAAATATTTCTTATCAATCTTTGCAATCTTATCTCGGTTATTTCTCACATGCCAAAAGTTATAAAATTTCCCAAGAGCTTAAAAATCATTTCTATTTAAAAACCGAGGCACATTTATTGACTCAAGCCCCTTATTTTGCTAGAATCCACATAGATTTTTAGGTACTCAAAGTTTTGAGGCGCAACTTGCGCCTTTTTTTGAATAGTGGATGAAATATGTAGATAATATCAGCAGTTCGCCTTGGCACCTTCCGTCGAGTTGATCTCGACTCCAGTCATGCCAATGGCGCTCCTCTGATATTTTTAAAAAACCTAAATTTTAAATATAAACTAAGGAAGTTTTTTAAAAATGGCCATACAAGCACGATCAGAATTTGCAAGCGCACTTAATCAGGTCTGCTCCGAACGGGGCTTAGAACCCGAAGTTGTCATCGACTCAATAAAACAGGCAATTCTGGCAGCCTACCGCAAAGATTACGGTGAGCCTGAAGACATTATCGTAGACCTCAATGCTGATACCGGCGAAGTTGCCCTTTCCAAAGGTAAAAAAACAATCACCCCCCCCGGTTTTGGCCGCATTGCTGCCCAAACCGCCAAACAGGTAATCCTGCAGCGAATCCGCGAAGCAGAAAAGAGCGCTATCATGTCCGAATATTCGTCCAAAGTCGGCACAATAGTTTCCGGACTGATCCAGCGAATCTCGGGACCTGTTATTACGGTGAATCTTGGCAAAGCCGAAGGAATTATGCCTCCTCCCGAACAGGTCAGAAACGAAAAATATTTCGTCAACCAGAGATTAAAGGTTTATGTAGTCGGTATCAAAGAAGGTACACACGGCGAAGAAATTATAGTTTCACGTAGCGCAAAAGAACTTTTGGAAGGTCTGTTTCGTCAGGAGGTTCCCGAAATTGCCCAGGGGTCGGTAGAAATTAAAGTTGTGGCCAGAGAAGCCGGTTCCCGCAGTAAAATCGCAGTTTTTTCCGATCAGATGGGAGTTGATCCTGTGGGTTCCTGTGTCGGACAAAAGGGTGTTAGGGTTCAGGCAGTAATCAACGAACTTTCGGATGAAAAAATAGATATTATTGCCTATCAGGATGACGTAGCAGAATTTATAAAAGCGGCGCTTTCTCCGGCCAAAGATTTACAGGTTAAAATTAATGAAAAGAATAAAAGTGCAGAAGTGGTCGCCCCCGACGACCAGCTTTCTCTGGCAATTGGCAGAGATGGGCAAAACGTACGACTGGCCGCCAAACTAACAGGCTACAAAATCGATATCCGTGGCAAGAGTGGTACGCCAAAAGAGGTTGAACAGAAAGAAAAGAAAGCCCAAGATGAGGCAAAAAAAGCCCTGGGAGTTGTGGAAGATGCAGAAGTTGAGGATACAAAACAGCTGGAAGAAGCAAAAAAGCCAAAGGAAATAGAAAAACCTGCAACCACAGAAAGCACTGAAAAAAAAGATGAAGTCACTGAAAAAAATTCAGTAAACTCACCGCAATCTTCAGTGTTCTCAGCGATTGCAGAAAATGTCGAGTCAAAAGGCAACAAGACCAGTGACAAAAGTTAAATGAAACTTTGTCAGCCTTACAATAATTTAATATGGACACTAAAAACAAACAAAACATCCGTGCGCCAATTGTTACCATCATGGGCCATGTTGACCATGGTAAGACGACTCTTCTTGATGTTATCCGCAAAACCAATGTGGTTGCCCGCGAGCACGGCGGTATTACCCAACACATCGGTGCCTATCAAATAACTCATAAATCATCACTCATTACTTTCATTGATACCCCCGGCCACGCCGCTTTTGAGAAAATGCGCTCGCGTGGTGCAGACGTTGCTGATATTGTCGTTTTGGTAGTTGCTGCAAATGACAGTGTCAAACCCCAGACTGTCGAGGCAATTAAACACATAAAGGGAACCGGCAAAACGATTATCATTGCTATTACTAAAATTGATTTACCAAATATCAACATTGAAAAGGTAAAAAGCGACCTTAAAGCAAACGATGTGTTAGTTGAAGATTATGGCGGCCAGATTCCAGTCGTCGAAATTTCTGCACCTCAAAAAAAGGGAGTCGACGATCTGCTTGAGATTATAAATCTGGTTTGGCAAATGAATCCAAAGCCGAATTTGGAAAACGAACCGCTCGAAGCAATTGTCATTGAATCATATCTGGACAAAAACCGGGGCCCAACTGTAAGTGCCGTTGTCAAAAGAGGGACACTTAAAGTCGGCCAAAAAATCAGTGTAGACGGGGAAGTCATAACAGTTAAGGCTCTTGTCGATGACACAGGTACAAATCTCAAAGAAGCAAAACCTTCAAAACCCACCTCAATCCTCGGTTTCAAAAAAACTCTTGATGTCGGGAGCATAATATATGACTCCATAAAAACCCAACAGACAAAAACAGCAACTACTGCAGATCATGCTCAGCTTATCGCCAGGGCCCTGGAAGTTAAGGGCAAATTCAATGTCATAATAAAAGCTGATGTTTTGGGTTCACTTGAGGCTATTCAAACTAACTTACCGGAAAAAATTAAAGTTATCCTCTCAGGAGTCGGCGAAGTGCAAGCGTCTGATGTCGCTTTTGCCAAAATTGCCAAAGCACCCATTTTAGCATTCAACGTAAAAACTGCGCCGGCCGTTTTGCTTCTTACCGAAAGGGAACACGTTCTTATCAGGAACTATAATGTCATTTACGAACTAGTCAAGGATTTAGAAGAAATTTCCGAAACTTTTCAAAAAGCCAAACAGGAGGCAAAAATTCGGGGCGCAGCAAAAATTATTGCAACTTTTACCCTTGATGGTAAAAAAATTGCAGGTGTCAGGGTTACCAGCGGCAAGCTAAAAATCGGTGATCAGGTAATAGTCAAAAACGAACAGGGCGCAGAAATTTCCTCAAAGATAACTTCACTTAAAAAATATAAAAAAGATGTAGAATCTGCAGTAGCCGGGCAGGAATGCGGAGTCGGTTTTGATCAGGATATTGACTTTAGAGAAGGTTTTATTATAGAATCTCTTGGTTAAAATTATAGGTCTTGTTAAACGTAATGGACGACTACCTTAAAGAAGAAACACAAAAAAATTTGGCCCGTGCCCAAAGCATTCTCGTGGCTATTGCCAAAGAAGCCGGTTTTGACGCACTCGCATCCGGACTTGCTCTTTTCCTTTGTCTAAAAAAATTACGCAAAAACGTTTCTATTATCGGGCAGGACCCCAGTGTCTCAGACGCACAAAAGCTCTACGCAGTAGACAAAATTAGAAAAAGGGAAAGTAATAATAATCTGGTAATTACAGTAAACAACGCAATTGACAAAGTGGACAAAGTCACCCATTTCCTGGATGGTAAAACTCTAAAACTTGTAATTCATGCTCTTGCTGGATCTGAAGGAGCACAGAAAGAGGATATCGGTTTTGAATACTCTTCTGTTTATCCGGATTTCATTTTCGCAATTGGATACGAGTCCATGGATCAACTGAGAAAAGAATTTGCTCATGAACAAGATATTAGCTCAGATGTTTGGATTGTGAGTATAAATAAAGATAAAATGAGCCAACAATTTGCTCAAGTTAATCTTACTGACCCAAGCGGATCTAGTATCTCCGAAATCACAACCACTGCCATCAAAACACTATCGTTGCCGATAGATGAAGATATTGCCTTTAATCTCTATTCCGGACTATCCCAAGCTACTAGAATGTTCACTCCTTCCCTTACCACACCCGCTACACTTGAGACTGCTCAGTACTTGATTAAATTCGGAGCAGGAAAAGCCTCACTGGCTAACATCAACATTGAGCCGAAATTTTCAGGTGCTGCGCCCAGACCTGCTGGCTTAAGCCAAAACCCATGGGGGCCAACTAAACGAAGTGGAATCCCATCTGCAGTGTTTTCAACACAAAAAAGGACTGACTATGCACAGTTTTTAAATAAATCGGAAACCCAAAAACCGATTGAGGAAACAGAAAGAGAAGAGAGTAAAGAATCCTGGCTGAAGCCCCCTAAAATTTACAGGGGATCTAAATCCTTTGACAGTGAGTCATAATTTCTTTATACTGGCATTCCATGACTCAATTAAAAATTTCTAAAAAACAGGTAATAGACAAATTCAAGACACATGAAGGGGATACTGGATCTCCGGAAGTACAGGTAGCGCTTCTTTCCCAAAGAGTTGATAACGTGGCGGAACATCTAAAATCTCATTCCCATGACAACCACTCAAGGCGGGGTTTGCTCTCCATGATCAACAAAAGGAGAAGACTGCTCCACTATTTAATGCGCAAGACCCCGGAAAGGTATAAAGATATTATTGATAAGATCGGCTTGCCTAAATAATATCTTTGCAGTTGCTTGCGCAAGCCGTAAGGACATTATAGATAAAATAGGATTACCCAAAAATAATGTCCTTGCGACGCCCCTCGTACCTTATGTAACAGTCCACGTTCTACCTTATCTGCCACTTGCTTAATCTTAAAAAATAGCTTACAATTCGAGTGTAACGAGAATTGCATCAGCGAACGTAGTGAGGCTGATATAATTTGATTAACTATCGAGAATTTGGGTCGTTGGAAGTTGACTAGCGCAAATCAGAAAAAGTTTGATTGGCAGCTAACCGATTTCTAACTCCCCAGTTTTCTCCAGAAATATTTAGATGCAAAAACCAGTTAAAAAAGAACTTGATGTTGGTGGTAAAAAACTAACACTTGAAACAGGCGAGCTTGCCCAACAGGCCAATGCTGCCGTTGTGGCCAGCTATGGCGAAACTGTGGTTTTGGCAACTGTTGTTGCAAAAGAGCCGTCCACTGACCTTGGCTATTTTCCCTTAACAGTGGATTACGAGGAAAAGCTTTATGCAGGCGGCAAAATTTCCACGTCAAGGTTTATCAAAAGAGAAAATAGACCTACAGAGGTGGCTATTTTAACTGCAAGGCTAATTGACAGAAGCATCAGACCTCTGTTTCCTAAAGATTATCAGGAAGAGGTGCAAGTCATAATTACGGTTCTTTCTGTTGACCAGCAAAATGATCCGGACGTACTTTCCCTCGTCGCTGCATCAGCTGCTCTTTCGATTTCGGACATCCCATTCAACGGTCCAATAGCTGGAATCAGGGTCGGTATACAAAATGGTAACGATTATGTTCTCAATCCGACACAAGACGAAAAACAATCATCGACGCTTAATTTACTCGTTGCCTGCAATAAAAAAGAAATAGTAATGATTGAAGCAGAAGGCAATCAAGTCGACGAAAAGCACATAACTAGTGCCATGGAATTTGGCTTAAAAGAATCCCAACCAGTAATCAAATTAATAGAAGATTTGGTCAAAGAAGCAGGTAAGGACAAAAAACAGTACAAGCGGCAATTAATGAACCCGAAAGACGAAAGCGGAATCAGAAATTTTATCGAAAAAGACATAATGAAGGACTTTGAAAAAGCCGGCCAGGATGAAGGCTGGTTTTCTGACTCACTCAAAATTCTGGAAGAAAAATTTATTAAGGAAAATGGGATAATCACACCCAAAATGCTCTCAGACCTTCTGGAAGATGAGGTTGCCGCCTACCTCAGAAACCAGATTCTTAAGCACAAAAAAAGGGTCGATGGAAGATCTCCTGACGATATTCGCGATATTTCAATCAGAGTTGGTCTCCTGCCAAGAACTCACGGCTCGGCAGTTTTTCAAAGAGGTAAAACTCAAGCTCTTTCGATTGCTACCCTTGGTTCGCCGGCTCTCGAGCAGTTAATTGAAGGTATGCAAGGTGAGGAAACGAAAAGATATATGCATCACTATAACTTCCCGCCGTTTTCTGTCGGGGAAGTGGGTAGACGTGGAGCGCCGGGAAGAAGAGAAATAGGCCATGGCGCGCTGGCAGAGAAAGCAATAAGGCCGGTAATCCCTCCAGGCGAAACTTTTCCCTACACGATTCGGGTGGTCTCTGAAATTCTTTCTTCCGCCGGCTCAACCTCAATGGCCTCTGTTTGTGGCTCTACCTTAGCCCTTATGGATGCCGGTGTACCAATAAAGGAACCTGTGGCCGGTATTTCTGTTGGTTTAATTACCGAAAAAGATGATAAACAAAAATACGTAACAATTACGGATATTGCCTATCAGGAAGATTCCCAGGGAGACATGGATTTTAAAGTTGCGGGAACCAAAAACGGGGTAACCGCTATCCAAATGGACACAAAACTTGATGGCATTTCTTTAAAAATAGCCGAAGAAGCGCTCCAGAAGGCCAAGATAGCAAGGACCAAAATCCTAGACATAATTTTAGAAACAATACCAACATACCGTAGCGAGCTTTCTAAACATGCCCCGACAGTAATTTTAGTAAAAATCGACCCTTCCAAAATTGGGGAAGTTATCGGCTCCGGCGGCAGAACAATTAACAAAATTATTGCAGAAACTGGTGCAGCCATCGATATCGATGACGAAGGCACAGTCACTATAAGCAGCAAAGTTAAAGAGGCCTGCCGAAAAGCTGCAGAGATGGTTGAGGCAATCGTTAAAGAGTTCGAAGTAGGTGAAGTCTATGAAGGCAAAGTTAAAAGAATCCTGCCTTTCGGTGCGATGGTTGAAATTGTTCCCGGCAAAGAAGGCTTGGTCCACATCTCTCAACTTGCACCTCATAGAGTTGAGAGGGTTGAAGATGTCGTTAAAATCGGCCAGGAGGTAAAAGTCAGAGTAGCTGAAATTGATGACCAGGGTAGAGTTAATCTTTCTATGATTTTTGGTCAGAAAGAAGACGAACAGGGACAGGGAAGCCAGTCTAGAAGGTTTGATCAAAGGCCGAGGAGAAATTTCGATCGGACAAGACGCCACCGCCGTTAAATCTTTTTGAACCTTATTCTGAGCGAAAAAACCACGGTATTCATGCCGTGGATGAAGCGAATCTTGAGCGAAGATCAGAGCACCACGGCCTTTAGGTCGTGGGAATCTATTTCTATTTCTGATTTAATTAACCTATTATGGACTCTGCTTCTGCTCAAGCCGAAGACATCAAATTTCTTGAAGATAAACTCACGGGCATAAAATTACCCTCTGATCTCTATAAAAAAAACAAGGCCTATATCGAGCGTCTGGTTCGATTAATTTCCTCACCCTCATATTCCCAGGAATTTGATGCAATTACCAGATATTTGGATTGGATAATTACAATTCCCTGGGAAAAAGAAAGCCGGGATATTCTCTCAATCGAAAATGCAAAAAAAATCATGGACGCCAATCACTACGGTCTTGAAAGTATTAAAGAAAAAATTTTAGAGTACATCGCTGTTCTTAATCTGAAGAGGGAGAAGGGCGAAAAAGTTAAAGCTCCTGCCATGCTTTTTTTGGGACTTGTTGGTACGGGTAAAACTACTATGGCTTACTCGGTAGCCCAGGCTTTAGGCCGCAAATTTGGCAGGATCCCAATGGGTGGAATGGGAGACGCCATACAACTCAGAGGTCGCTCGCGTGCCTATCCGGACGCAGAACCCGGTCAAATAATGAAATTACTGAGAAGGACCCAAACTAAAAACCCCGTAATTCTATTAGATGAGATAGATAGAGTAACCGATGAAGCAAGAGCAGATATCATGGGCGTTTTAGTAGAAATTCTGGATCCGGAACAAAACAGTCATTTTTTGGACCATTTCATTGACTACCCCTTCGATCTTTCACAAGTCTTCTTTATTGCAACAGCCAACAACACTAAAAATATAGCAACCGCCGTACTTGACAGGCTGGAAATAATTGAAATGCCAAGTTACACCGATAATGAAAAAATTACCATTGCCAAGAATTATCTTGTGCAAAAAGCTTTCGCAACATCTGGTCTTTCCACACAGGATATTACTTTCGACGAAAGTGTTTGGGAACAGATTGTCCGGCCACTTGGTTTTGATGCCGGCATGAGAACACTTGAAAGAACAATTAACTCAATATGCCGAAAAGTAGCCAAGCTTAAACTCGAGGGACGAAAAGAAAAAGTTTTAATTACACCTACCAATTTGAAAAAGTTCACGCCGACATAATACCCTATAGCAATATTTTTGTTATTGCGGTAAAATTAAAAGTAATACATGCCCAGACGCAGAAGATCAAAACTTGCCCCGATACAACTTGAGAGAAAGACGGTTACTACCGTTATCGGTTTTGGTGCAATTGCCCTATCTCTCCTACTGCTCCTTTCATTTTTCACCAGTGCAGGAGCTTTAATGTCTCTAAAAGATACTTTTTACAACCTCTTTGGCATCGCTATTGTATTTGTACCTTTTCTTATTATTGCAGCCAGCCTTCCCCTGTTTTCTATTAAATCAAAGTTCACAAGAATCAATGTTCTATTCGGAGCAGTAGCAGCACTTCTGTCCTTTGTGGCAATGATCTCACCACTTTCACAAACAGCATCAGGTATACTTGGGAGTACTCTCTGGCAAGTTGTCAAATCAACACTTACCCCCATTGGTGGATTTTTTGTCCTGTTTTTTACTTTTTGGGTGGCAGTTTTTGTCACTTTAAACACAAGCCTTGATCAGGCTGCATCCGCCATTGTCAGTATTTATAAAAAGATCGTAAATGCTCTAAAAACTGCCAGAATTAAAATTTTCGGTCCACCTAAACCCAAGTTTGTAACCAAAACCCTGTCGCATGATCAAGGGAAACCACAAATCAAAGAAATCGAAGGGAAATCAGCCTTGGATCTGTCCCAATCAGTTATTCTCAACACTCCTGCCGCTTCCCAGGTCTGGGAATACCCACCGCTTTCTTTGCTTTCAGATGCAAAAGGAGGTCAGGCTAATCGCGGCAATGTCAAACAAAATGCCCAGATTATCGAAAAGACACTGGAAAGTTTCGGAATAACTGCGACTGTTGCGGAAGTTAACCCGGGCCCGACCGTTACCCAGTACGCCCTAAAAATTCCCTCAGGTACAAAACTCTCAAAAATTTTAACTCTCCAGAACGATTTGGCCCTGGCCTTGGCGACAAAAACAGGCAATGTGCGTATTGAAGCTCCTATTCCGGGAAAATCACTGGTAGGTATCGAAATACCTAATATATCATCAGAAGTTGTTTCTCTAAAAAACATCCTCTTAAACCAAAACATGCAATCAAATAAATCGAAATTGGCAGTTGGTTTGGGGCTTGATGTGGCAGTAGACTTGGTCATTACCGATATTGCCAAAATGCCGCACGTATTAATTTCCGGAACAACCGGATCAGGAAAATCTGTACTTATCAATACAATCATTGCCACCATTCTTTTCAGA
>Ga0209542_10007034_pt1 | contig 21578 bp, 18 predicted proteins | sample RifCSPhighO2_01_FD_184028 | JGI IMG/M metagenome (GOLD analysis project Ga0209542, IMG submission 184028) | Soil microbial communities from Rifle, Colorado - Rifle CSP2_plank highO2_0.1 (SPAdes) (version 2) | ecosystem: Environmental > Terrestrial > Deep subsurface > Rock core/Sediment ... | reverse complement strand
ATATGGTGCGCCGATTCCAGATTTAACTTTTTTATTTGATTGTAATCCTTATGTTTGCTTTGAAAGAGCAAATAAAAGGAATCTGATAACTGGAGGCAGGCATTTATTCTCGACTAGTCCAGAAAGGATATCTGAGATAAAAGAACAATATCTTAAACTTATGAGTGGAAGGGAAGAAGTGAAAATTATAGATTCATCAAGACCCATTTCAGGGGTTAATCAAGATTTAATTATAGACATAAATTTTCTATTTTATGAATAATACTAGACGTTTACTTTACAGCTTACCTATCCCTAAACTTTTGCAGTTTCCCTCGTGGAGTTTGTCCAAGTTGTTCAAAATTAGAATAATTGAAAAATAGGGTTATAACTTCTATTGGAGCTAGTTATAAGGTTCCTAGACTTTTTGATAAAAACAAAAACGCAAAACTTTAGTATTCGGCATCTTTATAAACTCCCCATTCGCTGTTTCTAAGTAGACCAGTCGGCGCGCTAGCCCTGCGCCATTCCTGAGCGGGCTTCACAGGGACTGAAAGGAGCACGTGACGCATCACTGTCAGAGTCATGTACTGGACGTTGACGTTTTGTCCTGTTCGATCGTGCTCCTGTCAACTGGGTCAGACCTTGATCGGAGCAGCCCTACACAGGAGTGTCGGTGCTTACAGGGAAGCAAAGCCGAGAAAGGTATATGGTTCCCTCTGCCACATTGCCGAGCAAACTCCCCGTCTACACTTCTACTCCTCTAACGCTCACCAATCAAATGCAGGTTCTGCAAACCTATAAAAACCTCTACAACATAAAATGAAGATGAATAAAAAGGGACAGTTTTTTCTCATAGCTGCGTTAGTAATCACCATGCTAGCAGCCAGTTTAGTTACTATTTATGTCTCAAGCTCAACACAAAGAGAATCAGATGCCCCCAGAACGCTTGCTGGAGACATTAAATATGAGAGCATGCAAGTTATCGACCAGGGAGTACTACAGGATGCGGATAATAATAAAATAAAAGGCCAACTCGAAGTGATTGCAGATAGTTATGCGGCACTCAACCAAGATAAAGATTTCTTAATATTTTACGGAGACGGTAAAGGAGGGATAAGCTACATCATATACGATAACGTACAAACCGGTTCTGTTGATATTGAAGGTACCTCTCAATCAGTAAGCGTACCCGTCAAGTGTAAAAGTGGTGCGGATCCCATACGATGCCCTATTGTGCATCCAAATGGGGATGGTTCTGTAGATGTAGACTTTCTAGGAAATAAATACACGTTCGAAATAAACGAAGGCCAGAACTTTTATATTGTAGTACGTTTTGAGAGGGATGATGAGGTCACTGTTGCGCAACAATAAAGGTGTAAGTGAAATAGTCAATTACGCGCTCTTAATAGTCATAGCCCTCGCTCTCAGCTTCCTCGTCTACAAATTCCTCTTTGTCTTCGTACCTAAAGAGCGAATAACCTGCGACGAAGATATCTCACTAATTATCACTGAAGCAACCTGCACCTTCTCAGGAATTTCTGCAGGAAACGTGCAATTAAAAGTACTCAATAAAGGTAGATTCTCAATTGACAGTGTGTTTATTCGCCTAGGGAAGTCAAACCAAAAAGTGAAAAGTCAAATAAACGGAAATCTAGAAGAAATAGAAATAACTGGTTGCACCAACCGTAATTGCCTTAAACCGGGAGATATCATAACTATTCCAACTCCTCCAACCGCATTTAATAGCGAAAAGATAATAACTGACAGGAGCAAGACCCCCCAGGAATTCGAAATAGAAATTCAACCCGCGCAATGGAAAAAGGCCAGAATTCCCTGCCCAGCAGTTATTACCCAACCAATAACCTGCACCAAACTACCGTAATCTATAAATAACCTCTCCTATCAGCAATTCTATGAAGTTTGCCCATATGGCTGACTGCCATTTAGGTGGATGGAGACAACCCGAGCTGAATGAGCTCAACTTCAAAAGCTTCCAATTCGCCCTAAAAAAAGTAGCGTTAGAAAAAGTGGATTTTTTGATTATAGCGGGAGATTTATTTGATTCACCCTATCCTCCTATAGATACGCTCAAAGATACCTTTGAAGAATTCAGAAAACTAAAAGAAGCAAAAATCCCCGTATTCATTATAGCGGGCAGTCACGATTACTCAGTCTCAGGAAAAACCTTCCTTGACGTACTAGAAAAAGCGGGCTTTTGTACAAACGTAAGCACCATAGAAGAACGGGCAGGTAAGCTCATGCTCCATCCCACCATTCATAATAACGTAGCACTCTACGGTTACCCCGGAAGAAAATCAGGTCTTGAAGTGGAGGATGTCGGAAGAATAGTGCTCCAGGATGCACCCGGATTATATAAGATTCTAGTACTCCATACCACCCTAGCCGATGCAATGCCCAATTTACCCATCTATGCCGTCGATGAAAAAAAACTCCCAAAAGTTGATTACGTCGCCCTCGGTCATTTACACATACACTACCACAAGGAAAACAGGATTTATGCAGGACCAACCTTCCCCAACTCTCTTTCAGAATTAGAAGATCTGGGAGCAGGCTCTTTTTACATAGTTGAAAACGGTAAACCCAGAAAAGAAATAATACAACTAAAGAAGACCGCAATACTAGATATAGAAATTAATGACGCTCACACAGCAACAGAAAAGATACTAAAGCAAATGGAATCAGAGGATATAGAAGATAAGATAGTACTCCTAAAAATCTACGGGATAATAGAAAAAGGCTCAACTACCGATATTGACTACGTACCCATTGAAGTGTTCGCCAGAAAAAAGAAAGTCTTTGTATTATTGAAAACAACCACGAAATTGTTTATAGCAGAACCAGCACTTAAAATGGACATTACCGAAACGGTTAATATGGAAGAGGCAATCGTAGCTAAATTCAAGGGAAAAAATGAACACATCTTTAATCACCTCATTGAACCACTATTACGCTCACTCCATATACCTCGGCAGGAAGATGAAAAAGCAGCCGTGTTTGAGGAACGACTGAAAGCAGAAGCCAAAAAGGTGCTGGAACTATGAAGATACATAAATTAATCCTCAAAAATATAAGAAGTTATAACGATGATGAGATCATCTTCCCAGAAGGAGTAGTACTCCTAGCGGGAGATATAGGGACAGGAAAAACAACGATTCTCATGGCAATAGAATATGCCCTGTTTGGCCTACAACCAGGACAGAAAGGATCAGCACTCTTGAGACATAATGCAGAAACAGGAGAAGTGATATTAGATTGTGAAATAGCTGGAAAAGAAGTCAGAATAGAACGAAGACTAAGGCGTTCTTCAAAGACCATAAGTAACGAATATGCTTCAATAACGATAGATGGAATCAAAGAAGAGTCTTCAATAACCGAAATAAAAACTAAAATACTTTCACTACTTGGTTATCCCAACGAATTCATCAAAAGAAATAATCTTTTGTATAAATACACCGTCTATACTCCTCAGGAACAAATGAAGCAAATTATTCTGGAAGATGCTGAATCAAGACTAAATGTGCTACGCTACGTATTTGGTATAGACAAATACAAAATAATAAGGGAAAATCTACAAGTCTTGATAGCCTCGTTAAAAGAAGAAACAAAATTTATGCAAGGCGAGCTAAAATCATTGGAAACAGATGAAGAAAGAAAGAAAAGCCTCTATGATAGGATAGACATTCTAGCCGATACGTTGAGCAAAAAAGAATTCGAACTCCAGAATAAACGGGAGAAGAGGAAAAAAATAGAGTTAGAAATAAACGAAATAGAAAAAAGAGTAGAAGAAAAAGAACAGTTTGAGAGAGAATACGAAAAGACCAGTGTGTTGTTAACCGCAAGAAAAGAATCAATAAAAAGTCTCCAAAAGCAAATTATGGAGCTTGAAAAAGCAGCTCAGGAAGCATCAAGTCAATTCGACATGCAAGAATATAACAACGTACTAGAAACAATAAAGAAACTAACTGAAAAAATAGAAGAAGGAAAAATTCTATCAGCAAATCTCACTACTTCACTAAAGTTCATAGTACAAAATAAGAACGATCTTAATACAAAAAAAGGGAGGATTGTACAGTTACAAATGTGTCCGACCTGTTTACAAACAGTCTCTGACAATTATAAAAAAAATGTGTTACAACATACCGAAGCTGATATGTCCTCTCTACTCAACCAAGAACAAGTAGACCAAAAAAGGTTAACTGAAGTATCTTTTCTAATGAAAGAAAATCAATCAGAATTAAGCATACTCGAAAAGAAGAAACAACTGTTTGAACGCCAACAAACACTAGTTGAATACGCTCAAAAAGCAAAGATAAAAATAAACGGGATAGAAGAAGAAAAGTCAACTATAGAAAAAGATATAACTTTACTGATTGAACACCAAGCCTCATTAAAGGAAGATATATTCTTATTTTCAAAGTATGCTAACCAGCTAAAACTAAAACAGGGAGAATTAAAACTGGCTCTTACCGAAGAGAAAACAGTAGAGATTCAATGTGCCGAGATAAGAAAAGAACGACAATTAAATGTGGACGAAACACAACTCTTAGAAAAACAAATAACCGAAAAACACGCAAAGAAAAAGAAGCTCTCATACCTCCTTGACCTCTTAGGCTGGCTATCAAATCAGTTTAGCTCTCTTTTGGATATTGCTGAAAGTACTATCATGTTCAGGGTGCGTTCAGAATTCTCTCGAGTGTTTTCAGCCTGGTTTAAATCCCTGGTTTCAGACGAAGCGTTTCAGATTCGTCTAGACGAAAGCTTTACACCGATTATAATGCAAGGGGAAAATGAAACTGATTATGCGTTCCTCTCAGGAGGAGAAAGAACAGCAGTTGCTCTGGCATATAGACTAGCTCTAAATCAGACCATTAATGAACTTATAACTGGAATCCAGACAAAAGATCTTATACTACTTGACGAACCAACCGAGGGTTTCTCTGAATTGCAACTCGAAAAATTACGAGATATTATTGCCCAAGTAAAGGTAAAACAACTCATCATTGTAAGTCACGAGCAGAAAATAGAAGGGTTTGTGGACAAGGTTATACGATTAAGAAAAGAGGGTCTAAGAACCATAGTGGAACCAGGACCAACCATAAAACTTAAATACTGACATTCTATCCACAACATAAGGGTGTATTCTACAATGAATCAAGAACTAAGTCAAAATGTACTGAAATCAGGAACAAGCATAGTAGGAATTGTATGCAAAGAGGGGATTGTGATCGGGGCAGATAGACGTTCAACAGCAGGTTCTATCGTCATGTCAAAAAACTCACAGAAAGTGGTCAAGGTAAATGAATACACCGCTGTAGCGGGCACAGGGGTTGCTTCAGATATAGATATGACACAGCGTGTACTATCAGCTGAATTAAGGCTAAAAGAACTGAAAGCAAAATCCCGTCCCACCGTTAAAGAAGCAGCTTCACTTTTGGGTATGCTATCTTACAGAGGTATACGAACACCGAGCATGATTCCTAGTATAGTGGGCATGTTACTCGGTGGATTCGATGAGAACGGTGCATCTTCCCTCTATTCAATCGAACCAGCAGGAGGAGTCTATCCAGTAGTAGATTATGACGCTAATTTCTCATCCGGTATGCCTTACATACTTGGATTGCTTGAGAGAGCCTATAAAAAAGACCTCTCAGTAAAGGAAGGAGTCGAATTAGCAAAAGAATGTATCAAATCCTCAACACAACGAGATATAGGCTCAGGAAATGGTATAGACGTATTCACTATTACCAAAGACGGAATAAAACAAGTGATTTCGGAAGAAATTATCGCTCAGTATAAGTAATAGTCAATGGCTGATATCTTAAAAAGTATTAAAGAAGATTTGCCGAAAGTAATCAACGATGTTGAGTTTGAAGGGGCAAACATAGTCTTGTACACCGATGATAAAGAGTTCTTCAAAAACGGTGAACAAAAAGTAAAGGATGTAGTTGATAAAATAAAAAAAAGAATAGAACTACGAGCAAGTCAATCTATATTATTAAGCGAAGGGGAAACAGAAAAGACCATTCGTGCTCTCGTTCCAGAAGAGGCAGAGATCACTAACATCATTTTTGACACACAACGAAGTATCGTTATTATAGAAGCAAAAAAACCCGGCTTAGTGATAGGTAAACAAGGTTCAATCTTAAATGACATAAAGAAAGCCACCTATTGGTTACCCACAGTGCAAAGAAGTCCAGCCATACCAAGCAAAATAACTGAAAAGATCAGATCAGTTCTATATGCCAATAATAATTATCGGAGAAAATTTCTCAACGATATAGGGAAAAAAATATATACCGACTGGAATGCTGAAAAGATGGATATCTGGGTACGAGTAACCTATTTAGGCGGAGGAAGACAAGTCGGTCGTTCCTGCCTCTTGTTGCACACACCCAAGTCAAAAGTATTACTTGATTGCGGCATTAATCCCGCAGTCTCAGAAGGACCCGAACGATTTCCCTATTTAGATGTAGCAGAAATCGGCGATCTCAATTCAGTAGACGCGATAATTCTCTCTCATGCACATCTAGATCATTGTTTGCCGCCTCATTTTCCAGTATTAACAGAAAAAGGTTATAAAAAAATAGATGACATACAAGTAGGCGAAAATATGATTTCTTTTGATTGGAAAACTGGAAAGTACATACACTCACCATGTACCGAAAAAACACAAACAAATGGACATAAGAAAGTCTTAACGATAAAAACACCCTATTCAAGCATAGAATCTTCTCCTAATCATAGATTTTTTATAATAGATAATTTAGAACTAAAGGAAGTAGAAGCCTCAGAATTAAGTAAAGGAATGCTCTTACCCTCAAACGTTCTGCATAAGCCAAAAATAGATTTGGAAAAGGTGAATCTAGATACCGATGTAGAATATGATAAGAGAAGAAAGGATAGTGTATACCTACCGAAAGAGATAACTCCCGAACTCGCTGAATTTTTAGGTTACTATATGGGAGATGGACATAAATCTTCAGAATTTTCATTAAGACTCACAGATATCTCAACTCAAATTCTAGAACACCATAAAAGAATAGTAAAAAAACTCTTCAATTTCGATGCAGTAATAAGACATCATCCGGATAAAACAAAAAACGCACACGTTTTAGAGATAAATAATGTAAAAATTATAAGATTTTTAGAAAAGAATTTCCAGGAAGCTATGCGCATGACAAAAGACATCAGAGTTCCAGAAAAAATAAAAATGTCTTCTCCAGATATACAGTGTGCCTTCATAAGGGGATTTACCGATGCAGACGGAACAATTACTAAAATAGTAAAAATTACTTCATTTAGCCCTAAAATGCTTGAAGATCTGCAGTATCTGTTCTCACTTCAAGGAATACCATCAAATATCAAGAACGATAATTCGATTTGTTTGAATTCTAATCATAGTATTAAGCAATACGAAAATAAAATAGGATTCTCAATAAAGGATAAACAAGAAAAGTTAAAAAATCTTATTAACAATTTCAAATCAACAGAATTTAAAAAACAGGATCTGATTCCAATAACTTCTCTCGATCTAAGAAGAATTCTAGAGAAATCAGGTTTATTAGGAAGAGTGCACAATAGCCCAAATATAAAAGAAGTACTTCCGCTGTGCCTCCTTGATCTATTCAGAAGAAAGAAAGGGTATGCAACCAGAAATACAGTCTTAGAATTAGTACAATTACTTAGTGCGCGAGTCGAAGAGTTGCAAAATGCAAAAGAAAACGCCTCGCTCTATGCCATAAGACAAATAGCGAGTGTAACCAGGCAGGAAATAAGTATAGCTACTGGTTTAAAAGTGAGTCAAATTCAACAAGTAGAGGAGAGCAGAATATCAGAAAATTTCGCACTAAAAATAGCTCCAATTCTTTCATCATTCATTAAAGAAAAAGTATCAGTAATACTTTCACAAACAATCGAATGTATACAAAAGTTGAATAGTCTACTCTCCCTAAATGTAGTTTGGGAAAGAATAGTGAACATAGAAGAAAGAGAAAATCCTTATCCTTATTTAGTCGATATAGAGGTTGAAAATCACAACTTCATTGCAGGAAATATAATTGTGCATAATTCTGGTCTTATTCCCTACTTGTATAAGATGGGCTACAAAGGTCCAGTCTATATGACCACTCCAACGAGGGATCTAGCAGCACTCTCAGCCTTAGATTTCGTAGGTGTTGCGTACAAACAAGCAGCAGCCCCACTCTATCGGGCAGAAGACATAAAAGAAATGGTCAGACACTCTATCTGTATAGATTACAACGAAGTACACGACATTACGTCTGACATTAGAATCACCTTTTACAACGCAGGCCATGTATTAGGCTCAGCCCAAGTGCATATTAATATTGGAAATGGTTTGCACAATTTTGTATATAGTGCAGATACTAAATATCTCAAAACCAGACTCCTAGATCCCGCAGTCAATCATTTTCCCCGAGTAGAAACGCTGCAGATTGAATCAACTTATGGCTCAAAAATGGATATCTTACCTCCACGAAGAGAAACAGAATTGAAATTCACCGAATTAGTAAAAAAAACCGTAGAAAGGGGAGGAAAAATCTTGCTTCCCGAACTAGGTCTAGGTCACGCACAAGAAACAATGCTCAGGGTAGAGGAAGCGATACGAACAGGCGAACTCCCTAGAGTACCGGTTTATATCGATGGTATCGTATGGGACATCAATGCTATTCACACAGCCTATCCAGATTATCTCTCAGCTTCAGTCAGAAATCAAATATTCCAGGACAACAATCCTTTTCTCTCAGATATCTTTAAACGGATTGGTTCCCAAATAGAACGAAAAGAGGTGATCGAAGGAGGTCCGTGTATAGTTATAGCGACATCAGGTATGTTAGTAGGTGGAGCCTCAGTAGAATATTTCAGACACTTTTCTGATAGCCCTAATAACCTTATAGTCTTCACCTGTTATCAGGGCGTCGGTTCTCTAGGGCGTCAAGTACAAGAAGGCAATCCCGAAGTCATCATGGGAAAAGATTACAACAACGAACGAATACACGTGAAAATGCAAGTCGAAACGCTCCCCGGTCTCTCCTCACATTCCGGCCGCAATGAATTAATGCAGTACGTCAGCAGAATGAATCCCAAACCCAAAAGAATTATCATCAACCACGGCGAAGTCTCCAAGTCTCTAGATCTCGCTTCCTCTCTCTACAAAATGATCCACGTAGAAACCGTCGTACCCCGAAACCTCGAGACGGTGAGATTGAAATAAAAAAGAAAAATTAAAGTCTATTATTTTATCTACAAAGGTTTAAAATTTGATATAATTTACCAGTAGTATCCAAGCGAGCATATGCCACTCCTTCTATCAATTTATAGAAGTAATATATCTATCCTTCGCCGTTAATTTGTAGAAGCAAACACGCCCAACTTAGCCAGCGTCCAAAGAAACAATGATATCCAAATAACAAAAGCTACAATAAGCCATTCTTTCTTTCGTTGACTTCTAGAAAAAGCAGCAATCCCCAATGCCAAAGAAGCAAAGATAAGAGGGATAAAATCAATAATCATGGTAATAATCCTCCTAACACCATGAGAAAATTACCAAACGCAAAAGAAACAATTGCAACAGTATTTGAAGGCATAGTAATAAGAAAAGGAAGAGACAGTGTAATAATAAAACCAGCAATTATTCTAATAACGAGACTGCTATGCTCTGCCCTCTTATTATGAATCATAGAATCTAGTAGTGGTATTTGTTAATATACCTTCCCCTCATCAGAGGTTATTTCTCTCACCAACAATTTAAATATACTCTTTCTCTTTCCCCACAGTGAAACACTCAATAAAGATAACGCTCTTATTGTTATCGCTCTTTTTCCTAACGCAACTCATAGGTCTATTAGTCATTAATGCTTACTCTCCTGAGTACAAAGAGGTGACAGAAAACGGTATCACGAAGCAAGTTCCCGTGTATAATCTCCCTTATGGTGTCAATCCCCCCGAATCACTAACGCCCAAAGAGAGTCTTATCTCTCTCTTAGTCTCAGTCGCGTTTGCCGTCTGTCTCATGTTGATGCTCATGAAATTCAGAGCGGAATCGCTCTTAAAATTCTGGTTCTTTATGGTAGTTACGTTCGCTCTAGGAATAACTATTAATGCCTTTATGCAACCGATTTCCTATGCGCCGCTATTAGCGTTAATCATCGCGCTCCCCATAACCTATTTCAAAATTATAAAAAGAAATATCATTATCCATAACCTCTCAGAAATGCTCATTTATCCTGGGATAGCTGTAATTCTGGTACCACTACTCAGTCTAGCAACCGTCTCAATTCTCTTAATAGTCATTTCCCTCTACGACATGTATGCGGTCTGGCATGCTGGTTTCATGCAGAAGATGGCAAAATATCAGATTCAGAAACTCCGTGTTTTCTCCGGATTCTTAGTACCCTATCTAGGAAAAAAAGAAAGAGAACTCGTGCAGCAAGCACGAGCCAACAAAAATATGAAGTCACTAAAAAACAAGAAGATCAAAATGAGTATAGCGCTTCTCGGAGGAGGAGATGTAGTCTTCCCCATTATCACCGCCGGAGTCATCTTCAATCTCTGGGGACTTATTCCTGCCTTAATGGTCACGGCCGGAGCAACTCTAGCTCTCGCCCTGCTCTTTTATTTCTCAGAAAAGGGCAAGTTCTATCCAGCCATGCCATTCATTGCCGCGGGTTGTTTTGTAGGCCTTGCGGTTGGAGCTCTTCTTTAATCTGGGCTGATCTAAGCATTTCAATTGTTTTCTTTTCATTCAAGCGAGCCAGTAGATCATCCCTATCAAAAGGAGTAATACTCACTACTGATCTATAATGAATGAATGCAGGATCATCACTAGCTCGAAGCCCACGGTAATATTTTGGATTACCATTCTCATCTAATCCGTCTAAAATAGACCGAAATAAGAAACAAGGCTGCAATACAATGTCCTCATGATCTTTTGTAATACCACGATAACAGCCAACAACACTATCACTATTAGAGGCGATAAGTACTAATTTATCAATATAGAACTGATATGGATCCCTTTCTCTGGAAATAGTATCAATAAACAGTTCTTCCAAAGGAGTAAGGCGCAGATCCATACAATAGTATAAAGAACACTACTTTTAAAGCTTTCTGCTATTTTGTCATCCAAGAGTTACAACAAAATGGAAAGCTTTAAATACCCCCTCATTTAGTGCTACTCTATGATAATTAAACCAGAACTGGTTAAGAGAATAAAAGAATACTTTAATCTTAATATTTATGAGACGAAAGTCTGGCTCGCTCTACTCTCAAAAGGCATTGCTTCAGCAGGAGAAATTGCTGAGATTTCAAATGTACCTCGAAGCAGAACCTATGATGTCTTAGAATCTCTCGAAAAGATGGGTTTTGCCATAGTAAAGATTGGAAAGCCTGTAAAATACATAGCGATAAAACCAAATGAAGTAGTTGAAAAAATAAAAAACAAAACGCTCTTTGATGCGCAAGAAAGAGTAAAGTCTCTAGCAGATCTAAAAGACACCCAAGAATATACCGAACTAGAGCAATTACACAACTCAGGCATAGCTCCTATACGTTCAAACGATATCACCGGTTCTCTAAAGGGAAGGGCAAATATCGTCTCTCGCGTACGAGAATTACTTGAAAATGCTTCGAAAGAAGTAGTTATCTGCACGTCAGTGTTAGACTTTGATGATAAAAGTCGAGTCCTCATTCCCTCACTCGAAAAATTACTAAAAAATAATGTAAAAATTAAAATCTCTCTTTCAGGAGATCAAGAAAAAATAAAGAAAGTAAGTAACCGAATTGGTATAAAGATAAAACCCACCGAATCAAAAGCAAGAGTGTTTATTGCAGATAGAAAAGAAATAATTTTTATGATAACTCCAGATAACGCCGATGAGGAAATGGGTGTATGGTTGCAATCACCGTTCTTTACCGAATCCCTCTCCTCTATCATGGATCAAGCTCTTAAACAACAATTTGAAAAGAACTAGAGAACTCTAACGTCAGTTATACCCATAGCTCCAATAACACTCTTAGTATGAGCTATCCACCTTCTAAGCCATTCTTTTCCATCTCCCGGAGGTTCCATCCGTGCATAGAGAACTCCTTCTTTCACTATCGTTGTTCTATGTTTTTTCTTAAATGAAGCAACAGCCTCAACCATCGAGACGGGTGGTCCCTTTCTCAGTACCTCTTCCTTAGCCTTAACAAGCAGCTCTCCAAGCGCATCGGCACCTCCCCCATACTCAAAATCCTTGTCAATAAGCTGGTAATGTTTTTCTATCTCCCGAGCTAGATATCTAAAGAACTTACTAAGTTTAGTGCCTGCAATATCTCCCGCCTGGCGATCAGTAGAAAGATGTATACGCAGATGTTGTGTACCTCTCCCTGCCTTTAAAATTCTTTTTGTGGGGGTAAAATAAGAAACCGCTGGTTTTTTTAAGAACGCCCGTGCGACTTGCTGAAATTTAAAAAAGCTTTCCCATGAGAGGGCAGCCGTCACGTTCCGTTCTCTATTGGTGGGATCAACCACCACCAGCGGCCCCTTCAACCGAGCTTCATTCATCTGCAATTTTACTTCATTGATGCTAGAATACTGTTTCATAGGATCAATAATCACTTGCTCCTCTATCTTACTCATCTTTTCCAAAAAAGTTTTAAATCGTTTGTAATGAATAAGCAAGCATTCCAATGCATATCCTGAAAAACCTTGAATATAACTTTCCGCTCCATACACTCCAGCGGCTGCACAGAATGCTTTAGCCAACACTATCTCTCTCTGGATTGCCCGATTAATCTTCTTTGTAACATACTTGACATGAAAATAACTTAAATCAGTCACATTTTCCATTTCTCCACTCTTCCGTATTTTCAACACAGGTATAATCTCAAAATGAACTTCTCCATCAACGATACTAAAATAATCTCTACTACCATGAATACGAATCATCTGCTTACCTATCTGCTTACTTATTCCCAGAACAACCTGTTCCAAAACAAGGGACATACTTTTTTTCATCGGCAAAAACCGAACAAAAATATCAACATCATAGGTTTCTTGTCTCATCAGCGTACCCTTTGCAAAACTACCCCCAACAAACACACCACCCTTTATTTTTTTTCTTGCCAACTCCTTTGTAAGCAGAGATACGAGGGAGGTCGTTTTTTTCTTTAACTCTTTCTCCTTTTCCATACCCACAGAAAAGTCAAGAGAGGCAAGAACACTAGCGATAGACATACCCAAGATACTCCTAACTTCTTTTTAAATCCTCTGAGCCAGTTAATTCAATGATGTACTTTCCATCATCGAGTTGGTATACTTTCGGTTTGCCTCGTGCAAACAAACGAGGAAGATCGAGGAGGTAGGTACCAGGCTTAACTACCTTCACACTTTCAAAATCAAGGAAAACAGGAGTCTCAGGATCAACAATGCCTGCAATTTCACGCACATCTTGCTCAATTTGCTGTTTCTCCAATTCATTCAGCTCGGGAGTCTCTTGATTCTTTATTTTTTCTATCTGAGAAGTCCGTAGATAGAAGAAAAATTTACTCTTACACTGAGTACACCCCGAAACAATCTCTTGCGAACCATCCTCATAGAGAGTAGAGCAATGCACACATTTATAAGCCATACACCTGAAAAAAACCAATAGTTAATAAATATGTAGGTTGCACATTTTAATCGGTTAAACGATCAATCCAAAAGCAACTCCAACTTCTTCGGATCCTTTTTAATTTCCTTAATAACTGAGGCAGGTCCTACTACGGTAATCGTCGCGCTATCACCTATCAATCGCCTTGCCAATTCATGTTTCATTTTAACCATAAAATTCTCCTTTCTCATATCTGGCTCAATCACTGCCAGCTCAATACCCTTAAAATTCTTCACATGATCAACCATCACCATCGTGTCCTCAATCAATCTCGCCTCCTCCTCAGGTCTCAGCCTACCATGCAATATAATTATTTTATTTCCCATAATCAAACTTAATATTTTTCGTACCCGCTCAGAAATGCTCATACCCTTCACTTCCGAAAAAGGCATGACATGCAAACTAAGCCCATGCAATTTTTTATCTCTTTTTGTATTCATTTACACCTTCTTTGAGAGTCGAACAATCGACTCATAAAATTCCTCCATATTTACTCCATCTTTCGCTGAAATGCCCACCACATCATACTCAGGAAATGCGGCTTCTATCTTCTTAACATCTGCCTTTTTTAAATCTATTTTATTTGCTACTATTAGTACAGGAATTTTACGGGCAACAAGATTACCTATAATCGTAATATTTACCTGTGAATAAGGATTCTCCGCAGCATCCAAAACAACCACCACAGCATCCATATCATCAAGCCATTTAATAGAGTCAATAATGCCCTGCGTAGCTTCCTTAGCTCGCTTTTTTGCCTCACTCCTCTTCAGACCAAATTTTAAAAAGTCTTCATAATCAATTTTCGTCGCTATTCCCGGAGTATCAACAATCTTTAGTACAACCTTCTTACCCTTATACTCAATTTCAACTTTCTCCTTAAACTGCACATTTCTGGTTTCATGAGGAACATTACTCACAATGCCCAACTCCTCACCCGTCCAGTCTTTACATATACGGTTGGCAAGTGAGGTTTTTCCAGCATTCGGAGGTCCGTAAAATCCCAGCTTAATATTCTCTTTCGACTTGAATAGTATTCCAAAAATCCTTTTAGTAAATTGTTTCAATATTCGTAGCATACTCCGCTAGAGTGAAGGTCTTTTAATAAACCTTGTGTCTATAGGACTTCCTCTTCTTCGCTCTAATTCTTGCTGCAAGCGTTTCTGCTCCATTGATTTAAAGATAGGTATCTCAAACATACCTGTCCTCCTTCCAGAAATCTTATTAAAGGCGAAACTGAGTTGCTCTCCCTTCCATCCCGAAGCAGATAACTTGCGTCTGATTTCATCATCTTTTAGTCCACCCATACGTGCATTATAGATGAACGTAAGAATATTAAACAAATCATCAGGATTTTTGAATAAGTATTTTTCATAATATCTCTTATACCATTCCTGAAGAGCAATATAAATGACAAAAAGAACAACTACTGAAATGCCAAACCATAACATGAACTTCCCCCAGTTAAAAATAAACTTCTCTTTTGTTTTGCCTGGGGTAATGGGTCGTTCATCCCCACTCACCACAACCAGTTTATCAAACGAAGGAGAAATAAATGCTCCTAGCTCACTCAGGCTAACAGAATCAAGGACAATAAACTCAATGTCTGGTACACCACCATTAAGAGGTATAGCTGCACCCTCTCCATCCCCCACTTCACGTTCACTGTACGGCTTTACAAACGAAATATCTGCAAAGGGATAACTCAAAAATAAATAGTGTGATTCACTAAACTCTTTTTTACTAGTGATCTGCACTTTATATTTAGTCAATATCGGTTCAAATCCTTCATCACCATATTGTGATACCTCCTCAAGGATAAGATCAACCTTGTAATATTCATCCATCCATCGAGCCACGCCAGCTTTAACTTCATCCTCATCCCTCTCACCAATAGGACTATCAGATAATTCTTCAGCAAGTGTTATATCCACCCCAGAAAAACCAACACTAATAGGTAATCTGCCTGTTTTCGTTGTACTAACGGATATAGGAACATCTAATTCCATAAGCGATTCTATGACTGCAGTGTAGTGCTCATCGGTTGTAGAAGCATTCAACTGGCGTTCGATGGTAGCTAGTCCTGTGCTCAAACGAGCAAGATCTAAGCTCGATTCAAGTGATTGTTGTACCCAACTAGGAAACGTTCTAATTTGACTAGTCACATTGATAACTCTCTTTTTATACTGTGCCAGCAGTTGCTCAGCAGATCTTTGAGGATCTCCCACCAATACAACAAAAGTTCTATTCTGATTAGTTCCATTCGCAAGAAGTATGCTGACGAGTACAGAATAACTCCCTTCATCAGCATATCGATGAGTAATATTCTTCCCACTCACCGTTTCAATAACATCATCATCGAAGTCCCAGGTGGATTTATTTATTGATAAGTTACTTACAATAGAAAACAAGGTAGTTACTCCAATTAAAGAAAGCCTCGGAGTTATAGAAAAAGCACCACTACTTGCAGGGATACTTCCTCCAGTTACGCTAATCGGCGTTTCAAACACCTCACGTTGGTCAAAGAAGAGCTTAAAGCTAGCAGCCCCCGAACTAGCATAAAAGTTAGCATGACTAAAGTTTAACACTAGCTGTCCCGAACTAAATGTTGCAGGCAGACTAGATAACTCATGCAATGCAGTACTCTTCGATCTAAAATCATCTTGAGCGGTATAGTTAACCTCTACACTACTAAACTGAATCGTTTGAGCAGGAGCGTGTGAAGTAATGGTAATAGGGATAATACAACCAGTACCACAGCTCGTACCATGGATATTCTTCAGATAAGTTTGCACTGACTTATTGAGCTCAGCAATGCTCGTATAATTCAGTTCAAACGTCGGAGGAGCATACTGCATCGGTTGTGCGTAGATCTCAAAATCTCTCTCAAAATGAGCTCCTTTGTCAGCACTACCACACACACCAGGGGTCGTTTCATAGGCAACACTATAACTCGTATCTTCACTCTGTATGCATACTAAATACTCGCCTTGAGTCGAAGGATACTCCACAACACACGAGATATCCGTAGTCCCGACAGTTCCCAGCGCTGCAATCGTGCAATTCTGTAAAGGTGCACCACTAGGAATAACCGAACGAAGATTCATGGTTAGCTCTTTGGTTCCTGCCTGACTTACCGCTATCTTAGATCCCAACATATAAGCAGGTCCTGAGGGTAATACTATCTTCTCACAAAACTCAGTCCCAGCACCAAACGGAGCCAGCTGAGTACTACTCGAAGTATTAAAACAACCATAATTTTTGTCAAAACAAGGAACAGTTGTATGTTTCGAATTGATAAGTGTAGTTCCTAGCACTGAAACAGAAAGCTGATTGAAACATGAAGAACCGCTTGAACCACCCACACCCGTAATAACCGAGAGCACATCCTTCAAAGAAGTACTCGTAATAACAATACCTACTTCTTTCGATTCCCCTTCAGAAAGAGCCACACTACTCACTGCCGTTCCCACACCATATCGTTTCGTACAATCAGCCGGAGAACACGTATATTGGGTACCGTTCTTAAAACCCTGCCGTTCAAACCACAGCCGCGCAGTTATAGTGCCTTCATTATTAGTGGTAAACATACCATCAAGCAATTCATTGGTAAAACTCATATTCACCACCCCTCGTATCTTCTCTCCCGATTCATAATTCTTAACTATCGAATGGTTGTGATAACTCACCGTAGCACTAACAAATGGAAGAATTACCAACAACACAAGCAACACCAATCGTTTCATCTTTTTCTCCCTCTACCAACAAAAAAGAAGTACATAAAGCTTATTCCCAAAACACCCAATAGACCTTGCCACATCCCAAACACGGGCAAATCAACTGCTAACGCAGAACCACACGGCACATCTTGACCAATATCAGAACACTCATTTCTCAGTTGAACAAGATCATTCCCAGAAATCCTGCAATTACCTGCGCTAAACGAGGCATCAGTAACAATCCGCCTACTGCCAGACTCACACGCCCCCTCACTCGTCGTCGTATACGTACATCGGTACTTCTCACAATAATAATCGTTCGCTCCAGGAGCAATCTCTCCCGTGCTTGAACTCGCCGTAGACACTACTTTAGTCAAACCACAACCGCTGCTCGTCACATTCCACGAACACTCACATCGAATAATCACTCCATTTACCGTCTGACCACACTGAATAGTATTCCACAACGGATCTTTATTGCTACTTCCCCCCACCATATCTCCAATATGTAAATTATCCTCGGTACAGCTCGTTCTTGCCGTGTAATCAGAACAGCTCCGAGTGACTGTTTGCTGTACGCAACCATTCGTAGTACATTCAAAACCCGCAGGACAACAATCATCCCCACCCCCAATGAGACCAGTACCAGGCAGCCTACACGCTTCACTGTTCAACGTAGAGAAACTTTGTTGGATTAATCCTTGCCTGTCAATCTGTACAAACGTCCTTCCATCATCAACACACTGACTGATTCCTACAACGCTGAACTGGCGCGATACAGAAACGTTCACCGAATAAAGAACACTCTCATTGGTATAATTAAGCTGTAATCGAATAAGCTTATCATTCAGCACACTTGAAAGTTGAGAATACAACTTTCTACCACCAACAAATCCCCCACCCATACCACTTCTATACGTCCCATCACCAAAATCCCAATCAAATCGGACAAGCTCAAAACCGCTAGACACATTCACTACTGGCAGCATAGCACTGCATCCTGCAGGTATACCATCAGTCTCTGACGGACAGAGACCAGCAAGACACGAAATACTTCCCGCACAATCAATACCGCTCACATTCACCACATAACTCTCATTTGCAGCATAACTCACGCTCCCTTCCTCATTCACTATCTGTCTATGGAATGGTTTATTGATAAATCCAAACAATCCGTTTCCGTCCAACACTAAAACCGCAATCTGACTTTCAGCAGACAATCCAAACGGATCAGTCACTTTCAAACTAATAGTCTTCAGCCCCCCAGAACTAAATTGACGCATAAAACTCCTCTCAGCACTACCAAATGCCTCTTCCTCAATCTTCCACTCAAAGGATTTTATTGGTCCATGAGCAGATACACTACTCTCATTAAACTCCAAAGGAACGCCAGTAAAATAGATCTGCCGATGTATCGGTTTTGAAATAATAGAAGTGGGCACATACTGATCCGCGCCCTGATGTTTATTCACTACCAGCTCATCACTCTTATTCCATAATACTCCACTTATAGCAACAAAATAAAATTCCAAGTTATCCCCATCCCCCACCTCTACTCCTTTATTGAATTCTGCATCTCTAATAAACCAGCTCACTCTCACTCTGCCATCACTCCCAACCGTTCCGTTAAGTGCCGTAATGACATCATCATCCCCAGTCAATAAACTATCAGACTCATTCACCAAAAAACGCACTTCACTTCCTACAGCAATATCGGAAGCATCTACAACAAGAAAAACCGTGCTATTCACCGAACTGGTACTAACACGCTCACCAATGTAATTCGTCCAATGAGCATTCAAGAGCCGAGGATCAAGTTGAGCTGCACACTCTGCCGAAGGATAACATCGCTCAATACCGTTAATCGTGCACTTCGTCTGTCCAGATGCACAACCAGATGCACTCGGAGCACCACATTCCTTAGTGCTTTCTAGACACACGTCAGTCGGCACAGCACACGAGTCATGATCATTAAAACAATCAGCACATAAGCAACCCTCGTCGGTATCACATATCCCATTAGCAATACAGGTCTGTCCACTAATAGGACACTCATTTTCATCCACACAAATCTGCTCCACCCCTATCGTACACTGAGTCTTCCCAGTAGCGCAAGGAGGTGTAGGATCATAACAACTACCAGCAGCAACATCACATCGCTGCGGCGGAGTGCATCCACTGGTAGCAGTACATTGGGCTGTTTCTGTACAACTCGCTCGACACTGCCCATCCCACGTTCCTCCCACACACCGTTGTTCTCCTGAGGGACATTGTTCCACTACTGCATCACAACTCACTCGACACTGCCCATCAGGACACATAATTTCCCCTGGAACCGTACATCCTGTAGGAGGTTCACTCGTTTCAACACTCTCATAATACACACGCAGTTTATCAGTAGCTACACTCACCGAAGCACACACATCAATACTTCGGCTATCAGCACTAAGAGTATACTCATCCTCACTACTATTGCTCAAATAGGGATTCACCATATTAATACCACATACACCATTCTGGGCTTGTTCAAGCCAGCGTTGATTACCCGTTTGAACATGATCGACCGAGGCAACTCTTCCATTGGTAAAACGAACGGAAAACTGTATATCTTCTTTTATAGTGCTCACATCATGAAACCCATACACTAAAAATTCAACAAATCTACCCCCAGAATCAACGCCCCTCACCACATATAATCCTGGCACATTCCCACTCCCACTGTTATCTTCAAGAGGAATGTGCGATTGGTGAGTAAGTGAAAGATTTACACTTCCTGTACCGAGCGCTATAGGATCACCCCCTCTAAAAATCTGTTCAGTGATCCTCTCTTCTGGAGGTACACTATTGGTATTGCCCACATGGGAAATCGAAATGTTAATACTGGTTTCTCCAAACGCCCATACAGGAAAAGCAAGCAATAAAAAAGCAACAAAAACACATAAAACAACCCTCGTTTTCATCAACACACCAGATAAAACAACTTTATAAAACTTATGAGCTTCTCCAAAGGAAAAGTTTTATCTTTCGTGTATCATAGGTGCCAGTACTTTTTACATATTTACTTACTATTCGCTCATACGTATACACCGAATCAGTATCACTCGGGTAGGCAGGCAAACTACACACATCACGAACCTGACAAATCAAAAAAGATGAATGAACAGAGGGCTGATTAAGTTTCACTCCTATACTGCTATTTATAGTAGAGAGTATGACCTTATCACTATCCAAACCATCAAATTTATAACTAAAAACGCTATCTCTACTAGTAGAATCCTTAGCAACTTCAGCAAGCAAGGCAGGTACATACGAGTCAAATGGTTCCGCTCGTTGTGTCGGAATACGCTGTGATATCAACACCAGCACTGCAAATATAAGAATAACCGAGATAGACATTTCCACCACCCGCAGCCAACCACGCTTATTTACCATACACTCGTGACGAGATCACTAAACGCTCTCGTACCATCCGATCGCAACACCTCAACTCGTTTCTTACCCACATAAATCTGTACCCCTTCAGGTACAGTTTTACCAGCAACAATATCATCAGCAGTACCATCCGAATCTATATCGCTCAATGCTATTGAAAAACCAAAATCGACCCTATCAGGCAAGTTAAATTGCTCAACCAGCTGAGTATACGTCGCTGGAACATCATATTTGGCTTTCAATTGCTTCAACCTCTCCTCAGATACAAAGTCTCCCTTAAAGGAACTGATAATATCAAAATCGTCATTAGTATCATCATCAGAATTACATGTACTCCCACATGCACCTGGTCCATTGCAATCACCATGATTTTTTTCAATAATATCCCCACTAAAAACAATTCGTACATACTGATTAGTATTACCCTGTTTTTTTATATGAATAATCCCACTTTGACCATTGACTCTAGATGAAGGAACTACATTTCCTGCTTCATCAAGGACAACCGCTTTAAGGTTAGTGTCAACATTAAGACACACAGGCACATTACCTCCTTGTTTCTTCAGCAATAAATTATAAATTTCAGAATGAGTCGTAGTGTTCTGAATAATCTCACGCGTCGCATAATCTAACGAGGCGTCAGCGAGCTGATCCGTTCTAGGAGAGAAAAAATAGAAACCAGCCCCCACAAATAAAAAGAAAAGCACAAACGACACAATTGCCTCTATATGGGTAGTCCCTCTCTTCATAAGACGAAAGGGCAAACCTTATT
>Ga0209542_10007032_pt1 | contig 21581 bp, 25 predicted proteins | sample RifCSPhighO2_01_FD_184028 | JGI IMG/M metagenome (GOLD analysis project Ga0209542, IMG submission 184028) | Soil microbial communities from Rifle, Colorado - Rifle CSP2_plank highO2_0.1 (SPAdes) (version 2) | ecosystem: Environmental > Terrestrial > Deep subsurface > Rock core/Sediment ... | reverse complement strand
CTTAGTTCCTTTGAATTTGTTGAATATTCTCATCTTCCACCCATTGGATTAATGAGTGCAAGATGTATGTGAGGTTAGTCACTCGCTACGCTCGTTGCTTCGGGTTCGCTCGGTCTCTGTGTAAGTAAACTTCCACATTCCCTCGCTGCCCGAAGTCAACAATCTAGACAAAAAGAAAGGGCGGGGGTGCATAGAGTGCACTCACTCGCCCGTTGCCCAACCCTTGAAAACTTACGGCTTCCTTGTTTCGACCAGCATCCTGTAAACAGTGAGAAGGCCGAAGACTATGCTAAGACCTATGGCTATTGCATGAATAATAGGATTGTTCGCATCGGCAGTCATCACTGCTATTGTTGCGAAGAATCCAGTTAACATACAACAGAGGATAAGTTCAATGGTCACTGCTATCTCCTTCCTCATAAACTAAGTCCTTCATAATTGTACCACGTTTTATATGCAAAAGTCAAATATTTAAAGCTATTCGTTAAAAAACCCTTATTTGAGAACCTATTTCCCGCCGGCTCTTGCTTCGGTGATGGTTGCCTTTATTTGAACCATTCTTCCTTTGAAACACCTGACTGTTTAATGATGCCATTTATAGTTTTGGGTTTAATCACTTTGCTACCATGAAATGGAATATGAACAACGCGTAGTATTCCTCCAATATACCCATGGTAATAATAATGACTCCCGTCAGTATGAGTATGGTCGATTATAAAACCATACTCCCTCAAAAATTTATCTACATCAGCAAACTTCCAGTTGAACAGCCTTCTCGGCATTTAGGCAATCGCTAGACTTTTTAGATTCTTTTCTCCAAAGCTGTCTATCTGATAAGGAGACTTAACTGATTTTCCGGCTCGTAGCTTATTCCATAATTTTTCATATTCTTTTTCTGGCTTTTGATTAAGGGTATGCGGACGAGCACCTCTTACTAATCTGAACGACCCTAGGTATCCCTTTAGAGCTTCAAAAAGTCGAAACAATGCAATTTGTGGATCTTCGGCATATTCCACAATATTAAATTCCAAACCCACGGCATACCACGTGTCTTTCTCTTTAAAAACAATATATCGAACTCGTCCTTTTTGAGCTGTATTCATATACACAGTATAACAATTAAAAAGAAATTTTCAATCAAGCTATATTACTGGAAATTTATTTCCCGCCGGCTCTGGCCTCAATGATGACTTGAGCCACGTTCTGGGGCACGATGGCGTAATGGTCGAATTCCATGGTGGAGGAGCCGCGGCCTTCGGTCATAGAGCGAAGCGAAGTGACATAACCAAACATTTCAGAGAGTGGTACTTTGGCCCGCACCACCTTGAGCTCGCCACGATCTTCCATGGCTTCGATTTGCCCGCGCTTGCCCGAAAGATTGCCGGTAATATCGCCCATAAATTTCTCCGGCATCACCACTTCTACCTTCATAATCGGCTCGAGGAGTACCGGCTTGGCTTTTTTAGCCGCTTCTTGAAAGGCTTGCGAGGCGGCAATTTTGTAGGCAATTTCAGAAGAGTCAACGTCGTGATATGAACCGTAATTAAGCTCGGCAGAAATGTCCGTCATCTTAAACCCGGCAATGATACCTCTGTCCATGGCTTCCTTAATACCCTTCTCCACAGCCGGAATAAATTCTTGCGGGATAACACCGCCCTTGATGGCGTTGATGAACTCGAATCCCGGCTCGCGATGGGCGTTCTTGGGGATTTTTTCTTCTGGATCATACTCGGGCAATGGTTTAATCTTAATCTTGACGTGACCATACTGGCCCTTGCCTCCGGTTTGCTTGATATATTTATTTTCCACCTCCGCATCAGCCGTGATCGTCTCTTTGTACGCTACTTGCGGTTTGCCAACGTCAGCTTCGACGGCAAACTCACGCTTCATGCGGTCCACGAGTATCTCCAGATGAAGCTCACCCATGCCCATAATGACCGTCTCACCAGTTTCCTGATCTGATTTAATTTTAAAAGTCGGATCTTCGTCGGAAAGACGTTTGAGAGCCATACCCATTTTCTCCTGGTCGGCTTTAGTTTTTGGCTCAATGCGTAGAGAAATAACCGGCTCTGGGAAGATAATCCGGTCAAGAATAATGGGATTTGATTCGTCCGAGAAGGTGTGAGACGTCTTAGCATTCTTGAGGCCGACGGCAGCGGCGATTTCTCCGGCAAATACTTTCTTCACTTCTTCTCTTTGGTTTGCTTGTAGGCGCACGATGCGGCCGAGCCGCTCCTTCTCGCCGGTGGTGGAATTATATAAATAGGTACCGGACTCAATCGTACCTGAATAGACACGAAAGAATGTTAGCTGACCAACGAACGGATCGGACTGAAGTTTAAACGCTAGGGCCGAGAACGGTTCATCGTCGGAGGCATGGCGCTCTATTTCTTCTTTGGTGAGAGGGTCAAGACCCTTGATCGCCGGAATATCGAGAGGAGACGGCAAGAAATCTACGACCGCATCAAGCACGAGTTGGACACCTTTGTTTTTAAGAGCCGAGCCAGCAAAAACCGGGAAAATTTTATTAGCAACAACTGCTTTGCGAAGCGTTGACTTAAGAGTCTCTAGAGCAATCTTCCCGCCTTCGAGGTAGGTATGCATAAGGGCTTCGTCATTCTCCACGATTTTCTCTACCAGTTCAGCGCAATACTTCTCTGCGTCAGCGCGAAGATTATCCGGAACTTCCTTCTCAAGAACCAGATTTCCCATATTGCCTTCAAAGTAATAGGCTTTCATTTTTAAGAGATCAATTACGCCTTCATGCTTGCTCTCTTCTCCTATAGGAATCTGCATGCGAATGGCTTTTTTTGAGAGTCTATCGAGAATGGATTTATATGAACGCTCAAACGAAGCGCCGGTACGGTCAAGCTTGTTGATGAAGCAAATGCGAGGCACAAGCGCATCTTCGGCGTAGCGCCAGTTGGTCTCGGACTGTGGCTCAACACCAGCCACACCGTCGAAAACTACCACCGCACCGTCAAGCACCCGAAGCGAGCGCTTCACTTCCACGGTAAAATCAATATGACCAGGCGTGTCGATGATATTGAAACGATATTTGTTATCCTTTTTGACTCGTTCAGTTTCAGTAAAATACGTCGGCGACCAGAAACAAGTAATGGCGGCAGCAGTGATGGTAATACCCCGTTCGCGTTCCTGTTCCATCCAATCAGTGGTTGTGTCCCCCTCATGAACTTCGCCGATATCGTGCTGTGAGCCGGTATAAAAAAGCACTCTCTCGGAAGTGGTGGTCTTGCCAGCGTCAATGTGGGCAATAATGCCGAAGTTACGCACCCTCTCTAGTGGATAATCCCTTTCCATAGAGAATCACCAAGCAAAATGCGCAAAAGCCTTGTTGGCTTCGGCCATTTTGTGAGTGTTTTCGCGCTTTCTGACAGCGTCGCCTTCATTGTTGGCAGCGGCGATAATTTCTTCTGCCAACTTTTCGTGCATGGCCTTGCCCTTCTTCGCGCGGGCGGCGTCGATAATCCACTTCATAGATAAAAACTGGCGACGCTCGGGACGAACTTCGCGGGGAATCTGATAGTTGGCTCCGCCGACACGGCGCGAACGCACTTCCATAGTCGGGCCGGTATTTTTAAGCGCGGACTCAAAGACTTCCAGAGGGTTGGGATTCTTGGTTTTCTCTTTTATTAATTCAAAAGATTCGTAAACAATCTTACGGGCAGTAGTTTTCTTGCCCCGCTCCATGCAGTAGTTGATAAATTTCGTTATCTTCTCAGAATCATAGACAAAATCAGGATTTATTTTTGGCTTGGCTTTAAGTTTGCGTCTCATTCTATTTACTATTTACCGACTACTATTTACTTTGATTTAGACTTCTTAGCTCCATATTGACTTCGCGTCTGCTTCCTATTCTCAACACCGGTGGCATCAAGTACCCCCCGCACAATAGTGTAGCGCAGGCCGACATCCTTAACGCGCCCACCCCGCAGAAGAACCACCGAGTGTTCCTGGAGAGCGTGCCCGATGCCGGGAATATAAGCAGTCACTTCCATGCCGTTAGTCAGGCGAACTCTCGCAATTTTTCTAATAGCAGAGTTGGGTTTCTTGGGAGTTTTGGTTGTGACTTTGGTGGCCACTCCACGCTTAAAGGGTGAATTAAAAAATACCGGTCGGTTCTTAATGGTATTAAAACCGCGCGTCAAAGCAATCGCCTTAGTTTTGCGAGCGATCTTCTTTCTTTTGCGCTTGATGAGCTGATTGATGGTACTCATTTTACAAAAATACCCCCAAAGGGAGGTACCTACTGTACTAAAACAAGCCCTAAATTGCAACTCCAGTAATAAGACGGAAAAGCAAGGTTATGACCGGAAAAATAAACTGCCAGAGGAAGAAAATGAAGAGGAGCACAAGCACAAGACCATATCTTTCAAAAAATTCCCTGATTTGATGGAGCTTATCTGGAAAAACGGTGAAAAGAAGTTTGGAGCCGTCAAGCGGCGGGATGGGCATGAGATTAAAAATAGCTAGAAGAATATTGATAAAGACGATCATCGCCGTGATTTGAATAAAGGCCGGACTGGCCCAGCTCGCTTCTCCAGAGACGCCAACGCGCAGAAGCATGCCAAAAATGAGTGCTAAAAGAATGTTAGAGGCCGGCCCGGCGATTGCCACGGTCGCCTCCGACCATCGCCCCGGTCTTAAATTATAAGGATTATATGGTACCGGTTTGGCCCAACCGAAGATAAATCCGCCCAAAAAATATGATAAAAACGGCACCAGAAACGAGCCGACGAAATCAAGATGTTTGAGAGGATTAAGTGTCAGGCGACCTTGGTACTTGGCGGTCTGGTCGCCGAGCATACTTGCGGCGTAGCCGTGGGAAACCTCGTGTATCACTACGGACATGATTAAGACGGCGATTTGGAAAACGAAATCAACTTGCATTTGGGCATCATATCATGTAAGTTGTCCCTCATATGCCGAGAGTTTGCCCCGTAAATAAAAAAGGTTCGAAAATGGGTGGAGGATACTCCAACCGTACTCGTGCTACCCAATTTAACCCCACCGGTTCTATTCGCAAGTACCCAAACCTACAGAAAAAACGTATTTATATTCCCGAATTAAAGAAAACGGTGACTTTGATTCTTTCTACTAGGGCCATCAAAACTATTAATAAGCGTGGCGCCCACAGCGTCCTCAAAAAAGCAGGGGTTATTTAATTTTTAGAAGTTCTAAAATCCTGTAAAGACCATCACCGTGCCCTTAGAATGGCTCATTATAATTTTATTGCCGCTCTGATAGATTGTTGCGCCAAAGTTGAGCATCGAAACGAAAGCACTCTCAATTTCCATAAGGTTTGAGGGCGTTGCGCAATACATCTTGGTACTGATTAAATTATTTGCCTTAATCAAGTTTCCATCTAAGACAAAATTACCACTAATGCTGTTACAGAACTTCGCACTCAAAGAGCCGTTCTCAAAAGAGAGTGCGTATTTTGAATCCGTGGGAATAGCATTGCCATTATATGAGGTCATTCTAAATATTGAACCATAAAGGTCAGATACCGAAGGAATACTTGGAACTGGCTCTTGAGTTGGGGTCTCGATGGGCTTAGAAGTATTCGTATTACTTAAAGAAGGAGCTGGTTTCTGCGCGCCACCCGTACCACTGGAACGATTTGTATTTTGTGTATCCGTAGGAGTACTGGTAGATGCGCCAATAATCTGATCGTCAACCTCTCGAGTCTCATCTTTGTTCCAAAGTACAAATCCCAAAATAATAACGACGATTGCAACAACAATAATATATATCTGGTCTGTTTTCATATGAATCTATATTAGCGCCCCTTGAAAATAAGGGCAAGAGAGAAGATAAATCATTGGCTTATTTCAACTTTAATACTTTGCCGTTTGTTTCGAATTTTATCGTGCCGCGCTCGGCGGTACTCAAGATTTTGGAGCCGACTTTTTCTAAAATATCGAGCACCTCTTGATGAGGATGGCCGTAAGAATTGTCTTTGCCTGCGGAAATAACTGCATAATCGGGCGAGACAGCTTCGGCGAATTCTAGTGAGGTTGAGGTGCGAGAACCATGATGACCCGCCTTAAGTACGTCGACATCAAGCATTTTTTCGTCAAGCGAGATTAAAACTTTTTCTATTGGTATAGGAGAATCCCCCGTCAATAAAAACTTGCGGTCACCATAAGTGAGTCTCCCAACTACTGAAGCTCTGTTGGTCTCCCAATTAGATACGTCCTGGGTTGGAAAAAGTATTTGGAGTTTGGCACCACCCCCAAGGTTTATGGTCATTCCCCTTCTGGCAATAAGCTTTGCAGTGTTTTTCTCATCTAGACGCCGATGAAGTTCGTCATCAATAGAGTTTAGAGACTTCACTCCGGGTTCCATAAACATTCCGACTTTATAACGACTTACCACCTCCGGCAGACCACCAATATGGTCGGCATCGGGATGCGTTGCAATGACGACGTCAATCCTTTTGTCGGCGAAGGGAAGAATTTTGCCGAGCTCTGTTAAGACTTTTCTGTTCTTGCCACCATCCACAAGAACTCTCGTGTGTTGAGGAGAATCTATAAAAATGGCGTCACCCTGACCAATATTGAGAAAATAAACGCTGAGTTTGTCACTCGGCCACCTCTCGTATAGAGCATCCCAGACAAAGATATTTGAGAGGACAAGCGCGCTAATCACTACTTCTCGCCAATACCTCTTAAGAAAATCCATGCTTATAGTATAATGTAGCTATGGCTAAACCATTTGAAGAAAGGAAATTCAATATTCCCAAACTTAAAGGGATAAGTGAGAAAACAATTGAAGAGCACCTTAAGCTTTACGGCGGATACGTGAAAAATACAAATACTGTTCTTGCCAAGATCGACGAGTACGCGAAAGATGCCGAGGCCAACGCCTATGCCTTAGGCGAGATCCAACGCCGATTCGCTTTTGAATTTGATGGTATGAGAAATCACGAATACTATTTCTCTCACTTCGAAGGTGACATGTCGACACTCGGTTTCGACAGCAAATTCAAAAAAGCTGTTGAGGAAGAATGGGGCAACTTTGATCAGTGGCTAAACAGATTCAAGTCAATAGCACTCACTCGCGGTATCGGCTGGGCCATACTTTATTACGACCCCCGCGCGAAAAGACTTTTGAACGCCTGGGTTGACGAACATCACCTGGGGCAATTAGTCGGTCTTTCTCCGATTCTCATACTCGATATGTGGGAGCATGCGTATTTTATTGACTATACTCCGGGAGAAAAAAAGAAATACATTGAAGCATTCTTTGGAAACCTCAATTGGCAGAATGTGGAAGAGAATTTCGCGAACGCCGTACGAAAATAATTATCACTATATAAATGAACGCTACCAGCCATATAGATATAGGCTGAACAGGAACAGACGCGAAAGAGAGGTTGCCGAGAGTGCTGGAAACTCCAAGAATCCAAACGAGCAAGAGGTGTGTGATGTAGGAAAGTGGCAACGCCAAAATAGAACTCACATACGCAATAAGCGTAGCAATAAAGCCAACGAGCATGGTAAGAGGTACCGCGAGCAAGACCAAAATATTGGCAGGAAGCGAGACTAAAGAGAAGTCTCCTATAGAATAAACTAGAAGAGGTAAGACCGTTAGTTGGGTGGCTAGGGTCGTGGCGACGATCATTCTTAGACCCCACTTCTCCGGTATCGCTTTCAAGTATCTATCAATAATCGGCACAACATAAATCAGGGCTAGGGTCGCGAGAAAAGAAAGCTGAAAAGACGGGTCAAAAACTAAAATTTTCGGGTTCTCAAGAAGCATGACGAAGCCCGCAACTAAGAGAGCGCGAGAAGCGGAATAATTGCGGCCAAACATCTTAGCCACAATGACGGTAAGGACCATAATGGCCGCTCGCACTACCGTGGCCTCGGCTCCCGTCATGAGAACGAAAGAGATGACGCCAATGATGGATGCGGCGGCTGCCAATCGAGGGGCGGCCCGAATACGAGTAATCAAGAAAAAGTTCTGGAATATTCTGCGCATAAATTCAGCAATGATAGTGATGTTGTAACCGGAAAGCACTACGATATGTATCACGCCCGCACGACGAAATTCTTCGAGAATGTCCTTTGGCATCGCCTCTCTGCCGGAAACAATAAGCCCAGAAAGAAGACTCGAGTACGGCTCTGATAAAATTTCTTTTATTTTAGAAACAAAACTTTTCTTTATTTTAAATAATCTATCTTTGATTGGGTTGCCATGGCCACTAGATAGCACATCTACTTCTGCAAAATTCAGAACGTGATATATGTCATCTTTGGCCAAGAATTTTCCATAATCAAAAGGTCTGCCACCATTATCTATGACACCTAGTTTCTCAAATTTTCCAACTACTTCTACTCTGTCGCCATATTGGACAGGGCTATACAAGTCGGCATTCACTAAAACCTTTTCCCCATTGTCTGCCCGTAAAACAAAACGAGTGGTGTTCTCTCTCTGTTCCGGCTCATTAACCACGACGCCTTGGGAGTCCGGGATGAGCGGCTCATGAAAATCTTTTACCGAGTAACGCAAAGCACCGAGACCGAATGATAGGAAGAGGAGCGAAAGAAATAAAACTTCTTTGTTTATTCTCTTATTCCAAATTCTCTCTGCAATAAGAAGAGTCAAACCGATAATTATAATAAAAAGGCTAACTAGCGGAACAATGGAGATGAAAGAAGAAAACAAAACGCCTAAAACAAAACCAGCAATGAAAACGAAAATACTACTGGTATTTGTCTCTCGGTCCATTATAAAGATTAGGGACTAGATCGTCAGCGAAAGTGGTGGCTATCTCATCCGCCCGCTCGTTTAGGGGCACACCACTGTGTCCCGCCACATATTTCCACTCAATATTTCTACCCTTGGAGACATCTAGAAGTTTTTGCCACAGATCTTGGTTGAGAACAGGTTTCTTATTGGCCGTTTTCCAACCTTTCTCCTGCCATTTTTTTATCCAATTTGTCATGCCTTTCATCACGTATTCCGAATCTGTGTAAATAGTAACTTCCCTCTCTGGTATGGATTCCAGGGCCTTGATTGTCGCCGTAAGTTCCATTTTATTATTAGTGGTGTGTGTTTCGGCGCCTCCGAGTTCTACTACTTCGTCGTCACGGATAATTATCGCCCCCCATCCCCCTGGCCCCGGATTCCCTCGCGACGCCCCGTCTGTGTAGATTGTAATCATGATTTCATAATATCAACAATTCGGAGGCGCAGTTCGGGGCGGTCTCTGAAATAAGATTTCTCAAGATTGGCAAGAAGGTTTACGCTCACGCCCGGTGTTAGTGCTATGCTAAAATTCTCCGGACCGGAGAAAAAAGAAATCGCCTTGACCTGCCGGTAGGCAGGCAGGTTTCTATCTGTAAAGATAATTTCCAAGTGATTCCCCTCTTTACCAAACTTTTTTACTGATTTGATTTCTGCTTTAGAAATTTTAAAAATGGGTTTTCTATTCCCCATGCCAAACGGTGCGAATTGAGAAATGGTACTCCAAAGATTTTCTCCGACGTCAGAAACACTAATAACCAAACCTTTCTCCTCTTCTAACTCGGGAGCTTTATCTCCAAGTGTTGAGAGCGCGTGAGAAAGTTTCTCTTCAAGCGTAGTTAGATTTTCGAGACTGACAGAGAATCCACCGGCCCCGGTATGTCCGCCAAATTCTATAAATGAAGCGTTGGTGGCGTTCATCAAAGCAAACAAGTCGCAGCCATTGTGTGAACGACAAGAACCCTTAAGCACACCTCCCCCGTCTCTACCCCAAACAAAGGCTGGCCGACCATACTCTTCGACAAGAGAGTTTGCCACAAGCCCCAGAAGCGCAGGACGCCAATCGGGATTACCAATTACGATCACATCGGCAATTTCCTCGCGGCCCGACAGATGCGACTTGGCTTCTTTGACAAGACTCGCCACTACGCCCTTGCGCTGATTATTAATTTTCTCCAAGTGGAGTGAAAGTTCTTCGGCTTCACCGTAGTCTAGGGTTCTTAAAAGTTTGAAAGCGTCTTCTGAGACACCCATTCTTGAAGCGGCATTGATGCGGGGAGTAATCATAAAGACAACATCATCTTCGGATATATTCTTCTGATTTAAATTCGTTCTCTTGAAAAGTGCTACAAGACCGAGCCGTGGAGATTTGCGCAAAACATCGAGTCCGAAACGAACTAGAGTTCTGTTCTCATCAACAAGCGGTACCATGTCCGATAAAGTAGCAATAGCAACCATGTCGAGAGACCATTTCTCCATGCCGGGCTTCGCGCCGAAAGACTCTTTAGCAACAACCGCTTGTACTAATTTGAATACTACGGCTGAACCACAAAGCCCCTTAAATTTGTAACTAGAATCCTCTCTATTTTGGTTAACAACTGCCAGGGCCTTAGGCAAAGTGGCCTTGGGCTTGTGGTGGTCGGTTATGATGACATCAATACCTTGCCCACTCGCGAAAGCCACTTCTTTTATATCGGTGATACCACAGTCAATAGTGATAATAAGTTTGGTGCCACGTCTCGCGCATTCATTTATCGCATCCAGACTAAGGCCGAAACCCTCGTTGTGCCTGTGAGGAATGTAAAAGGAAATATTTTCATATTTTGTTCGTCTGAAAAAGTCAGAAAGCACTATCGCGCCCGGTATACCATCGGCATCATAGTCGGAAAAAACGGTAATATGTTCATTATTTTTGATTGCCGTGATAACTCGATCACGAGCCCTCTCCATGTCTGGCAAAAGTAGTGGGTCGTGGAGTTTCTCGTAGTCAGGACTTAAAAAATTTTCTTGTTCCTCCGGAGTAATACCTCGCTCTCTAAGCAGGGTCTCAAATAGTTCCGGAAAATGCTGCATTGAGTCATTCTAACATACCCGCCTGTCATGCTTGGCACTAGCGGGCAGGCGTATTAAGATAGACTCATGAAGGATAACAGCATGATGGAGGGAGTAGTGATTTTGGCTGTTCTCATTGTCATTGTGCTAGTTACGCCCAAGGGAGGCTCCAACCCTACAGTCAACCCCTCTAATCCTTCAGAAAATACGGGTTCCGGCGAAGAAGAAAACGTCGTTAAACCAAACTTGTCCCAGGCGCGAAACATCTCTTTAGGCGCTGGTAATGCATCTTACTCTTATCAGTCATACGAAGAGTACATCACCATAGACAACAGAGGGAGAGAGTCCGTAGACATTACTAACTGGCAATTGAAAAATGGCAAAGATAAACGCGCTTACGACCTTGGAGGAGAATTACGGTATTTCCCAGCAGATACCGCGACCATTGGTCCGGCGACGCTTTCCGTTTCGCCTGCGGGTCACAACGTATTTCAGAATGTCGTGCTCCAGCCCGGCGAGAGTGCCATTATCACTACCGGCTCGGTCGGCTCCCAATTGCCATACAAAATTGTAAGCTTCAAAGAAAATATTTGTAGTGGCTACCTCGAGAACCTGACAGAATACGCCTTCACTCCACAACTTACAACCAATTGCCCGAGACCAGCAGAAGAGCCAGGAGTCAGCGCTCTCGATACCGAGTGTCGAAGATTTATAGAGAGAATGTCATCTTGTCACACACCAGAATTCAATACACGGGATCGAGATGGGGAAATTTGCAACAATTGTGTAGACAACAAAGCACTTTCAAGTTCCTGTGTCGCATTCATTAAAAACCGTTTCAATTATGGTTCCTGTATCGCCAATCACAGCAATGACCAAAACTTTTCCGGTCGGACCTGGCGCATATTTCTTAACCGCGGCTGGGAGATGTGGGCTAAAGAATTTGAGACTATGGAACTCTTTGACCAGCTTGGTCAATTGATAAAATCACGAACTTACTAGCATGACTGACCCGAACTGCATTTTTTGCAAAATCGTTAAGGGAGAGATTCCTTCGCATAAGGTGTATGAGGATGAAAATTATCTGGCTTTTCTAGACATAAACCCGCAATCTCCAGGGCACACCCAGCTTATCACAAAGGAACATTACAGATGGGTTTGGGATATTCCCAATGTTGGAGAGTATTTTGAAGTGGCAAAAAAGATTGCCAAAGCTCAACAAAAAGCGTTCGGAACAGACTTCATACTTTCAAAAATAGTTGGAGATGAAGTGGAACATGCACATATTTGGATATTTCCCAACCCCAGCGTTTCTGGCGATACGAGAGACTTTACTGGTAATGCGGAGAAAATTCGTCGGTTTATTGTTTAAGGGCCTCAATACCAGGTAGAGTGCCGGTAGCTAGAAAATCTAGCATGGCCCCACCGCCCGTAGAGACAAAAGAGAATTTATCAAAAAGATCTAACTCTTTTACCGCCGCAAGAGTATCCCCACCGCCGATGATTGACTCTTTGCCTGAATCGGCAATAATCTTGGCTAACTGTAGCGTAGCAACCTTGTAACCCCTCTCGTAAGCACCCAGAGGACCATTCCACAGCACCAACTTTGAACCTCGGACTTTTGATTTCAGGTTCTCCATAGTAACCGGACCGGCATCCATAATCTTCTCATTCTCTACGATAGTGTCTTCGGGTAAAATTATTTTGCCCGTATTCAGAAGCGCCCTCAACCCGAAATCGCCATCACTTACCAGAGAGCTACCGATATCCCTACCGAGTTCTTTGAAGAAGTTATTGGCTAGAGCTCCGCCTACAAAGATGTCGTCGGCGATATGAACAAACTTCTTAAGCAACGGTAGTTTAGTATCGAATTTGGCACCGCCAAGGATGAAGAGAAACGGCCTCTTGGGGTAAAAAACTTTGGAGAGCGTCTCGATCTCAAGAATTAATTGCAAACCGGCATAACTCGGCAGAAATTCTGGCACACCGACGATAGAGGCGTGCTTCCGATGAGAAACGGGGAAAGCCTCGTTGACAAAGATGTCTCCAAGACTGGCCAGTTCTTTAGCGAATTTCTTAGAATTTTCCTTTTCGCCTTTGTTCTGGCGAAGATTTTCAAGAAACACCAAGTTACTCGGCTCAACAAATGTCAGTTGTGGAACAAACTTTTTGACATGTTTATATATGGGTCCCAGAGAATCTTTATCTTTCTCCGCGTGACTAATAAGAACTATCTTGGCCCCGGCTTTTTGTAAATACTTTATAGTCGGAAATGATTTTTTTATTTGGTAGTCACTTATCACCTTACCGCCGACTGTAGGCACACTCCAGTCGACCCGCACAAGAACGCGCTTACCTCGCAAATCTTTGGCTTCAGTAATAGATTTCATCCCGTTAGAAATTCATTTAGAAATAAGTGATTGAGCTACAGCTTTGAAACTTTTGGCATCAAGAGAAGCATGTCCGACGAGATATCCCCTAATACCTGTCTTGCTAAAGAGTGTTTGGGCGTTGGCAGACTCGACGGAACCACCATACAAAATAGGAATGCGCTCGGCAACCGCGCGGCCAAACATATCGGTAAGAACTTTTTTGATGAAGATTACTGACTCTGCTAGATCGACGGGTTCTATGGCACCACTCGCGTGTTTGCCAATAGCCCAAACCGGCTCATAGGCAAGTGCTAATCTAAGAGCGGCTTTCCGATTCAGACCGGTAAGCGAGGACTTGAGTTGTTCACGCAGAAATTCGAAGCGTTCGCCGTCTCGGTCTCGAGATGTCTCGCCGATACAGACCAGAGGTGTAATATCGGAATGGAGAGCAGTTTTCACCTTCTTGGCAATATGCTCCGAAGTTTCTCCGAACCCGCGACGCTCACTGTGACCAATGATGGCGAGTCTGACTCCAAAACTCTTCAAGATATCCGGAGTCACCTGTCCGGTATAATTTCCTGGAGGAAGAGAGGATATATTTTGAGACGCTAATCGCCCAAAACTGCCGAGACGCCCCGAGACCAATTCAAAATAGGTAAACGGCGGAGCGATAAAGAGAGAAAGTTTCTTGTAGAGTTTTGCACTTTTAGCAACCTGCCTGAGAAGGGCCTTCGCCTCCGAAAGCGAGCCGGGGTGATTCTTCCAGTTCGCTACTAAAATGAGCTTTGCCATGACGCTCTCATACTACTCTATTTCTTTCCAACTCGAAATCTCGTATCCCCCACCGGGGCCACTCGAAAAATTACTATTAGCAAGCCCAGATTCATAGGTGACCGTCGCGGTGTTATTAATCTCGAGCTTGTAGGCTGTGACTTCTTTGAGTGCCGCGCTATTGCTGATTTCAATCTGGCCTTCGCCGGCATAAAGAATTGCCGCCGCAGAACTGTTAGAGGTTTTAATCGCGTCTGACCCTATACCTTCTTTCTGTGATAGAAGCATAATGTGGCTACCCGCAGAGCCTGAACCTAAGACTTGGGCGGAGTTAGAAATCTCAATATAGCCCGTAGCCGCACTTTCATCAATGCCGGCCACAACCACGCCACTTGAGCTGCCATAACCGGGATCTAACCTGATTATTGCGCTATTGCTCAATTTAATCTCTCCGGTGACCCACAAAGTTCCGGTAACCACCAATACTGCACTGCCACTCATGGTCAAATTTCCATTAATCTTTTTGGGTCCCATGTATGTGGTACCGCCGCTCAAGGTTTGGGAACCCGATGCCCCTCCGCTCTCCGCTTCCGATTCCCAGATATCAATTTGAGCTTCTGAAATTGGTAGGGGCAAAATATCCGCGGGAATAAAAATGTCGGGATTGGGAGTAGTTACAGCTCCAGTTACGGTACAGCTTGATCTTGTATCATACTTGGCTGTGCCTCCGATTGTGCAGTTGGAAATAGAGTCAGCCGTGACATTACCAGTAACGGTCGTATTTTGAAGAACGGAATGAGTCGCCTTGCCCCCGACAGTCGAAGTTCCCCTGATAGTGTGAGACCAGGCATCACCGTCGATATCCATGCCCTCAATAATACCAGTTGGTCCGGAAACGATCGCTGTGCCTTGGATTCTGGCTGAATTGACGCCTACTATATTCCCGTTTGAATAAGCGTTGCCGATGACTTTGGACGAGTTGCTCATCTCCAACCCACCCTGTCCAATTTGAACCCCATAATGAAAGGCGATACCGGTCCCCAGTATCAAGTTGGCTTCAACCTTGCGTACCACCTCAGCAACATCTCCTGTAGCCACTACTTCTTTGCCACCCGCCACATCTGCAGTCACAATTGTGGCCGTACTTCCGTTGAGACTTAATACTTCGTTTGCTCCAACCGGTTGCCCAGTTCTCAACCTAAAGAGAACGTCTTCCAGACCGGCTTCGGCCAAAAAATAGCTCTGACGCGACAGAACGAGTTGAGAGGTTATTTTCTGGTGTTTTAAAATCGGCCCGCTTATACCAAAAATTATCGTAATAGAAACTACCAGAAAAAGTATGGTTGCAATCATCATCGCCTGTCCACTGTTGAAAGAAATGGGGGTGTGGTTTTTCATATTATCTTAGGATCGCCGAGAAGTAAAAATTGTTTGAACGATAGTGAGTACTTGTCCCGCTTTCAATAGTTATCTCGGTTCGAATACCTTCGGAATTTGGACTAAAGAAACGGTGGAAAACTAAGCTACTGACCTCGGCGTCTGGTTGAGTTAGGGCACCAACATCTACTCCATTTTCTGAGAGCATGAGTACCCCGGAAGAAAGGTAGAAATCAACGGTTCGCGGATTGCCAAGAGCGTCAGTACCCACAAGTACAAGCCGGCCGGGATTTGCATCCAAAACGCTGGAGAAAAGATTTATACTCTGTGCTTGGCGCGTTTCTCTGGTGATGCGTTCAAAGCTAATTAAAGCTGAATTTTCAACATTTCTTAAGGCCTTAATAATCCGCCCAGAACGAACCACAGAAACAGTCACATTCATGATAACAGCAAGCATCAATATCAGAATGGCTATGTAGATGAGCATTTCCACCAAAGAGAAGCCTTCGACCTTGCTCAGGCTAAATCCTTTTTTAAAATTTTCGGACATTTTAATTGTCATATAGGTCGGTTATGTAAGTTGAAATAGATTTCGTTGTAGTCGCCCCACCGCTTCGCCAAGAAACTGCAGAGACAACGAGTAGGGTGTTCGGATCAAGCGTCCCACCGGAAGAGACCACGTCTCCGTTTACGTCTCTAGATACTGCCGAAAGCCTTACCTTCCTCTCAAAAAGATTATCCACAAAAATATTTGCGGTACTGACATCCCAGTCGCCAGCGCCAAAAGCTAGATAGTAGTCTGTGTCGAGAGACAGTGGCGCAATACTGGTATCCCAGGAAGAGTTACGGAGAAACCTCATTACCTCCAGACTCTCTTCGGCAAGCTCCGCCGCCTTGATAACTTCGCCGCTGGAGAAAGCGGTTTTCAAATAGAGACCGTATACTCCGAGGAGCGCCGAGAGAAATACTAAAATGATTGATGTGGCGACTAGCACTTCCACCAGTGTTAGGCCGGAACTAGAATTTTTATTAAGGTTATTCATAAAAATTGTCAATCTAATCCTACTATCCCTGTGGCACTAATGGTAATGGTGCGAAAAGTTGTTGGGGAAGCTTTGAGAAAGATCTCGGCTGTCCCCGTCTCGTCTGTATTACCAGCCAAGCGTTTAAAGACCACGCTTGTCCCTCCGCCGGAGAGAGTAATATTGCGAAGACCAACCAGAGAATTGAGTTCAGTTGCTATGTTTGAGGGGTCGGATGACGAATAAGCGGCACCTTTAAATAATATCACCTGCGAAGCTTCGAACTGGATACCGTATTGGGAATCACCCTTAGAAGAAAGGGTTAGCGACCGCGCTTCGTTTATGATTGAGGTGACCAAATCCGCACTTTTATCGAGCGCTTGGGAAGAATTGAGTTTAGAAAGTGAAATGGTGATAATGGTAACAATAACTGCGATAATAACGATGACAAAGAGGAGCTCGAGCAAAGTAAATCCCCTGTTCGCAAGTCTAGAATTCATAAAAGATTAAATATAATCCACCAACGAATAGGTCGGGGCAAGCATTGCGATAGCGAAAACGCCTACTCCGATACCGATGATAATCATCAAGACCGGTTCAATGATAGTCGAGAGATCTTTAGTCTTCTGATCAACCTCTTCTTCGTAGTAATTCGCCACACCCATGAGCATTTCCGAAATCTTCCCCGTCTCTTCACCGACAGCAACCATCTCACCGACAAAGAGGGGGTAGAGATGCTCATGTTCGATAAACACGGCTGATATCGATTCTCCTTTTTCTATAGCAACTCGAACGCGCCTAAGGGCGTCTTTGTATAAATGATTCTGTAAAACATCGATAGTGACGTCAAGTGCCACAATAATTTCCACGCCAGCGGAAAGAAGTGAAGAGAGGGTACGGGCCATGCGGGCGGATTCAAACTCTTTGACCATCTCGCCAATAACGGGAATGTGAATGAAGACGATATCCGCAAGATTCCGACCAACCCTGCTTCGCAAAAATAAAACTGAAGAAATTATAAAAAGAACTATTCCAATCAAGACGGCAAGCGTATGTTCAACAAGGAAATCACTAAAATAAATAAGAGCACGAGTCGCAAAAGGCAATTTTACTCCAAGACCTTCAAAGGTGGCGGTTAAGGTCGGCACCATAAAGATGAGAAGGAGAATGGCGAGCGCTATCATGACTGAAATGATAACGGCCGGGTAAATAAGTGCGCCGCGCACCTTCTTAGCTAATAGATAAGTCTTCTCCATCTGACTAGAGACGATGCCAAGCGAGCTAGAGACGGTACCCGACTCCTCGCCTGCCTTGACCATGGAAATGAAAAGGGTGGAGAATACTTTTGGCTGCTTGCCCAAAGATTCTGACAATGTTTTGCCGTGGCTAATATCTGCTTCAAGGTCAGAGAGTAATTTTTTGAATGATTTACTTTTTGATTGCTTGCTCATTACGGACAAGGCGCGGGTTACAGGTAGGCCGGCATTTATCATTAAGCCAAGATTTTTGGCGAAGGTTATTTTCTGATGAATTTTGACACCGCCAAAGACATTAAAAAGAGAAGCCAAAGATACAACGCCCCCCACTTCTTGGATAGAGACTACGCTACCGCCCTCGGCGCGGATGACACCGTAGAGATCGGAACGATTTTGGGCCTCCAGAGTATGTTCGTATATATTGCCTTCTTTATCCTTAGCTTTATATTTGTATAGAGTCATGATTCAAATTTTAAATTGAAAATCCTATTCAGAGACAACTCGTAAGACTTCTTCTATAGTGGTTACACCTTGCGCCGCTTTGAAAATGCCGTCTTCAATCATGGTCATCATGCCCTCTGACTTTGCCTGCTCTTCTATCGCACCAGCCGTTGCGCCCTTCATAATCAAATCTTTAACGGTCGGTGTCACCTTGAGCACTTCATGTATACCAATACGGCCCGAGTATCCATCTTCGGAATCCTTTCCCGGATTCGGTTTCCAAAACGGAACTTTGTCGAAGTCCTCTTCCTTGTCAACAATCTTCTCCTCCCTAAGAAAGGCGAGCACTCTGTCGAGCGAGACGACATTGCCAAGCGAAGCAACTTCCTCCTTGCTTAGAAAATACTTGGTCTTGGATGCCGAGAGCTTTCTAACCAAACGCTGGGCGATAACAATATATAGGGTGGAAACCAGAAGAAACGGCTCCACCTTCATATCAAGAAGGCGTGGGATAGCTCCCGCGGCGGAATTGGTATGGAGGGTTGAGAGCACAAGGTGGCCGGTAAGCGAGGCGTTGATGGCAAGCGCTGCCGTCTCGTTGTCGCGAATTTCTCCGACCATGATAATGTCCGGGTCCTGACGCACCAGAGTGCGTAGACCGTTGCTAAAGGTGAGGCCGATTTCCGGACGCACCTGTGTCTGGTTGATGCGCGTCATCTGGTACTCGACCGGATCCTCTATGGTTGAGATGTTAACGCCGGGGGTGTTGACAATATCGAGCAAGGTGTAGAGGGTGGTAGTTTTGCCGGAGCCCGTCGGACCAGTTGCGAGAATCATGCCGGTAGTCACCTTCGTCGCTCTGTGCAAATCATCGAGACCGCGACCGTGAAACCCGAGAATCTCCAAAGTAAATCCCGAAACACTCTCTCGCAGAAGACGCATAACTGTCTTCTCACCATAATAGATTGGCAGAGTTGAGACTCTGAAAGAAACCTTCTCACCTTCGACATCAATCTTAAAACGGCCGTCTTGAGGAAGACGCTTCTCGTCGAGCTTGAGGTTAGAAAGTACTTTAATGCGGGCAGTGATGCCGGAAGCGGTATTCTTCGGCAAAATCATGGCGTCACGCAGAATCCCGTCTATCCTATAACGCACAAGCACTTTGTCCTCTTCTGGTTCAATATGAATATCAGAGGCGTCTTGAATGATGGCGTGCTTGAGTAAAGTGTCAACAATACGTACTACCGGAATATCCGAGGCCAGTTTTTTAAGATCGCCCGCGGCAACATCGTCATCGCCCATTTTATCACTGAGGACCCTAAGCGAGCTCGCTTCCTTTTGGATAATATCCCCGAACTCGGCCTTAAGCGTCTTTTGGTAAGAGAGCAATGCCCACTTCATAGATTCGTCATCTGTCAGACGAGGTAAGACTTTAAGTCCGACCTTCTTCTTAACGAAGTCAATGGCTGTCAAGTCCTCGGTGTTGAGCATGGCCACCTCAAGACTGTCATTAATTTTTTTGAAGGCAATAATATTGTGGTTTCTGGCAATCGGCTCCGGTATGAGAGAAAGTACGGAGAAATCAAGTTTTTGATTCTTAAGGTTGACAAAAGGAATGCCTAGAATATAAGCCTGCATTCGGCGCAAGTCGTCTTCGGTCAAAGCGCCCTTGCCTACAAGTACAGCCCCGATACTAATATTTTTCTCTACAGCTTCACTCTTAGCGAGCCCGATCTCCTTTTTGGAGACCAGACCGGAGTCAACCATAAAACTCTCAAGTTTAGATTCGTCAATATGCATACTTCACTTTATTTTATCACGCAAATGACAAAATAAGTGAGCTCGAGATGTTTATTACAATACCGATTTCAAGAGATAGGATACTTGAACAAAAGACCCGCCTTCCGCGCCGCTTACAACCACAGACAAGTTGACATCTTCTTTGGTGCCAAAGATAGCCTTCAAGGTAGAACCGGTACCGCTTTCAGAAAGAGCGTAACCCATTTTGGTCATATAATCTTTATATTCCTTATACTTAACAGCCACCGTCTTCTTGCTTCGGTAACTAATATTTAGCTGTCGAGCGTTCATCTCGGGGTAGTCGGTTATAGCGCTCTCGATTATGTCGAGTTTTTCAATAGGAATATCTTGCGGGAAACCTTTCGGTGCCGGGAGAATGCCATTAACCGCCTCGGTGTGTTCCACCACCACTTTCATGGGCGCAGTGTCATTGACATCTTCAGGCAAAGTTGGATTCTCATCGGGAACATACTTGGGAAACAAGAAATATCCCAGAGCAAGGACTAAGACAATCACAATGACAGCTAAAATCGTTTTTTTGTTTGGCGTTTGCTCTGATATCGGTGTCTGCGTTGGTGTTGGTTCCATGGTGTTAATTATAATTATACACTCTAGTTTAGTTTAAGTAATTAAAACTCCTCAAAATTAGGGTCAAAGTTAATCCGAACGCCGGCGGCAGGGTCGCAGGTCACACTTTTTGATTGAGAATCAGAATCAGTTACCGTAACAGTAGCGGTCTTCAACCCGATGGTACTGTAACTCCGAGTATAATACGGGTCGGTCGTGAGAACTGGACTGGAAATATTGGTGCCACTCCACGAATATGAGAACGGCGGAGTACCTCCGGAGTCGACACTTGCTGTCCAAGTAATATCCTTGCCAAGTAACGCCGTCGTTAAATCACTTGCACATGTTACTGATAGAGGAGAAGCTGCTGCATTTACCGTGAGGCTAAACTGGCTCATTTTAGTAATAGTGCCTGCCTTGCCGTAGACTCTTACATTATAGTTTCCGATAACTGCACTTCCCGAAGCAGTAAGTGTGAGCGTACTACTACACGTCGGAGAACAAGAAGTTGGAGAGAGGGAGGACGTTACCCCCGACGGAAGACTTGACGCTGCCACGGAGAGTGCGACAGATTGTGGGCTTCCAGCTACAAACGACACGTCCACACTATTCGTTACGGAAGAACCCTGCGTCACAGTACGCGTGCCACCGGTGTTTAAAGTAAAATTAAAAGGAGGTTCCGCTTGATCGAATGTTACATCCGCGATCTTGTCGCCATTCATAAAAATGTTGCAACTGCTAGGCTGACCCGCGCAGGCGCCAGACCAACTGCCAAAATTGTAACTTCCTGACTTAGTGGCAACGAGGGTTATCCAGCTATCATAAGACGAGTCCCCATAAGAATAAGTAGCGATGCATAATGTGTTCGGACAGTCTATGCCGGGGGCAGAGATGGTGCCAGACCCGGCGGGACTAATTGAAGTTTCGAGAGTGTAATCGGGCGCAACACTACTTACGGTAAGCGTAAATGTACTCGTTCTTGTCACTCCACCCGGTGAGACACCCGACACCGTTATTGTATGCGGTCCCTCTTCCGCACTTGCCGAAGCCGAAAGCGTAAGAAGGCTAGAACATGATGGCGTGCAAGGTGAGAGAGAGAAGGAACCGTCAACCCCCGAAGGAAGTCCGGAAACCGAGAGAGAAAC